>Ga0307510_10008542_pt1 | contig 12207 bp, 10 predicted proteins | sample 12_EM_MG_FD_207224 | JGI IMG/M metagenome (GOLD analysis project Ga0307510, IMG submission 207224) | Populus trichocarpa ectomycorrhiza microbial communities from riparian zone in the Pacific Northwest, United States - 12_EM | ecosystem: Host-associated > Plants > Roots > Unclassified | place...
AACTTTAGACCATGTTTGGATGATTTTATAGATATATAGTTTTTCAAAACTTTAAACTATGCTCAATAACGCATTTACCCTGCATTTAAAAGTGTTTTTAAGTTTAAATTTGATATATATATATATATGGATGGTTTTAACATATTAATTTAAAAAATATTAAAAAAACCTAAGAGAACATTACTTTTTTTAATCCAAAAATATTTGTTTTATAAAAGCACTCACACCAAATCCAAGGGGCGTAGCGTGATGGCAAAGGGCTTGAGATCTGCACAGCAGGTCTTGAGTTCGAGTCAGAGCGTGCATCTCTTGTAAGAGCATGTGACAGCCAGGGTTTTATTCACTCATCTGAACCCATAAAGTGCGCTTTCTGGAGGATGAAGTTTCCTCGAATCCAAAAAAGTCCTCGAGGGGCGTAGCGTGATGGCAAAGGGTTTGAGATCTGCACAGCAAGTCTCGAGTTTGAATCAGGACGTGTATCTATTATAAGAGCTTGGGACAGCCGGAGTTTTACTCGCTCATTTGAGCCCACAAAATACGTTTATGGAGAATGAGTTTCCTTGAATCCAAAAGGCAATTCACACCAAATCACTAAACACATGCTTGCCTTTCTTTTTTATATTTAGTAGTAAAGCAACCTGCCGGCAAGCTACTTTTACTCTACCTTATATTTTGTTCATGCTTTTTTCATTTTATTAGCTGCTTTAATTAAAAAAAATGTGCTTGAATGGTCTTCCGCTTGATCCTTTTACAACCCCCCCACCGACGTTCAAAGTTTATTATATGAATCACTAAAGTTGCCTTGATTCATTCGCTGCATGTTTGTTTGACAACGATATTTTTTTAGTAAATATATTAAAATATTTTTTTATTTTTAAAATTTTATTTTTTAATATTATCATGTCGAAACAATAAAAAAAAAATTTAAATTGAAAAAAATATAATTCGATTATAATACTAAATACCAACTTAACTAGCTAGCTGGATACTCTGACATCATGGATCACATCACTGTGCACAGACGTATAAAATTGAACACACAATATTTGGATGGGCACCCATCTCTTTGCCTTGCTCCATACAAAATATCGAACTCAACTCTGTGGCCCTGCTGTTGGCACTCAGCTGATCCGAATCTTGACCGATTCAGGTAAAATTAAAAAAGAATTGATATGATTTGACTGATTACAAATTTAACTTGACTTCTGATTTAATTAAAATTTAATAAAAAAATCCACTGATTTTATTTTATTTAAATAAATTAATCATCTTAACGTGTAACCCAAATTTTACTCTAAGACCCTATTTGTTTCTGCGTTTTAAAAGCGCTTTTGATAAAATTTGAAATTTTTTTATTTTTTTATTAACTTGAAATTAATATGTTTTTAGTGTTTTCAAATCATTTTGATGTGCTGATGTCAAAAATGATTTTTAAAAAATAAAAAAAACATCATTGACATGCATTTTAGCACGAAAAGCTATTTGAAAAGCAACCGCAACCACACTGCCAAACAAACCTTAAGTTATACATTCGTTCGAAACGTGGATCAATTTATGTTTTTAAAAAATTTTATTTTTTTTTATTAAAAATTAATATTTTTTATATGTTTTGAATCGTTTTGATATGTAAAAAATAAAAAAATATTATTTTAATATATTTCGACATGAAAAATATTTTGAAAAATAATTGTAATTATATTCTCAAACTGGCCTTTAATATTTAATTAAGTTTTAAGACCATGATATATTAAAATAAATAAAAACAAAAATAATAAGTACATGAAAAATTTTATTCTTCTTTTTCTTTTTATTTTTATTTTTATTTTGGAAGTATATAAATTTAACTTATTAAGAAATCATGTCCTTTGAACTCTAAATTTTTTTTAAACATAGATTTATTTTATATTTTTGTTTTTATGTATATTTGATAATGAGGTGAAGAATATTTTATAAAAAATATTTTTAATTAAAAAATATTTTCTTATTTATATTTACATTAAATTATAAAATAATATATAAAAATATTAATTTAATATTTTTTCGAGTAAATATAAATTTAAAAAGGGGTTTAACTGTGTTATTATTTATTTTACGGGTAATGTAAGATCATAGGAAAGTGTGTTTTTATAACAATTTTGTGTATAAACTTATGCGTCAAATACCTTAATTTCAAAGAAAGACCCAAATCATTTTCCCAAGTCAAATTAAAATAAATAATAAAATCCCACTCCCTTATAGCTAAAAAACAGGAACAAGCTTTCTCCCATCCTTCCCTCTCTATAGCTTCCCATCTCTCTCTCCATAACTACTCTTACTACACACGCTTCCTCGCTCTATAACAATCAAACTCGCTCACTGGCTCACAAAGCAACTCATAATTTGCAGTGTGAAAGCAATGGCAGGCAGTGCATTATCGGTCGAGGAGTTCTTGAAAGAGTGCCAGAAGTCAGGGGATGCAGCGTACGGTGCGTTTCGTTCGGTTTTGGAGAGACTGGAGGATCCGAATTCCCGAACTGCAGCTCGGATCTTCCTCTCAGATCTCTATAAACGCGTCGGCGACTCCGATCAGTGCCTTGAACAGTACCATTTCCGGATCCAAGATATCTTCTTGGATCAATACCAAGGTACGTAGTAGTGGTAGTACTAGTCATTTCTCTTACCGAAGACAAACAAACAATGTGTGTGTTTGGTCGCTGAGAAAATAGAAATAAACGGCAATCAAGAGTTGAATTTCGAGTTTTATTGAGTTGATTTATGTTTCAGTTTTCCGACTGTTTGGTTGCTGAGAAACTTTCAAGTCTTTGAAAAGGAATGAAAGTGACGCCGTTTTGTCTCTGGAAAACGCTATAATTGACTTCTAAATAAATCTCGTCCGTTGGATGATTTGGCGATGAGATTTTCTAAAATAAAATATGGCTAAGCCAATGAGAATGGTACTTTCTGATTTAGTAATTTATTTTTTGGATTTAGGAAATAATAATTCACAGTTTATGATTTTGTGAATTTGTTTCATTTGATTTGTTAGTGTTTTTCTTGGAACTTATACGACTACTTGTTTTGGAAGTTTGCGTGTGGTTTTCATGAGCAGCTAGTGAGTTTCGTGCCCCTTTTCGAAGTTGTGGTTTCCAAGAAAACAGAAAACAAGGGATTTCTCAATGATAATAATAACAATAATAATACTCCACTAGTCATCGAAAACGACTCCATCTTGCAGAGCCAAACAATAATAGTAATAATGAAGAGACTCGAAGCTTTGAAGACTTGGATTATTTGGAATCTGTCGTTATCCCTGCAAAACCCAACAACTTGACAATATTTGGTGTGTTTTACTTTTGGTTTGTTTGTACTTTGTTGTTGTCTTTTTAGCTTTTTAATGTGGAATATGCTATCTTATGATTTGGTAAAGGGCAGCATAGGATAACGTAATTCGGTTGGAACTTTTTTTTTTCCCCTTAACTACCAGCAATACTTATTTCCTTTAGGGTAATCTAACTGTAAGTCTATCAAATCACTGACTCAGATCTTAAAATTAAAATAATTCAAGCAAAGATGGATTTTAATTAATCTCAAAAAGAAGAAGAAAAGCAGAGAGGGTGCTGATTTTAATTTCAAAGATATGTTTGCTCCATATTAAAAAAAGAAAGAACAGAGAGTTGTTCTAAATGTGTAGCATTTCTATATGTAGTAAGTAAACCGTACACTAATTATGCAATTGTCATTTGTTTCAAAATCCGAACAATTTTCAAACTGAGTTTATAGAACTTTTTATCAGTTCAAGGCCACTGTTCCAGATTAATGCTACAGCACTTCGGAGATCTTATCATGTAATCATTTTGCGGCTTTCACTATTTTACAATAGAAAACTCCCTGATTTTTGTTGAGTTTTGCCTAAAGGATAACAGGGTGATTGCTAATTCAGGTCTTTTTTTGAAAATGTTGAATCCATCCAAATCATCTCCCTTACAAATGAGCTAATCAACCATTCATTGGTTTTCTAGAATACACACACTTGCGGTTTGATTCCTAGTAAGCTGTTTAGCTATGTTATTTCTGCTTGTTTTGATATAGAGGAGGTATTTATTTGTTGCTTTATATAATTTATTGTTAGTTTTTATCTATTTGAATTCTAGAATCACAGAAGGACATGTTGATATTTTCACTGCTTGATTTTATGTGGACAATGTTCTTTGCCAGGTATGGGCTACCGAGGGAGAAAGAAATTGACCATGATGGTGATCCCAAGCATTTTTATGCCAGAAAACTGGTCCTTCACTTTTTACGAAGGCCTAAATAGACATCCAGATTCTATTTTTAAAGACAAGACGGTTGCTGAGCTTGGTTGCGGAAATGGATGGATATCCATTGCTCTTGCCGAGAAATGGTTGCCATCAAAGGTTTGTTGTTTTCCCTGAGTTTCTTTACTCCTCTCTACTTAATAGGCCTTCGCCAAGTGACCTTTTGGTAGTAAATAATCCTTGCAGGTGTATGGCCTTGATATCAATCCTAGAGCAGTAAAGGTTTCCTGGATAAACTTATACTTAAATGCTTTTGATGAGAAAGGTCAAGTCATCTATGATGCAGAGAAGAAAACTTTACTGGACAGGGTGGAGTTTTACGAGTCTGATTTATTGTCTTATATTAGAGATCACAACATTGAACTTGAAAGAATTGTTGGATGCATACCTCAGGTATTATTCCAACTGATGATTTGTAGGTGCTAATAAATCATACTGGATTTAGCTAGTTTATCCAGTGGCTAATTGAATATTTGTATTTTCATGCTAGTTATTTGACTGTTACTTTTACTCATTCCCTTGTTCAACTGCCACAGATACTTAATCCAAATCCAGATGCGATGTCTAAAATGATCACAGAAAATGCAAGCGAGGAGTTTCTGCATTCATTGAGTAACTACTGTGCACTTCAGGTATGGGTGGGTCTATAATAATTTAGCAACAACCTACAGTTTAAAGTTGTTGGTAAACAGAATTTAAGTGCATCGACTTTTTTACAGCTGAATAAAAAAAAAGATAGAAACAATTGGGGCTGTATTGTTCAAATATGTTTATTCTCCCCCAATTTTATTTTCATTTGATGAACTTGTTTTAGGAGTCTGCTAGAATACGAGTGGACAATTCCTTTTTCAGTTGTTTGCGGCCTTAAATTCCTGCTTAATTTTCTAGCTGAATACAATTTCAAAATTTTAGACTTCGAATCTCATTTATGCTTTGAGAATATCTTGAGACTCGGTAGCATATATTGAGTTTGATTTGTTAATTTTATTTTATGTAGGGGTTTGTTGAGGATCAGTTTGGCTTAGGTCTCATTGCTAGGGCTGTTGAGGAAGGAATAGCTGTCATCAAACCTATGGGGATTATGATCTTTAATATGGGCGGTCGTCCAGGACAAGCTGTTTGTAAACACTTGTTTGAACGTCGTGGTTTTCATGTCAACAAGCTTTGGCAGACTAAAATTATTCAGGCAAGAACAAACTTCTCAGTTGAAAGCCATTTTTCCTTCCAAAGTGAGCTAGTGCTCAAAATGCATTTTTACAGGCTGCTGATACAGATATTTCAGCCTTGGTTGAAATTGAGAAAAACAGCCCACACCGCTTTGAGTTTTTCATGGGTCTCACTGGAGATCAACCCATCTGTGCTCGTACAGCATGGGCTTATGGGCAAGCTGGTGGTCGAATTGCACATGCTTTATCCGTTTACAGTTGTCAGCTTCGCCAACCAAACCAGGTCTGCACTTGATTTGAGTTTTTATTCTACCAAGCTATTGTTTATTGATTCAAATGTTTTATAAGAGGAGTTGCTATCTCAATAAATTGATTCCTTTTGCCAGGTGAAGAAAATATTTGAATTTCTTAAGAATGGCTTCCACGATGTCAGCAGTTCTTTGGATTTATTTTTTGAAGATGACTCAGTTGCTGATGAGAAAATTCCATTCCTAGCTTCTCTTGCTGATCAATTGAAGGAGAATTCATGTTTCCCATATGAGCCGCCAGCTGGAAGCATACATTTCCGTAATCTCATAGCAAGCTTTCTGAAAACATATCACCATATTCCACTCAATTCAGATGTAAGAATAAATTCCTGCTTAATCAATAACTGCTCGTATTTTTCCATGCATTTGTTGTGCTCTCCTTGTTAATAGAATTATCTGAACAGTGCTAGAACCCTCATATAAAATTTATTCAGCAAGTACAGGGCATTGAACTAAATTGCAAGGCCCTTGTATTTGCGTAATTGTACTTACATATCCTCAGTGCTGACTTGTGTTTAACTTTTTGCAATTCTTGCACAAGAATGTTGTTGTCTTTCCTTCAAGGGCTGTGGCAATTGAGAACGTTCTTCACTTGTTCTCACCTCGTCTTGCAATCGTTGATGAACATCTAACTCAACACTTACCCCGAAAATGGTTAACATCTCTAGCCATCGAGGTATGTTGTGTCATTCTTGTTGTAGTTCATCATCAAATATTTCTCATGATGTCATAACTTGGATAGCTTTGAATATTCCAGAACCATACAGGCAAGTGCAATGTGGCTTGTGAAATACTTGTATCTTTCAAATAGCCATTCTGAAAATTAGGGCATTTAGTTAATGGTTTTATTCTTGGTGTCTTCCGAGGCCTATGTGATTTCTTAGGATGTGTAGTCAACAGGGAATTAAACAGTTATGATTTTTCTGCTGACAATGCAATCATAATCAGGAATGCTCGCAAAACGGTGAATAGAACTCTGAAATTTTACTGTATATTTATGCTTTGTTACATGTTTCTTTTTGTCCATAAAGAAATGATGCCCATATTCTCTTGGTAACTGTTAAGCTTTTAATTGTTTATTATATTTCAAATACAGTGCTACAATCATCTTATGATTCTCCTTTGATAGGCATATTACTTGTCAAGTAGAGAAGCTCCTTTTATTGACAATTTGGTTATGTAACAATGCAGACACAATAAATCACTTAATCGATCTTTTCATGTTCCAATGATTCTTATTGCATGTGTTGTTAGTGCCCATTTGGTAATGTGGTGCATGGTACTTTTCAAAAGTGTATTTCAATTGAAAATGCATTAAAAATTTTCAGAATTTTTCTTTTCTGACATCAGCGAATCAAAACCATAAAAAAACATTAATTTAATGTTTTTTTAGGTGAAAAGCAATTTGAAAAGTACTTTGAATACCATAAGCTAATGCAATGCTAAATGGGCATTTAGTATATCATTTACCGCGTTAGTGGTACAAATATCTCACCATTAAGAAGTCAATTGTTGTGCCCATAGTAATTGGAGTATGGCCATCTTACTTTGAGAAGCAGTTAAAATGGTTTTATCAATGAAATGTGTAGGACTTGTCAACGGTTTTTCAAGGTATATCATTGGTTAGCTTCCTTTTGCATTAGCAGCTTCTGTCTTGTGAAACTATGTAAAAAACTAATGGAGCAGTGTTGTGCTACAGTAATCCTAACCCACTTTGCTAAGATGTGACTTCAGTTGCTGCATATCTACTAACATTTTCTGCACATTGTAGAGTGCAGAAAGTGATGACCCGTCAAAGGATGTGATTACAGTCATTGAAGCACCTAGACAGTCTGATTTAATGGTAGAGCTGATAAAGAAGCTGAAGCCACAAGTGGTGATTACTGGAATGGCTCATTATGAGGCTGTCACTAGTTCAGCCTTTGCGCACCTTTTAGAGGTTACCAGAGAAATTGGATCTCGTCTTTTCTTAGACATATCTGATCATTTTGAGTTATCCAGCCTTCCAAGTTCCAATGGGGTCCTAAAATATCTTGCTGGAACTTCTCTTCCCTCACACGCTGCAATCGTTTGTGGCCTTGTAAAAAACCAGGTATTTTTTTTTTTATCTAGATAAATTAACTTAGGTGACTGCTTTATTAATTGATCCAGGCATGGAGTCTAGGATTTCCCGTAACCTCAGTTCTTTTACCTTGTCGATGTTCTCTATGTTAATGACCATAACATCCTTTGCAGGTCTATGCAGATTTAGAAGTAGCTTTTGTTATTTCAGAAGAAGAGGCCATCCTCAAGGCTTTGTCCAAAACTGTGGAAGTTCTAGAAGGAAATACCACACCAATTAGGGAACATTATTATGGTTGTCTTTTTCATGAGCTCCTAGCTTTTCAGCTTGCAAACCGACATCCACTAGTTGAGGTTTGCTAGTCTTTTTCTTTTTATCATTATCATTATTTTGGAAATAGACAATCCTTTTCTCCATGATGCATTTGAATACATTTTGTTTAATTTGTAATAGATGCAAATCTACACTTTGCAACACTCCAAATTATACTAGATACATGCTAGTTATTGTTCTGTCCTTTTTTATCATACTTATATTGAAATAGGTCTGATCATTATATCTAAACTAAAAGTATTGGAACGAGGCTACAGAAGAAGGTCGGCTTTGATATCTTGTTTAGGCTGGTATATCTTATTTCCATTTGCATTTATGACATCTCAAGTGATTCTGCTGTCCTTGGAAGAGAAGGAAGTGACTCTGGCTGGGAAGTATGTAGAATTATGTATGTTGTGCTGCACCATGACCTTTACTGGATTTACCATGCTTCATGGTCTAGAACTGATGTTCAGTCAAATGTTTTTTTTATTTCCTGTTTTTTGAATGATTTAAAAAGTTTATAGTACCGGTCCACAGTTTTATTTGTTAATGATGTTGTTTCTCTGTAAACATTCTTCTGTTTCCTGGAGGGAAGCTTGCTCACGAAGTTGATTTTCAATACTTATCTACAGAGGGAGTCCGAGAAGGCCAAATCAGATAAGTTGATTGGGTTTTCTAGTTCAGCTATCTCAGTCCTTGATTATTCTGAGTTGTCAATTAGTGGGGCAGAAATATCTACCTTGATTCACATGGATGTTGATCAAAGCTTCTTGCCCACTCGATCTCCTGTAAAGGCTGCAATCTTTGAAGGTTTTGCAAGACAGAACTTGGCTGAATCGGAAATTGATGTCACCCCTGGCATGAAGCAATTTATTAAAAGCAATTACGGGTTTCCAACAGATAGCAGCACAGAATTTGTGTACGCAGACAGCACACAAGCTCTGTTTAATAGGCTGATCCTTTGCTGCATTAATGAAGGTGGAACATTGTGCTTCCCAGCTGGATCAAATGGAAACTATGTTTCTGCTGCAAAATTTTTAAAAGCAAACATTATGATTATCCCTACTGACCCTGGAGCGGGCTTTAAGCTGACAGGCAGCCTACTCAATGGAGTACTTCAGACTGTTAATAAGCCATGGGTTTACATTTCTGGTCCCACAATCAACCCTACAGGCTTGCTTTACAGCAGCAAAGAGATGGAGACCATATTAACTACGTGTTCAAAATTTGGGGCGAGAGTTGTCATTGATACTTCAGTCTCTGGATTGGAATTTGATACTGAAGGTTGGGGTGGGTGGGATTTGGAGCCTACATTGTCAAAGCTGAATTCCTCTCACAACCAATCTTTTTGCGTGTCTTTACTGGGAGGATTGTCTCTGAAGATCCTTAGTGGAGCACTGAAATTTGGGTTTCTGGCTTTGAATAATCCTCTGCTGGTTGATACACTTCATAGCTTTCCAGGATTAAGCAAACCTCATAGCACTGTTCGATATGCCATAAAGAAGTTGCTGGGTTTGAATGAGCAGAAATCAGAACTAACTGATGCTGTTGCAGAACAATCAAGAAATTTGCAATCGAGGTGCCAGCGCCTAAAGGAGGTAATTATATCTTGTGCTGGAGACTCTTATTTGGCATTAAATAATTAGTTTTTTCAGAATGTGTTTGTTATATGTCAAATACCATTTTCTAGGGTGATGCTAAGAGTTCTGAACCTGCAGCCAAGAGGTAGGAGGTTGGGTTTATATTTTTTAAATGTGAAATGGGCCATTGCCTGGTGTAATTGGCGCGAGACATAAGCAAGCTTTAGGCTTGAAGCCTAAGATGTGTAAATAATACTTAAGGACATAACCATCTTTGAGTTTTTGTTCCCAAAATTTTGCTTTGATGAGGCCTTGAATAGGTACTAGATGTTTTTTGACTAGTAACTATGAAACCTAAGCATGAACTAAGTGGGATTGTAGAGTTTTTCCTAGGGTGCTGCCTGCAAAAGAGAGAGTTGCTGTGTTTTTCTTGTGCCAGTGTCATAGTCTCTCATGCTAGACAACTCTATGCTTACCTCAGCGTTGATGATTTAATGCTTGCCATTCTTGCTTTGGAATTGAGAGTTGAGACAATGTCAAAAGTTAACGTAGTAACTATCCCTCACTCACTATCTCTCTCTTGCATTGGTCTGAAAGATCTTTGCTGATTAATTACACCATTTCTATGTTAAAAAAAAACCATGAGATCCAAATACCTTTTCTTTGTTGTTCTAAATGTTACAAAATAAGCATACATTTCTTTGAAAGTGCAGCATAATTGACAGTTCATGTTTTGTATTTTATCTCAAATCCTGCGGCAAAAAATCATCTCAATCCTGCAGCGTGCTCTGCCTTAACTGTTCGTAAATGTCTTACATAGCTGATAAATAATTAGAATTTATTCTAATACTCTTCTTTGCATTAGACACTAGAGAAATGTGGGTGGGATGTGCTCGAGCCTCAAGGTGGTATTTCCATGGTGGCCAAGCCCACTGCCTATCTCAACAAGGTTATCAAGATCAGGGACTCGCCCAAAGAAGACGGGAAAGCTACAAGTACCTACGAAGTGAAGCTCGATGACTCGGTCTTCAGGGAAGCCATGGTCAAATCCACAGGTTTATGTATCAACAGTGGCTTATGGACTGGAATTCCAGGCTACTGCCGCTTCACACTAGCCTTGGAAGAAAGCGACTTCGAGCGAGCATTGGATTGCATCAACAAATTTCAGGATGTCATCAACAACTGAAGTGATCCATTTTCTTATTTTGATTCAGCATTTCGCGACTTAGGTGTCCCTGATGATGAGACTCCATACTCCTTCAAGTGTTTCGACAGATGAGGTCTTTCCTCTGCCCTTCCTTTCAAAATGATATGAACCCATGTCTCCTGAATACATTTTACTTGTTACAATGGCACATCTTCTTTTTGTTGCGAACCTTCTCCAAGTGGCCATAAATGAAATGGTGTTCTCGCTCCGCACCTTCTCAATATTAGAACGAACGTATAGATCTCATTCTGAAGTTTGCTATATGGTAGAAAACTATTCTCACATTCCAACATTTTCTCTTCTCCAATACACTATTTGATATCGTCTTTTTTTTTTCTAGTTTTTTTCCTTCAATAATAAAACTATTCTCGGATCATCAGTTGAATCTTACTTTCTCTTTGGAGAATCTTAAAAAATGGCATGTAAAACGATAAAAACAACTTCTATAATACAAAAGGTACAAATATGCACCAAACAAGGAGCACTTGGGATCATATATTTTCCCGCCAATTGATTCCATAGGATTTATCCTCTGATAGTATAACCTCTAAAATAAAACAAGACAATAATATTTTAATTAGACACTAGATAGATGGTCTGGTTACATCGTGGACCGATCCGGGTTTTTTGAAAATGCCAGAGCAATGCAAACATTTCTAAAAAACAAACAAAAAAATAATATAAACTTGTATAATTTTAATAATATAAGAGTTATTTAAAAAAAATAACTGAGGGAAAAGATTCATGTTAACTTGGGTTAACATGTTAACCCTGTAATCATTGATGTAGAAAAGAAAGTGAAAAAAAACATGGAGATTAATTTTCAATAAATCAAACATTGAAAAATAAGATTAAAAAAAATAAATTTAATGAAGAATCTAAAACTAAGACCAAAGTTAACCCATGTTAATATTCAAAACTCGTGATTCTAGTCTTGAGTATAGAAGAAACCTCGTAGAAAGACAAATTCAAAAAAATAATAAAGTAAAATTATAAATCATAGAAAAATATTGGGAAATTAGGGGGAAAGACAACAAAAAAATATCTAAAAAAATGAAATACTAATAAAAAGAAAAAATGATCAAATTTAACATAAAAATAAGTTAAAATTAAATGTTGAGAGATGAAATTGAAAATAAAATTCAATTAGAAAATGGATAAAAAAAAATAATTAGCAATTAAAAGAATAATGATCAAATTTGATATAAGAATTAAATAAAATTGATGAGGTATGAAATTAAAGAAAAATATAATCTACAAGAGATAGAAAACAA
>Ga0307510_10008543_pt1 | contig 12206 bp, 13 predicted proteins | sample 12_EM_MG_FD_207224 | JGI IMG/M metagenome (GOLD analysis project Ga0307510, IMG submission 207224) | Populus trichocarpa ectomycorrhiza microbial communities from riparian zone in the Pacific Northwest, United States - 12_EM | ecosystem: Host-associated > Plants > Roots > Unclassified | place...
TTTTTTGCGTCATCCAATAGAGATTATGGCGTTCCAAGTGTGGGGCATATCAAAGCGAAGAGCACCAATGGAAGGGAATGACACCATATCTGCCTCTGTTTAGGAACACTCTGCTCGTTTCTCTTACGTCCTGCGTGGCATGTGACGACAGATTCTCAAGCGGGGCAGGAGAAGAAGCATGTAAATGTTGGGTTGTACTTCTATTGAGCTTCCTGGGAAGCGCCTGATACGAGGTACATTGACGATCCACCATCGGGCTTCTACCACACGTAAACTGAAAGAACTCAAGGCCCACACGGATGGATCAGCCCTAAACGGCATGGTAGGAGCGGCCGCCATTCTAACAAGGGAGGGCAACCCCCCCCCTGTGCGCTCCACCTGACCCTCGGTCCCGAAAACGAACACACTGTGCACGAGGCGGAGCTGGCCGGAATCCTCCTTGGCATGCACCTCATCAGCACCGAAAACCACAGCAGCACAACCCCCGCGTTGAGAGTGGACAACCAGGCAGTGATCGGCACTTTCCACTCTGCCCTAAGGAACCCGGCCCACCACCTTGCAAGAGAAATCTTGAAGGTAGCAAACAGGGTGCAAAAGAGAAGGCGGAGAGGTAATTACAAGCTGACCATTCGTTGGACGGCTGGACATGAGGGAATTCAAGGAAACGAGGACGTAGATCATGAAGCGAAAAGAGCGGCGGAGGGAAAAACTTCAGACAAGCAGACTTTACCTCCATACCTTGAAAACCTCTGCTAACCAACCCCCCAGCAGTAAAAAGAGACTTCCACAAAGATCTGAAAAAGAAATGGAAGGACAAATGGACAGCCTCTGTAAGAGGACAGAGAGCAACACGCATCAACGGGACAACACCGTCCAAAAAGTTCCTCAAAACCATCAGCCAAACCAAACTCAGTCGCGTTGACGCAAGTCGAATAGCGCAGTTCAGGTTAGGGCAGGCACCCATAAACCAGTACCTCAGGCGCATGAGGAGGGTCGATAGTGCCAGATGCCCAGCCTGCGGAGACAAAGAAGAATCACCAGAGCACTTCCTGCTCCGCTGCCCATCATATGCGCACGAAAGATGGGCACTCACACAGCGAGCCAACAAGCTTCGTAGGCTTATGACAATGGAATCGCTATTAGGAACACAGGAGATGGCGAGGAGTTTAGCCAAGTACATCAGAGCCACAAACCGGTTCGAGAAACCGAGCCCGAGCATTCAGACATAACCCACATAATGCCACCACCGACACCCCCTACCCCTTCACCCCACATCTTTCCCCCTCGTAACATTGTAGAGCGCGCCAGTCCTGCACAAGCGCTCCTCCCATAACCCGACTCAAGTGATCAGGCGACCCACGGGCGATCTCAGCGAACGTCACCAGTACGACCACTCCCATATCAGGGAGACGTTCCCACCGAGTACCGACCGATCTCCTGGCGCGTCAACGCCGCGCTCGCCAATCACTACCAGTTCACGTTACGCAACGATGGCTTCGGTGCTATGGGGGCAGAAAGCCGAAGTGTTATAACTCTCGTACATACATACACAGCGCAGTTTGTAACTCTTTCTAGAATTGCCACATGGGGCTCCGCTCCCCGAGACGCACGGTAATCGAATCCAAAACAAAAAAAAAAAAAAAAACTCAAGGCCCAAGTGAACAGTGAAAGTCAATTAAAACAAAGAACAACATATTTTTGTTTTGCCACCTCGTGAACACCGAAGAAATAGGAAAACGAGAGCTATCATAGTCATGGATTTTGGAAAGTTTTGATGCCTGCGGCAGTCGGTAGCATTGGCATGTCTAAGCCAGCCATGCGCGCCTAAATCCGATCGCAACCCTTTCCGTTTCTTAGGTCAGGTGGTGTATTCGCACGTCCCACAAGGGCAGGCGTGTAGTCCATGAGGAGACCTCAAGGCAGAGAAAGAATGAAACACGCGGATCGTGTCGATCACTCTGACCGCCTTTCCTTCGGTTATCCGGTGATGGCCGGATCCTGGAGGTCATTTGTCCTGCGATGCTGCGGGACCAGCTTGGGGACGATGGTCAGATTGGAAAAGCTGTCCCAGATAAGATCAACGCGCACCTGATTCGGCATGTTGGTAACGCCACGCGCGGCCCCGACGTATGGAAGGCTCCGTGATCCACCCCGTTTCGACACCAGTTCCCAAGATCTATGAAGGCGCCGTATGAGAAACGAAGGCCCGTCACATTCACATCACCTTCGTTTCCCACATACACAATCCTCGGCCAGATAGTTTGCTGCGAAGACGTCCACGCCAGCACATGTCACGGACTTAGAGAGAGACCCACAAAAGGATGAATTGCACCATTGTTTCACCGAGATCATACTTCTGCAGCGGACCCTCGCCACGTCATTCTGGGGCGCAACATACTGGTACTCGCGCTAAACGCCTGGGGAAAAACAGTGATATAACCAAACGCAGATCCTCCACCTTGAAGGTGTGGGACGGGTAAGTAAAAACTGTAACAAAATATACAAAGGTTTGTCAGACATCTTATACTCGAGGTTCTGCGTAGCCACTGCGTTGTTAAGCACAAGATCAATAAACGCGGGACTTGTGTGGAGATGAACGGGAGACGCACCGAGTATTCATAAGCCTCTCCCGTATTTGTCGTCGAGGGTAATGATTTCATCGCAATCACCACCGACATTCGAGTGGGTACCGAACGCCCCCTACAGATGATAAACCGAGCTGGGACTAGGCACGGTACCGACGCCAAGGAGGACGCAACGTCGGATTGAAGAATGGGTCCGAACGCTTAAGGAACCAGTGCTAGTGGTGGGGGTTAGCCTTCTTCTGGTTCTTCTCCTTCAAGCAGGTGATGATCTGCACCGGGACAATTCCTTTCCCTGTTGATCTTGTTTGACAGGGTGACGGATACTGGAGAGGGCGTGAGACAGCTGAGAAAACATGCGTCGTGAGACATACCTTAGGTAGTGTACTCATATATACGCGCCGCCACAGGCCTCCCGTCGACGACCATAGTCACGATGCCTCCCTGATGCGTGCCTATGGCCGCAACAATACCGAGAGTTCGTGAGTCGATCTTCCGACGACTGTCGCTGACGATGTGGACGAACACTTTCTTCCAGCCATCCTTACCCCACGTCTTGCTGCGATCGTAGTTACACAAATAGGCAGTGTTCTTCATGACGCCCTGTATCGTCCTTGTAAGTAGGCTGTCGTCCTCGTTGTACATGGTCATGACGATGTATGGCTCGGTTTGGCGGGGGTGGGTCATAGTAGACCTGACGGAGGGTGAACCCATTTTCTTTGAAACTGTTCGGGCCACCTGCCACGGAGGAATAGCGCAGGGGTCAATTCGCGCTCGTCTTGAATCTTGATGGATGCAGAGATTGAACAACTTTGTTGGGACTGCACAAACTTGCCATGGAAGAATCTGTAAAAGCGAATTGGAGAAAAAGGGATCAGCCAGTCTTATGCGGGGGCGAATTAAATGGTAGATGCGCTCTACGCGTTTCAAAGTCTTGCACCGGTGGGGACACGTGTATGCGACCGTAGAAGATATCGTCGCCCGCCTCTTCTTTTGGGGGACGTTGTACTGACCTGGCATGCGGAGGGCGGATGGGGCTCACAGAAGGGATGAGTCGCTCTCATCTCCGAGGCCATGACCAGTGACCAGGATCAATAGGGTGGAGTGGGACGTCGCCGTCACGTCGGACGTCGAGATCAGCGGCACTGTACTGCAGGACGAGCCAGGCGCGAAAGCAGCATGCTGCCTGTGGCTGTTGTTGAGGTTTAAAGAGTGGTGGTGGCAGCGGCGATGGGGAGAAGGTGAGGGGAATGTGGAGGATAAGAGGGCGCAGCATGTTTTTCGTGGTGCGTTGGTGAGGAAAGACTGGCGCTAAGGGCCCGGGTGTGCCGGAATAAGGCCTTTGCCATCGACTTCGATCCCATTGTCCCGTCCTGACTCCTTACCTTGTATGCTAGGTTACCAGCAGCTCACTTTTGCGTCTTTACGTCCTTCTGGAGAGCCAAAGGACAATTGTCACAGCCGATTCCAATATGTCACGAACAGGATCTACCCCATGCCAATCTCTCGCAGTACGAGAGTCATGTTGAATTCCACATAACATTCTGCGCCTCGCTATTTACTTACCACAGGTTCTCCGAGTCTCACTGAGACTACGACTACCTCCGTAGAAGTTGCTGCTACTTCAGAACGAGGCTATAACCTGACAGGCTGACGCTTCCCTGTAGTCTCTCTCTATTTGTCTACTCGCGAGTTACGTGGCAGTCTCTCCTGTTCCGAAAAAGCTGGACGAAGGAATAGCATGTGCCAAGGCACGCGCCTGTTATTGGGAAACGTTTCCTAGGTGAGACATTTGTTCCTACCAGAGTCTGCTTTGCCCTTGATCATCGACAGTAACCCCCGTTCTTGTACCAGTTTACCTTCGCCCGAAATTCCCATCAGTCATCGTCGCCTGGTCTAGTGTAGGAATCCCACGGCCCCGCCTCCACGCCCTGGTAGTGAAGCGTGCGAGTCTGACACCCAAGAAGAGCGTGGATTCGGGTACCCACTCGGAGCGACTCTGGAGGATAACATGGAGAATGTCAACTTTGGTGTTGTAAGAGCTGGGCGGATTTCTGAACTTTACGGTGTGCCTTGTGGTTGTTGTCGACGTCATCACTTGTGTAAGTAGTATTTCTCGACGTCCGCTGATTCACGTCTAAGAGATACAAGTACACAAGTCATAAGGAATACAACACAGACGCAGCCAAGCGACAAACTATACTATGTAAATGGATCACTTCCTCCCCGACCCCATCCCATCTGATCGCATTCACAGTGACCTCCCAGTCCGAGTCCTAGCTACACATCCCATGGGATTCACTTCCATTCATTTCCATGCCCCAGTGTAGGCATTGGCATTGGTTATTTCATCGAATCTGTCGTGTGGACCACGCATGATGATGGTGAAGGCCGTGGTCGCAATGGCAATGATGGAGGTGGGGCCCCGTCCCGCTGGGCCTGGAATATCAGGGAACAAAGGGAGGGAGATGGTAGGTGTCGAGAAGGGTGATCGAGGCGTACTGGCCCCCAGCAGTTTCGTGCTCATCAGGTGTATCGTAACCAGACTCAAAGTTTAAGAGAATTCCGGAAGAGCCGGAAATAGCCTGGGAAGATAAGATAAGTCTCGTAAGAGATGAGATCGAGGAGGGGGGAAAGGACGGACGTAGAAACCCTTGAGAGTTTGACCAAATCCCTCATCATCGTATGCTTTGAGGGCCGCAGCCAAAGTCTCGTAACCATCATCGATGGCTTCACAGACATATGGTGGTTCTGGAAAGGGGAGGGTTTGGCAAATCGCACCTCGGTCGTTCATAGGTCCTTCGCACCTTCCTCCTTCCTCTGTGGCGGAGACGGGTGGAGCAGGGTAGGGGGTGTAGGGCAGAAGCCGAGGATAAGCCGATCTGTGTGCTAGGGCAGTCGGGGACAGGATCCGCTGCCAATGATCAGCGTCGGCCGCGGTGCTATATACCGATGGACGGAACGCTGGGAAAAAGAAAGAGGGAAAGGAGAAAGACAAAGGTCATGATAGAGATGAGACAAGTGAACCGAGAGACATGTTTGCCATGTCTTTTCGGCTACTTTAGGGTGAATGAAAAGGAAAAGGGTATTCACAGCGGTGAGGAGCCGTCGAGAATTGGGTGCGACATCAAAATGCAAGTTCCCGAGTTTGGGCGAGCTGGCCCTGATTAGTGTTCGTGTATGTCCGCCCCCAAGCCCCATGAGGCCGACACCTGCCAGTGGGAAATGGGTACTGTACACTGGGTGCTGAGATTGTCTTGCGATTTCGCACGTCACAGTTAGGGACCTTCGGTAAATCGCTGACCAAGTCGGACCAACCATATCCTTTCCGTATCCATTACCGTGACTCTCTCGAACGCTTCTCGTTCTTATCGCGCCGCATTTTGTGCGGGCATTCCTGCAAGTAGGTTTTCAGGCCCGATCAATCCGTTAAATGAAACGACACGCCCCGACCTGCACACGAGTCAGCTGATGTTTGTACTCTGTATAATAACAAGCTCCGGGTTCCAACGGGTGATCAACACCATTCTTCTCGCTTCTCTCAACACTTTCGTGCCATGGGTGCAAAGCAGAGCACTCAACGCCATCGCCTGGATCCGATTCCGTCTCTGTCTCAGGCTCCGTTTCCGAGGCCCCTACGCGTCCCAAATCTCCAATTCAGAGTGCTCATCATTGGAAGAGCAAATGCCGGGAAGACTTCGATTCTGCAGAGAGTCTGCGACACAACAGAGAGTCCAGAGGTCTACAGGTCTGGTCCGTCGGGTACTCGCCATCAGGTACGTGCTCATTCCCAATGGCGCTTTCAATCTCATCGTCTATACAGGTTAAACTCGACCCCACAATAGAGGTTCGATGGCCATATTTTTGGCGGAAACTGCTAATAATAAAGATCCTGCTGACAGCGTGGCCATCACGACATTGAGGATGAACTTATCTTCACGAACCACGATGGATACGTTTTCCACGACTCCAGCGGATTCGAGGCAGGCAGTGAAGACGAGTTGAAGACTGTCCAAGAATTTGTCACTCGCAAGTCGCGAGAGAAACGATTGAGGGATAGGTTGCATGCAATATGGTTGGTTCTTTACCGTGTCTACAGTCATAGATATAGATCGTTTCTCCTCACCCAGGTATTGCATTCCAATGGACAATGATAGGCCATCGCTCGATTCAAAGCATTTCACAAATATTTGCCCAGATAAAAATGGCATGTATAAGCTGAACTGAAGATTTATGAATTGGATTGACACGGTGATTTTTCAAGTCCCTGTAATAGCAGTTTTTACAAAATATGATCAGTTCAAGCGTGACATCAAGATGAAGTTGATGGATGAAGGTCGTGACCCAGGGACTGACTTCGACACCGAGGTGGAACACACATTCAATGAATATTATCTGGCCAGCCTTAGCGGACCCCCACCATTTGTTCGTTTAGAGAGTGAGGATTTATTCAACCAATTCACACCCATTTTATAATAATTCCTGTCCCATAGGAATGCACAAGCATGATCAACGATGTATTGATCTTATTGAAGTGACCGCCAATGCACTCAGTGCGGGCGTAGTTGCTCTTATGCTTTTGGCCGTACAGAGCGATAACCTCGAGCTCAGCATAAAGCAAGCCATCAAATGGTGAGTTCTCATAATTGGCGAGATAACGACGAAGGTGTGTAGTCCCACTACAGGACCCATCGTTACCTTGAGAGGGGAACTGGGAGTACACAAAGTGTAACCCGAATATGCATGAAGGCTTTCCCAGTGATTTGGGTAAGTTGTACTACCTGATATGAATAATGCCTTACTGGAAGACGGGAACTGCTCAGCATTGTGTCAGTCTGTACTCCTTAATCTAGATTCCATGCGCTGATTTGTATTACTGATGCCTCGCTGCTCTCCTACATTCTTTCCATGTGCTAACTTGCCCTTACCTCTGCACTCTCCAGGTTGTGAGTGCACCTCGCTCGGTTACTTTCTTTCTATGTCCTAACGAGTCCCTCCATCTGCGGTCTCCAGCCAGTGAGTGCGCATCTCTCTGTTGCTTTCCTTCCGTGTCCTGACAAGTCCCTCCCTCTGCGGTCTCCAGATAGTAAGTGCGCCTTGCTCTGTTGCTTTCTTTCTGTGTCCTGACAAATAGCTCCCTCTGCGGTCTCCAGGAAGTGGGTGAGTCTTGCTTGGTTGCTTTCCTTTTGTTTCCTGACATGTCCCTCTCTCTGGGGTCCCCAGTTTGTGAGTGCACCTTGCTCCGTCAGTTTCTTTCTATGTCCTGACAAGCTCCTCCCTTTATGGTCCCCAGTTTGTGAGTGCACCTTGCTCAGTCACTTTCCTTCCGTGTCCCGACAAGTCCCTGCAGGATGTGAGTGCGCCTTGCTTGGTCAGTTTCTTTCTGTGTCCTGACCAGTCCCTCCCTCTGCGGTCCCCAGTTTATGAGTGCACCTTGCTCAGTCACTTTTCTTCTGTGTCCTGAAAGGTCCCTCCCTCTGTGGTCTCCAGGATGTGAGTGCACCCTGTTCAGTCAGTTTATTTCTGTGACCCGACAAGTCCCTCCCTCTGCGGTCTCCAGATTGTGAGTGCACCTTGCTCGGTCAGTTTCTTTCTGTGTCCTGACAAGTCCCTCCCTCTGTGGTCTCCAGATTGTGAGTGTGCCTTGCTCGGTCTCTTTCCTTTCGTGTCCTGACAAGTTGCTCCCTCTACGGTCTCCAGAAAGTGAGTGTGTCTTTCTCTGTCACTTTCCTTCCATGTCCTGACAAGTCGCTCCCTCTGCGGTCTCCAGTTTGTAAGTGCGCCTTGCTCAGTCAGTTTCTTTCCATGTCCTGAAGTCCCTGCCTCTGCGGTCTCCAGGAAGTGAGTGTGTCTTTCTTGGTTGCTTTCCTTCTGTGTCCTGACAAATCCCTCCCTCTGCGGTCTCCAGGGAGTGAGTGTGCCTTGCTCAGTCGCTTTCCTTCTGTGTCCTGACAAGTCCCTCCCTCTGCGGTCTCCAGACAGTGAGTGCACCTTGCTTGGTCAGTTTCTTTCCATGTCCTGACAAGTCCCTCCCTCTGCGGTCTCCAGGAAGTGAGCATGCCTTGCTTGGTCAGTTTTGTTCCGTGTCCTGACAAGTCCCTCCCTTTGCGGTCTCCAGGAAGTGAGTGTGCCTTGCTAGTTCGCTTTCCTTCTGTGTCATGACAAGTCCCTCCCGTTGCGGTCTCTAGGAAGTGAGTGTGTCTTGCTCTGTCGCTTTCCTTCCGTGTCCTGACAAGTCGCTCCATCTGTGGTCTCCAGTTTGTGAGTGCGCCTTGCTCAGTCAGTTTCTTTCTGTGTCCTGAAGTCCCTCCCTCTGCGGTCTCCAGGAAGTGAGTGTGTCTTGCTCGGTTGCTTCCCTTCTGTGTCCTGACAAATCCCTCCCTCTGCAGTCTCCAGGAAGTGAGTGCGCCTTGCTCAGTCGCTTTCCTTCTGTGTCCTGACAAGTCCCTCCCTCTGTGGTCTCCAGATAGTGAGTGCGCCTGGCTTGGTCAGTTTCTTTCCATGTCCTGACAAGTCCCTCCCTCTGCGGTCTCCAGATTGTGAGTGCACCTCACTCAGTTGCTTTCCTTCCATGTCCTGATGAGTCACTCCCTCTGCGGTCTCCAGGAAGTGGGTGTGTTTCGCTCTGTTGCTTTCCTTCTGTGTCCTGACAAGTTGCTCCCTCTGCGGTCTCCAGGAAGTGAGTGCTCCTTGCTTGGTCAGTTTTTTTCCGTGTACTGACAAGTCCCTCCCTCTGCGATCTCCAGGAAGTGAGTGTGCCTTGCTCTGTCGCTTTCCTTCTCTGTCCTGACAAGTCGCTCCCTTTGTGGTCTCCAGGAAGTGAGTGTGTCTTGCTCTGTTGCTTTCCTTCCATGTCCTGACAAGTTGCTCCCTCTGCGGTCTCCAGTTTGTGAGTGTGCCTTGCTCAGTCAGTTTCTTTCCATGTCCTGAAGTCCCTCCCTCTGTGGTCTCCAGGAAGTGAGTGTGACTTTCTCGGTTGCTTCCCTTCTGTGTCCTGACAGATCCCTCCCTCTGCAGTCTCCAGGAAGTGAGTGCACCTTGCTCAGTCGCTTTCCTTCTGTGTCATGACAAGTCCCTCCCTCTGTGGTCTCCAGACAGTGAGTGTGTCTCAGTCGGTTGCTTTCCTTTCGTGTCCTGACAAGCCCCTCCCTCTGCGGTCTCCAGGAAGTGAGTGTGTCTTGCCCGGTCACTTTCCTTCCATGTCCTGACAAATCTGTCCCTCTTCGGTCTCCAGGAAGTGAGTGCGCCTCGCTCAGTCGCTTTCTTTCTGTTTTCTGACAAGTCCCTCCCTCTGCGGTCTCCAGAGAGTGAGTGCGCCTTGCTCAGTCGCTTTCCTTCTGTGTCCTGACAAATCCCTCCCTCTGCGGTCTCCAGGAAGTGAGTGTGTCTTGCTTGGTCACTTTCCTTCCATGTCCTGACAAATCCCTCCCTCTGCGCTCTCCAGGAAGTGAGTGTGCCTTGCTCAGTCACTTTCTTTCTGTGTCCTGACAAGTCCCTCCCTCTGCCGTCTCCAGTTTGTGAGTGCGCCTCACTTGGTCGCTTTCCTTCCGTGTCCTAACAAGTCCCTCCCTCTGCCATCTCCAGTATGTGAGTGTGCCTTGCTCTGTCGCTTTCCTTTCGTGTCCTGACATGTCCCTCCCTCTGCCGTCTCCAGGAAGTGAGTGCACCTTGCTTGGTCACTTTCTTTCTATATCCTGACAAGCCCTTCCCTCTGCTGTCTCCAGAGAGTGAGTGTCCCTTCCTTGGACGCTTCCTTTCTGTATCCTGACAAGTCCCTTCCTCGGTGCTCTTCAGTTTGTGAGTGCTCCTTCATCTCTTTTCTTTTCCATCTGCTAATGTGTTCCCTCCCCTCTGTGCATGCAGGACGTGAGTATTTCCCTTGTATTTTTCTTTTGTTGGTGTCCTCATTCCTTTTTTCTCGAAACTGCAGTCAGTACTCTGCAAATTGAGATCGTTTTCCTCTGATGTACTGTTGTTATTTTTCTATTTTATCTTGATTTTACTAATCGATGTGTAGCCTCGTCTTCATATATCCGACAATGACGCAATTCACACTATGATTGGTACATTTCCACTGTCTGCATTTGTGCCTTCTAACCTCCAAACTAGCCACAGTTATCATTTTGGAGCATGCTTGCATCCTTTTTGCCTCACCATCCTGTCCAAATCATGAGGAGCCTTTCGATAAGGCTTGTTCCCAGTTCATATCTTCCGACACTCATAATGCGGTCCATCGGGAGATTTCGCTGTCACCTAAACCGTATTGTGCTCCGCAATTTACAGAATTCATCCTTACGCATCGTCTTCGTTAGTTGCTCTTTCCTTCCCCTTATTCATGTTTCCATCTTCTATTTAACGTTTGTGATCGAGCTTGAAGCTTGAATGGTCCCTAAAATAAACATACATACAGTGGCTCGTAAAATTGATTCGATATTTTGCACCTTCGGACTGTTTGCTGTGGCATGAGCTGAGACCAAGTACGATAAATGGTTAATGATATCGATCGTCTAGGTCGTGTTGAGGCAGTGATCGTTGAACCGACGGTGCAATTATTCCACCTGGTGAAATGCGAGGCGTATTGCATTACGAACATCTACGGTGTTCCCAACTCAACAACTTGAAGGATAGTATCGTGCTGGACTAATCCTTTGGCAAGACGAAACCACTAGCTATTGCCATCAGACCTCCAGATCCAAAACAGAAGGTAACTTTTTCAGATGGCCAGGAACGGGACATCCAACGTGTACCACACCTCCCGAACCGCAACTCGGGTTCAAGTTCAAGTGGAAGTCTGATAACAGAAATGATGTATTTTCTAACGGCGAGCGTTGGGGAGAATTCGGCTAGGACCTTGTGTCCTTTTCCTCACCATTGTCAGTCAGTCTGATCTAGGGCCCTCCACTCCTACATGTCCACCACTCGCCAAGAAAGTGTCTGAGGCTGTCCAGAAAGAGACATGAGAGACTGACAAACCGTGGGTTCTACCCGAGTGGTCTCATTTGTCCCAAGGCAAACCGACGATCATAGCAAGCTTGACGGTGGCGTGGAAAGCAAGTCAAGCTAAAGGGATGATGGACCGAGACGAAGGAATACAAGACGAGTGAGCGTGGACTGGAGACCAGATGGCCATAGTACGCGCGGAGGCCACACAGGATCACCTGTACGGGTGACAAATGCGATTAAGCCAGGCAGTATGGCCATCCCATAATTTCAAGTCTCCAGCAGACAGACAATAACCGTAGATTGCTAGGAACCATGAATTAATTTAAGAGAAATTGTGTCAGTCAGATATAAATATAGTTCACAGACGAGGAAAGCCGTCCGTCCATACAGCCAGGTACAGCAGTCGATAATTGATAGTCACCTTTCGAGAACCCCAAAACTCCAAAACTCCAGCTCTTCTCTCGATCCTACTCTCCGGCGAAAAGGCGGACGATCATATACGTCGTCGACCCTATAAAGCGAACAACTGAAAAAATGGGGACAAGCGTCAAGGACACCCAGCTGCTCGTAGAGGTGGGAAGATAACGCACGGGCGAGGAGGACGACAGAGTAGAGGATAAAGATCAGGTATCCGTTGACAGTCTTGCTCGCACCGCTCGTCTTGGCATTCCCATTCGTAGT
>Ga0307510_10008544_pt1 | contig 12206 bp, 6 predicted proteins | sample 12_EM_MG_FD_207224 | JGI IMG/M metagenome (GOLD analysis project Ga0307510, IMG submission 207224) | Populus trichocarpa ectomycorrhiza microbial communities from riparian zone in the Pacific Northwest, United States - 12_EM | ecosystem: Host-associated > Plants > Roots > Unclassified | place...
AAGAATGAAATTGAAAAAAAATCAATTAAAAAAAGACCTAAAAAAATGACTCGAGTCACGACTCGGGTCATGAAATTGGGATAAATCAATAGAAAGCAAATTAAAACAAATTATGAAGCTTAATTCCCAATCAAACCAGTGGTGAAAGATGAAATTGAAAAAAAAATGAATAAAAAATAACACAAAAAATAACTCGAGTCAACTAGGGTTACCCCATCAAACCTGTGATCCAAGTCACGAGACATGAATAACCTCATAGAAAGCAAACCAAAATAAATCATGAAACCTAATTCCCAATCAATCCAATATTAAAGAATAAAATTGAGAAAAAAAATCAATTAGAAAAATAAAAAAAAATCGAGTCAACCATATTAACCCATCAAACTTGTGACTCGAGTCATAAGCATGAGATAGCCTCATTCAAAATAAATTGAAGAAAAAAATATAAGAGTTTACTCCCTAATAAATTTAGTATTGGAAGATGAAATTAAAAAAAAACTATTTTAGTGAATAATATTTTGCGAGAAAAATTAGAATGAATTCCTCTTCTTTTTTTAGTTTTTTTTTTTTGATGTTAATGAAATTATGATTATTGGTTTGTAAATTAAAATTGTCTCAAACTCTTATTTGTAATTTTTTTTATTAGACTACCTACTCAACACTATTTTAGATGACCCAAATTATTTAACGAGCTAAATAATTTTATATGGGATCCATTTAAAAATATTATTATTATTATTATTTAAAAAAATTCACTAACCCTTTATTTTTATTTGTCTCAAAATATTAATTTACTATATTATTGTTCCGCGTTACGTGGTAGGTTAGATCAAATTTTTTTAATATAAAAAATATCTCAGCGTTAATAATGTTTTTTCTTGTAGATTTTTTTTTAAACTGTACGTGAATTGATCTGATATGACTCAATCTCCGTGACGGATTCAAAAGCAACTTATATGACCAATAAAAAAGTAGTTTGACTCAAAATAAATATTTAAGATGAGATTTTTTTATATAGATATTGAGACGACAACATATTTTATCGATTCAGGTTAACCCGAGTTAACTTGTCAATCTACATATCAAGTTACGAGACTTTGATAATTTCATAAAAAACAAACTAAAACAAATTATGTATCTTAATTTCTAACAAAGATAATGTTAAAGGATAAAATTTAAAAAAAAATCAATTAAAAAATATCCAAAATAATAACCTGAATTATCATGTTTAAAAAAAATAACAAAATGTTATAAAAGCAAAAAAAATCTTTGATAAAATAACATATTTTTAAGATGTTATGTTTTAGAATTGTGATATTGAATTAATGTCACGATTCAATAAAACAAGATATTTAACTAAATATCGTGACAGTAATTATAATTTTGTCATGGCATTTGATGAAATGTCTGCGTAATGAACAACTCTTTTGCCACTTTTCATTGTCACATCTTTAGCTGTTACTACCTTCTCTGCAACATGCTCTGAAGTTTTCTTAGCTCCTTCAACAATGGAGTCTTTTGCTTGTGCTCCCTTCTCTGATACATACTGGGTAGATTTCTTAGCCTCTTCAACTAGAGTACTGTCATTTACCTGTGCTCCTTTATCTGCAAGATAATGGGTAGTTTTTTTAGTCCCTTCAACAACAGCACTGTCATTTGCTTGTATTCCCTTCTCTGCAGCATACTGGGTGGGTTTTCATCGATTTTTTTTTCAAACAGTGCTCCAAAACTTCAAGTTTATTGTTCTAATTTAAAAGAAAAAAACCCAATAACTCCTCCCCCTTCTCTCTTTTTTTTTTAATTAATAAATGGCTGATGGTACCTATCTAAAACTGCAAAGCGTTCAAAGGTTGCTTGCTTACACGGGTAAATTTCTTATTATATGAATAAAGAAGGGTTATCTTGGTGGTTTTTTTCGGAAGAACGCCATCGTTTTCGCCGTAGGGAGTCGGGCATTCTTACAGAAAAAGCACTACACGCCGCTTTTACACATTTGATTGGCTTGGGAACATTCTCAGATCCACAAAGGAAAAGAGGAGGACAACAAACAATATGACACGTATCACCCACGTGGAATCAGCTCATGGCACTGGTGGCTTCACTGAGCAGACTCGTGTCAACAAATTAAGCCCTCTCTTATTGTTTTTTTATATAATATTCTTTTCTTGTATTAAAAATTTAAAATCATGATTTTGGCAGCTACGTGGTGTTTATTTTAATCAATTAAACTCATAGAAAGGCAGAACGTGTTAGGCACCCTGTGGATTTTGGAAATCAAACCCCCAACCACTAGGCTTTTTGCTTTGTTTTCTGGCCCCAGCTGCTGATGACAATTTTTATTTGGAATTTTAGTTACATATGTTTTTTAAAGTAATTTAAAATAAAAAAATTTAAAAATTTTTATTTTTTTAAAAAATATTTTTAAAATAAAAAGATGAACAAGCTCTATATATAAAATCACATCAAGAAGAAATAGCATCGATATGTCAATTTTGAGTAAAAAGTAGGTAATGGGCAATTCTAATTAATTAGAAATAGAAGAAATTGTGTAGTCACTGACTCACAAAGAAGGTTTTTCTTGTCATCTTTGCTTGCTTGGCGGAATCAATAAAATAATATACTAATGGAGATGTTGGACAGTACTGATCATCACTCAATGCATGCCAATATGCCATGCTCTTTTTTTTTTTTTAATTTGTTTTCTGAACTTTATGGTATGCATGCATATAACCTGCAGGTAAAAAGATGTCCCAACCTCCATGTCGTAGGGCGTAGCATATTATATATGTACGGTATGAAACGAAAAGGAAAGACATAGTATATATTTATAACCTTCAAAATAACAAATAATATTATCGAGTTAATTTAATATAATGCCCATCTTGTATTCAATGTTCTTGCATAGTCAGTCGGCCTGGAAACTAACTGGTCCTTTGATAATTAGATTATTGAAACAAGAACAAAAAAAAAAAAACAAAATTTCTTGCTATTTGGGATAGAATTAAGGAATTCCTATTGAAAGTTTTTCATGTAATTAAAATTAATTGTTTACAACTTTTTAGCCAACAAAAATCTCTTATTTTATCACTATATATATATTCGAGCATAATTTCAACCTCATTAATTACTTGATGTCCAAAAATAAAATTTCTTGTTTTGTTACACGGATTAATTTTGATCGTTGATCATTCCCTCAACAATAAAAGTCGTCTTTCTTAGTACTTCGAGTCATTAATTATATATTGATATAATTATAGCGAATATTTAGTGTAATTTAAAGACAACTTTGAAGAGCTTAAGCCTTAATTAAGATTTCAGTGAAAAGAGGGAGGAACCTTCGTTTTATATATATATATATATATATATTGTGGGATCTATCTGGACCATTAATTTGGTTGCATCGATCCGACGTCGGTTTGGTTAGATTAGATGGTTAGAAAGATCCAATCAAGGATTAAAGTGAAAGAAAATCTTATCTCCTGGATTCATCATCAAGAATATATATATTGGTCCATCACAACTTATGATCATGCATGTCATTCTCCAAGATTACGTCAAAAGAATAATATTGAAGGAATCATCAAAAGGAAAAGGAACTTCATGGAGAAGGAAACTTTAAGTATACTTATCTCCATCCCACAATTGGGGGCCATATATGCATCCAGAAGATATGAAGGAGTTTCTTTCCTGAGGTTTATCGAGACCTATACTATCATGTTTTGGATAAATACTACTGTCCCTTCGTTTGAACTCGCCATTATCATGGAAAAAAAATCCTACAAAAATAAACTGATCATACTTTGGCATCTAATTCAAATCAAAATTCTCCTAGATACTAATGAAAATTTTCAGAGCTACCAACAAAATCTGGGTTCATTCCAAATTATTTTCTATTTCTCGTATTCAATATCCGAGAAAAAATTAAAAAAATGCTTCTTGAATTCATTTTTCTTTTAAAATTATGGTTGAAACTATTGGAATTTTTATTAAAAATGTGAAAGATTCAGTACAAAATACTAAAAAAATACTTTTTCTTGAAGGGGAGAGACAATATTTGTCTAAAACATAATAATTGAAGGATAGTATTGATCAAATTGATAGTGCATGCCTCAATGTGCTACGATCCTAATAGTTAAGGGGCAAGAAATTGCCATTAAACAAAAAAATTGCTTATGGCATGCGAGTCTTGACTATATAGAATGTCAATATGGAACCATCTGTCGTGGGTGGACCGAAAGGACCAGCCATAAAACTACAGCCCACAGTAGCTAGCCACCCCCGGCGGACTTCCTCTTTCTTTTTCCCAACATACTAGTTCGAATACATCTGCCAAATGAGACCACTAGAGCCATTAAAGACTTGATGAGAGGCACCATGCGTATAAAAACCAGAAAAGGGTCAACCATATGCACCTGTTTCTCTGGTATACTTTTCTTTCCCTTCCAATTCAACCTGTTTGAAAAAGGATCCATAAAAGAATGCAAGATTCTACATTGCAAAAACGCGTTCAGAACGTCCTTTATTGACAAGATTCTCTAATCATGCTATATTACTTTAATCATTTGAATTTGAATATGTAACTTCAGGTAATAAAAATGAAAAGCGACCTAAGACGGCAAGAGCATGGCTTCAACTTGAAGATTTATAACGATAATTCTAGTATGAATATTGCTTCTTAATTTCTTGTCATTTGGAGACCTTGTTCTTCATAGCAATATGTGTTAAGACAAATTGGAAATAATGTTTAATATATACATCATTAATAATCAAATATGTTGTCGTTCATGTATTTATTAGATTTTTATTTACAATGTAAAGTATAAAGAAATTATTTATGCCGATCCGATCCCATTTTGACAATATTGAAAATCCCAATTGAGTTAACGTATAGCACTTGCTACTCAAGAAAAAATCTTCGATGACAAAGTCATTAAAGACAATGATTTTAACAACTTGAGGATACCAAGTTGTTCTTTAACTTTCATGGGGATGACAAGTAAATTGTCTTGAAATGGTAGTTTAAACTCCACGCAAACGGCACACGAGCATCCACTTGTACTGCGGTTCTTGGCAGGAAAATTAAAATTTGCCGTAACCAAGTAGCTGCTGGTTTTGAAAACTACCGCATCTACATTATTAGGAAGAGCAATTTTCTTCCACATGGTGTGGAAGCCCACAGATTTTGGAGGTTGAGGGCCCTCCTTTTAATGTCTAGTTTTGTCACTCGATGCTTCCTCTTTAACAGGTCAAATGGTCAAATCTTTTTTATAATTCTGACTTTTGACTCTGCGGATCTCTTGGGGAAGAGAATTAGTCTTTGCTGCTCTTTTTGAGCCATGTGTAGGACCTTGTTCAATTCAATCTGGCAGCTGCATTTTTACAACCATTGTTGGCGGCAAAAACGCTGTTTTTTAAGGAAACGACAGCTTTGATTCCGCCAGTCAATTCCTGCACTGACATGGAAAAACACCTAATGGGGATGGAGAATGATCGACCATGATAGCAGAGGAAATCAAACGAGAAAAATACTTCCGAAGAACGAGTTTATATAGATCAAAACAACTTTTGATTGACGAAAGTGAAAGCTTAACAGCATTGGATTTCTCAATATTGTTCTGAAATCTGCCCCTTTTGTACCCTCGAATTCCCATGTAGTTTCTTCTATTCCAAATAGGTGACAGAAGGACCATTTTGTCAGACATTGAAGAACTCACTATGCGGTGCAACCTGCGTTTTATACTAAAATCGAGCTTAGCATCTTAATTAATTAATTTTCATTAGAAATATAATTAACAAATGTAACCTGTCTTGACGGACATCTGATCACGCCTTAATTATGAGTGAGATTAAAGGATTTTGTAAATCAAGTTGCTTTCTTTTTCAGAATTGTCTTTGTCTTGGAGAAAGTATGAAGGGTGAGATCACTCAGATAGACATCTTTTCTTTTTTTAATTTCTTTTTTCCATTAACATCCCCTCTTATTTAATTTCCTGAATTCAGCTGAGCATAAGAGAATTTATGGATTTTAAGAATTTACTGCCTGGTGTCCTGAAGGTTCAGTTTAGAAAAATCCTTAATTAGGGTAACAAGTTTAGAAAAATCCTCAATTAACAAAATCAGGATGCATGTGAGGCGAGTGTGTGTGTGTGATATTCTGCAAGATTTGTATTCTTGAGAACTTCTGTTCATCATTTAAGAAATTATAATGAACCCAAGATTCTGCAAATGCTTCTCACCTGCTTTCACATTAAAGAAATGCTTTCTGTAAACACATACACATGCTTATGTATTTGTATTATTTATGGACGAATCTTAAAACCCCATTTAACTAATAGAATCCTGATGCATCAGACTCTTTGAAACACAATTAAGTAACCTTATGTACATAAATCCTCGTATATACTTGGCAGAAAAACTGCAAAATCTCATGATCTAATTCAAACAATGTTAAAAAAAATAAAAGAACTCTTGGATCTAATTATAAAATCAAGATCAAGAAACAGCAACCCCATTTCTATTAGCATTCATTAGGCAAAACCTGGTAGGCCTGGGCTGGAAATCCCTCCTCCTGTGAAGGTCATGACTGGTTGGCTTGATAATCTGTAACAAGATTGCCTTGAACGGATTCGCTTTGGCAACCACAGTCAAGTCCCAATTATGATTCGACCCAACACGACCGATTCTTGATCCTGAAGACACCTTACGGAAATTCCTGTGCAGGCTGCACCTGAATGATCCAGGATGTGTGGTGGGTGAACATAGGCATGTCCTGGCTTGTTGCTGCGCATTTGACCTAGGATAAGGTACGTCTCTAGATGCCATGTAAGATGTGATAGTTTTATACCTCTCAAAGAGAGAGTCTTCTCTGATTCTGTTTCTTGTGAGGCAAACTAATCCGAGACTGGATTTATGTCCAATTTTATAGCTTCGTTTGGGACTTGATGACCTTTGATTTAGTACACTATGACAACCTGGTTAACTGGTACATAGTGTAATAATGTCAAATATTTTTGGGTGATGTACAGAGAGAAGAGATTTCTAGTGCTACTAATTTACCCTTTAATCCATTGGAGACTTTTGGATGAGTAAAGTCTGTTTTTTAAGCAATTAATTAGTTGCCCTAACTTCACGTGAACTCCCTGTAAATTACTGATCTGGTCATGTATTGGGTCTTTTAATGAATTTGCACCGTTTGGTACTGCAATTCGGTTTTTTTTTAAAAAAAAAAAATAGAAGAAAAAAACCATCAATCTGGTTTTTCTTTTGGGTTTTTTCCATTGATTTGGATTTTAAAATGTATCAATTTGGTTTTTCTTAGGAAAAAGAACATGTTCAGCTCCATTGCTGAACATTTTGTATTGTGAAATTTGTTGTATCCTGTATTAGAGTTTAAACTTGAAACTAAACCGGTCTAGTTTGTAACTTGCACTCAAAGTTTTACAAGTGTATGGGGGCAGGGTGGCTCTAGCTAGTGGATAGATTGTTTGATCAAAAGCTTTCATTGATGTTGATTGATGGCAAGACATGTTATCCGTCAGTTAAAAACTTAGTATAGCAAAGTTACGTGATGTCCTTTCTTTCAATCTCCCAGCCAATATCGTCAGCCTCTGCTGAGTTTTGGTCAAGGAGATGAATTCCTGCTGGGGATCATTTATTGAATGGCTACGAGATAGCTTGCACAGAAGCCACTGATCCCGCCATGTCCTTTTTCTTCCTGCACCATCAACCATCTAAATACCTGTACAAGAGATGATGGCTTGGTGCTCCTGTACAAAAAGTGTGATTTTCTAACCACTTGTTTCTTTGCACGTGTAATATTTTCTAACCAGTTCTCGAGAGCTCAAGGACTTGGCAAATTAACGTGCAGGCACAAGTAACTTGACCAGAAACTTACCTTCCGCAAATAAAAATCAATTTCGACAACCATACTCAAATACATCTGCTTGCTATACAAGAAACAGGCTCCATTAGAGAAACCATATTTAGATCGTATAAGCAAAAAGCCAAGAAATCATAACCCTTTTCTTACAGGTGGCAAAGCAGCAGTCACCATTTTGGTCTCAGAGTGAGTCCTATGAAAAGAGCCGTGCTTGGTAACACACTAACAATGCTCCAGCCAGCCTATGGATGATAGCATAATGTACAAAAATAATGGACAGCAAGCGATCCAAGATATGCACAAGATCTAATTAGCAACCTTGTTAACTAGATGGCATCTCATGATGCCTTGCCAGGGCCTTCCAAGGAGGTAGGCACGAACTGCTTGGTATATACACGATGCCTTCTCTCTCTTGCATAAATTACCCAGAAGATCAGGGACAGCATTACAGCAGCAGATACAATTACTAGCCCAACGTATATCCATTGCGTGTATCGCCGCAAACCGGGACAATAAGAATGGTTGATCTTGGTGAATGTTTCTCGCACAAAAGTGCAGTCTTCCAGGTTAACCAAGAATGGACCATAACGATTCAACCCATAACTTAGGTTTACTGCAGATTCCATCTGGTTGTACAAGCTAGGAGTAAGCCGACCAGGCGTAGTACAAATCCCAGATGATACCTGACAGGTATATTTCTTCCACACCTGCTCGTTACAGAAAACAATGGTAGTAAGCCTTTCAGTGCCATACTCTCAAGTACATTGCGGGTCAGGTGGTGTTTTGTATGCAGAAGCTGACTAAGGAGGTCTGAACTGGAATTTATAATCTTAATCAAAATTGAAAAGCACATAAATACAAAAACAAGAAAAATGCCCCTAAAATATCACTTTAAATCGCTGGCACCACAAGTTAAACAGATAGAAACTACACAAGATTTTGGAATTTCCATGACAGGGAAAACTTAACATGGGCTAAAATAAGATGATGCAAACATCACACTCTGGCCAAAGATTAAAACTAAAAATTAGGTCGTATGGCATCTGTTAGTGGGATGTGCTCATCGTGGCCTAATCTTCAGCATATCCTATGTATAAAATGCTTTCAGCCTTTCTATTTACACTATGCATGTTCACATATATTACCTGGGTAGCATTGCTTAAGTCCACTTCACCAGCAGCGCATTGCCTATCTGTATAATCAGAATTGTATGGGTTGCAAAGTACAGGCATTAGCGGACCAGATTGATTGTAATATAGACCTCCTGCTTGGCGTGGGATATTTTTGTTGGAGACAGTGTTGATGATGTTATCAACAACGTTGACAAGTTGGTAAGTTGTCTCCTTTGTCTGCCTCAAGGTTTCTTGAGCAGTTGCGTTGTCCACACAAGGGATTATATCATCCAGAGCTGTTTTGGCAGTGGGGTTCTGAACCCACTCATCCATAGAAATACAAGTATCGGCAACCACACTAGAAGATAAAAAACAAACAAATACATTTAGGGAGGGACACATACTCAACAAAGAAGAACAGCTAACACATGACAAATCGACACTTTCAAACACTTTCCAAGTCGAAGACAACAGTGCAAATGTCTCTCTTTACATGCGGTGTGCAAGAGTATCCACATGCTTAAGAAAGAAGATAATTTTGTTTTTAAAGAGTGCTTCAAATTTGTACCGTTTAAATTATTGATTCTAAATGACACTAGCTTCAACTAACTGGTAGATCAAATTAACAGCAGAGCATGTTATCAAACAAACTTTAAAGGTGTAATGTTATTCGGGTACTAAGATGCAGCTTCATTAGACCTGATCTTAAAAGCAAATAAGTTTAGAAACCTCAGGAGTACTCGTTTCTTGTGGTGTTGGAAATGAATTTCCTATCTATGTACAGATATATTGCCAAATAAAAATTTAAATTAACAAGAAAACAAAGCCTTCTACATTTCATAGCTTATAGGGCTTTTTTCCCCTCATTCTAATTTAAGATATTGAATTGCAAAATTCTAAACTAATTTGGTTTCAGGAATATTTCTTGATCAGCCAAAACATTCAGAGATTGATTATTATGCATGGATGAACTCAGTACAATCATGATCTAGCAGGGAGAACAGTTGTTAGTCAAGGCGCAGATAGTTCAAGAATTGGTTAAAATAACAGAATCAAGAGAAATGTCAGGGATATAACAAGTTAGCCTATCACTATGTAACCTAATGAAAATGAAAATTCTAGCTCACTACCAATGGGTACTGAATTTTTGCCCACTACCAATGGGTTTGTAGTGCCACAGACAAACACACAGAAGATAACCATCAAACTAATAACTACAAGCACATGTTCGCGTGTGTGTGTATATGGAAATCTACAATTAAGAACAAGAAGTTCCACATGCCAGAGTGATGCAAAAACACGAGCGATGCCAAGGATACTTAAATCTTTTTACAAAGTGACTAGGCATATATTAGGAAAAAATTTCAAACCATGGAATGTAGATCATGTGATAATTTTAACTATGGAATCAAGTGATTGATAAAAAATCAATGGCATGATGCATATCACTTTGTCAGGAATTTTGTAAAAAAAATTAAGAATCTCTAGCATTATCCAAAACACAACTACAAAAAGGTTTGTGTGTGTATATACAGACATGAAAATGTTGGAAATCTACAGTTAAGTCCAAGAAGCTCTATGTTGTTGCGCATCGTTATAGCGTATAGAGCTTCTTGGACTTAATTATAGATGTCCAACATTTACATGTGTATATGTATCCAAACACCAGAATGTATGTACAAGGCATCTAAACATAAACTTAATTCAACAAATTTTATTTTTTTTAAAAAAAAGAACATCAAGTATAAACTCTATGCATGACCCTATAACAGATTTTTTTTAAAAAATCAAAAGAATAGGAGGACAAGCTTACTTGTGGAGGAGAAGGAATACACCACACAGAACAAATGTGCACGTGACAAGAATCCAGCCAAGGATCACCAGGCTACAGTCAATAAACAGTAACATTGGGCAGAGTCATAATCTTAACTTACAATTTTTTCTTAAGTTCAAAAAAATTAACAGAAAATGGCTGAAAGATCATATCACTCACAAGTAAACAAGACACTGCATCCCGAAAATGGAGAATACTGCAACCAACGTCATCATAGAAATAATATTAGAAAAGAATTTAGTTAGATCAAACAATTAAGAATTTCCACCTCTAGTTCAAGAAAACAACACTCACCAAATCCAAGAAATGCCAGAGCAAGCATTACAGCAGCAAGGATAATCAGGATCAATCTTCTGCAATGCACAATAAAAAGTAAATGCCGTTATGAAAAATTCCAGAACCAAGCAAGAACCAGAAGAAGTTTTAAGAGCTTTTACGGACATGGTATCCAAAACATCTTGTATGCCTTCCGAATTCTTCTGTGTAGTACTGGAAAGAGTAGCACCAGAGGAGTTGATTTTTGTTTGAATGCTATCAATGTCATTTCGGACACTGGTTGGCAGAAAAACTGACAATACACCAGCATTCTTAGCCGCAGCAAGATAATCTGACACATTCCTGAGGTTTTCAGCAGTAACATCTGCCTGATTAACTACATACTCCAATGTGCGTGTTGTACTGTTGTGAAACTTCCCTTGACCAGCATACAGAACACCACATCCTGCACTGTAATTGCAGAGCAACATTGAGGGTGTCATGAAATTATTAATCATAAAAAATGCATGTAAATATAGCCCAAGAGAGAAAGAGGGATTATTACATTGCAGCAATGGTAAAGAAAATGAGGGAGATAAGAGACAGAGCATAGCATGCTCGAGAATAGCCATAAGGTTCTCTTCTACAACAGCAATAGCAGAGGCAGATAAAGGACAAGCATAGTCCAAATATCACAAACCAAACTGCAGCAACGATAAAGAAGGGAGCCGCGGTAAGACCAACAGACTGCATCATTAAAGGGACAATCAGGCCTAGGAATTAAATAGTTATTATCCAAAACAATCCACGACAGTTAATAAGATTATGAAATGACAACTTACAAACTTGACACGCATTCTCACAATAACATAAGAAAAAAAAAACCAGTGAGACGAATGGACAGTGGGAATGCAAAGCAAATCCCAAACAAGAAAACCCAAATAATGGAATCATTTTTTTTCTGTGAAAACTGTACATAATAATAATAATAATAAATTCTTTAAAAAAGGGGGAAAAAACAATTGAGAACATGAGTCATTCTACAAAATTAGGTGAAGTAATAAGAGCAAAACATCAGTAATATTCATATTCTCCTAACAAAAAAAAACAGAAGAAGCCAACACCA
>Ga0307510_10008545_pt1 | contig 12206 bp, 6 predicted proteins | sample 12_EM_MG_FD_207224 | JGI IMG/M metagenome (GOLD analysis project Ga0307510, IMG submission 207224) | Populus trichocarpa ectomycorrhiza microbial communities from riparian zone in the Pacific Northwest, United States - 12_EM | ecosystem: Host-associated > Plants > Roots > Unclassified | place...
TTATCCTCGTTCTTTTAATTGATCTTTTTGGTTTTTGATTCTTCTATGTTATTATTTTTTTCAATTTACATCCTTCCATCTTGAATTTGTTAGGGATTGAAATTTTCATTCAACATTGATTTTCATTTTAAAAAAACATTAACTTTGTGGTTTCCTTCGATTTATTCTCTATTGGGTTGTCCATATCTTATAACTTGATTGCAGATTTGACAGGTTAACTTAAATTGGCTCGACCCTTATTATTTAGGTTACATGTTTATCATGTTACCTTGGCTTAACTTAAGCCAGGTGTTTTATTCAATTTGATGTTTTTAAGATTTTTTTTTTTCAAATTGTTATGATAATTTTGTTTTGTTTTATTTTTTATGTGTTTACTATCATTGTATTTTTTTTATTGTACAATTAAAATAAAACCAACTTAGTAAATCTGGTCAGAATTACAACTCAAGTCATAAATTTTTTTTTCATTAAAATACGATTGCAGTACCTAAACATAAATGTTTTTGAGAAACAAATGTGGACTAATAGCATAACACGATATATATATATATATAAAATAGGATGATAATAATACTTATAAATTAATAGTACTATTTTAAAATTGTTGTCTATCTTGGAGTTTTAATAAATAACTTGCATCGTAATGAGTTTAAAGATAATTTTTAATGAAAGAAAAGAAGGTATTTGTATTGTGAATGTGTTTTGGGATATTACGAATTTTTTAATTAATAAATAAAAAGATATTATTTATGGAATAAAAAAATTAAAAAATATATAAGTTGATAGATATTATTTTTCATTGCCATTTATTAATTTTCTAGCAGTGAGATGTCAATAACGATTTTGTATTATTTCTCTAACAAGATTTAAGAATTTACACTGTTAGGTATATTTTTTTAAGAAAAGCTCTCAAACCTTTATTGAATTTTGGATAGAAATATTGGATAAAAAAACACTAGAATTTTATTAAGTACTGACATATATACAATATACCATAATTAATTAATTAATTAATTAATGGTGGGTCACATTTACACACTAAACAGTAAACACTACTCTCTTTATAAGTGGAAGTCCTGTACTGCTACCACTCACCGTACACGCATGCATATGATTTTAGATTGTGATAACAGTAATAGTAAAAAAAAAATGTATTAAAATAATTTTTTTTTTAAAAAATTATTTTTAACATTAACACATCAAAATAATTTAAAAATATACTTTTTTTTATTTTAAATAATAAAAAAAATCAAAATTTTAAAAAACACATTAAAAACACTCTTATCTCTCTTCTCATGCACACCTATCCAATGAAGGCAACAATCACACACAAATAGGTTGCTAATTCGATGCATATTAGTTAGTTTAGACCTTTCTTATCAAGTGGATAGTATGACAAGATATTTAAACGAAAACCATCTAGGTGGTGGTCTAGTGGTAAAAGTTTGGGACCAAGAGGTTTGCTCTCTTTGTGGTCTCAGGTTCGAGCCATGTGGTTGCTCATATGATGGCCACTGGAGGCTTACATGATCGTTAACTTTAGGACCCGTGAAATTAGTTGAAATACGTGCAAGCTGGCCCAGACATCCACGTTAAACTAAAAAAAAAAAGATATTTAAACGAAACCTTCCCAAGTATTTTAGAGATTACTTAGCTTAATATTCAAGTGCAACCTCCTACATGTTTCTAGAACTAAAAGACAAAAAGTTTCAAAAACATCTGGACTGATATTTCAACATATTTATTACACTTATATTTTCATCAATTTGTATAAAAAAATTATTTGTAGGTCATTTCCTTATTCTTATTATTGTTATACATCATTATCAAATAGAAAGGGAAAGAGAGTGAAAGGAGTGTGTGTGTAGAGAAAGAGAGGGGGGGATTAAATATTTTTTTTTTACTTAAAAAAAATATATGTAGACATTTACTATGTGTTTTTGTATATAAAAAAGTTATAAGCGAGATTCAAAAATTTAATGCATATATCTAATTAAATAAATTAAAAATTATTTATGCAAAAACAATTATAAAGCTTGACCCATATCCAGCCGAAGTTAACCAGTCAAAATCGTGACCTGAATCATATATTCAATTACGGTTCAATGATTTTTTTTAATTTTTTAAATCTAAAATATACACCTGTAAAATTAAGAACCAATCAAATATCAAGGCGATTAAGAAAAAAAATCAAATCAAGCAAATTTCATTGCACAATTAATAATCAACCAAATCTTAAGTGATAAACTAAAAAAAAAAAACAAGAAATTTTTCTTAAAAAAATCAAATTGTAATGGATAAAAATGCAGAAAAAAAAGGCTCAGTTTCTCAAGCTTGAATGACCTAGAGCTCCTTGGTCTCTAGAAAAGCCCAGGTGTGCGAGCATGGAACAATCCACATGTCTGGGCTTTTTTTTAAAAAAAAATCTTAAGGTTTGCCTTGCCTGCCCTGCTCAGATTTCAGCAATATCTGGTCGTTGAAAAATCAGGTTGATTTTTTCAGACAAAAAAAAATTCATTTTCAACCCAAAAAAACACCCTAAACATGCATCTTGTAAAGCATATTCATAGCATTTAACAATCCACAATCAACTCGAAACCAAACTTTTTTTCGGGTTCAAATCTACCACTTCAAGCAAGCTTAAGGGAAGAAAAAAAACACATTGGATAAACTCTCTTTGACAAAAGGAACTCATTGACAGTGACATCACCTGTTTTTATGGCTAGAATCAGTTTTAATCGTGATTTTCTTTCTCTACCACCTTAATCCAGCTACTTTCTCTTTCATCTCTCAAACTATGAACAAAAGGATAAAGAAAGTAAAGTTGGGGATCAAAATGAAATTTCATAAATTTTTAGGAATCAAAAGTTTACAATTTACAAAGTTAGAGGATCAAAGTATGTTTATGCCCAAGCTTAGAAAAACCATCTTTTTTTTCATGTTTTTCTGTTTAATCATTTATCTTTGAATCTTTTTATTCCTTAATAAATATATTTTAATAGGTCATCAATTTGAGCTCATAAAAATGTAATTAGAAAAAAAGAAAGAAAAGGGACTAAAAAATAAATCACTATGTCAATCTATAAAACAGTGGCGTGGGACCCCGCGCCTTTTAGCTTATTTCTTACCATCTTATGCACTAGGGGCCTGGGAGACATTTCGTCGGCGCTTGAGAATGAAGTTATCTAAGTCAATGAATCTCTCTCGCTCAATTTTCCGGAGACATTGTGATTATTGATACGAGAAAGATAAGACTTCTTTTCATGGGGATTTGCTGCAGTTGCATTTCTTGTAATCCAGCCGCAGGCCCAGATCCTGCAACTGCCCCAGCTACAGCTCCTGCAACTGCCCCAGCTACAGATCCTGCAACAGTCCCAGCTGCAACTCCAGTTCCAGAACTAGCCCTGGATCCATTCCCTGACCCAGACATAGTTCCTACCTCCCCTGGAAATCTCACTGAAGGTTGGTTTCTGAATGTTGACCATAACCTTATTCTTGCTCGTTTTCAATGTCATTATGTTGCAGGGCCTCAGTTTTACCATTTTGTATAACTTGGACTGATCAGGTGATGTATCTTCGATGGCTAACAATGTCTCCGGCAACAGCTGGTTCTCTATAGCCACCACCAATGTCACAACATGGATGTCTCAAGCAAAGGGAACTATTAGGGGTAAATTTGTCCCCGAGGAAGTTGAATTCTCAGCTTTTCAAGATAAAATTGTGTCAGAGTTAAGAGTTTTCACGTTTAAACAATTGAAGGAAGCAACCTTCAATTTTAGAAGTGATATGTTGCTGGGAAAGGGAGGGTTTGGCAGTGTCTACAAGGGTTTGCTCAACCAAAAGCTGCCGATTGAGGGTATTAGGAATCTTCGCATTGCTGTCAAGAAATTGGATTCAAACAGCAAGCAAGGACTTCGACAGTGGCAGGTAATTCTCCATTATATTATATTTTATTATCTATTTATTTATTTTGAATAATATTTATACCTTATCAATCTAAAATTTTTTAAAAAATTTAAAGTGAGATGATTCTTAATATATAGAATTAGAACTTTATTCATCAAGCTATAATAAATTTAAATTTCATTATCATATTCTACTTGATAAAATTAAATATAAAGTAGTGATGAGATTAAAAGATTTTTACTTGAAATATATATTAGAAAATAATTAATATAAATTATATATTAATTTAAATTTTTAAATTAAAATATATTTTTTAAATTATATTAGAATCAATCTTTGCACGAGGGCATGTTAGATATGAAGTACCTTAAAAGCTCATGGACAATTCTCATCTCTTAACGTATTTTTTAAGATTAGTCAGGCCTTATGGGCTAGAATTTCTATTTTGTACCCCAAATTAATTTTTAGAACTTAAAAATTTAATTAAAATATAATTTATATTATTTTTAATATAATTTTAAAAATTAAAAAGTTTTAAATTTAAAACATGCATAGACTCATACTACATTATATTATTAATTTTATAAAATAAAATAGAAGTGATGAGATTTGAATTCATAATTATTTAGTCAATAAAACTCTAATATTATTCTTATCTCAACCTAAAAGTTTAAGTTTTTTAAATTACAATAATTTTTTTATAGTTACAAATGAAAGCTTATAACTCATTGAATTCAAGTAATGACTAGACACTTATATATACGATGAATGAAATTGTAAAAATTAGGTTAAAAAAGTTCTCTAATCTAGCCCCATCCATCTAAAATAAAATAAAATAAACTAGTATTTGCAGAAAACTCTTTCATCTTTGTTAGAGTAACTTAATCAACAATGAAAGAGGTGGATATCCTTTTATTAATTTCTGGTACGATTATACGCGTTGGTATATTCAATTATTCTTACACTTGCATGTTTGGTTTTGACGTCTGGTTATTTAGCCTCTTATTTTAACTTAAAATTTGCTAGCTTTCGGTTGCATTATACTTACCTATAGATAATTCTCTTATTGTTTCCTGTAAGGGTAATTAATTATTATTTACAACCTGTGGAAATTTATTGGTACAGACGGAGGTCGGTTTCTTAGCAAGGGTTTCTCATCCTAACATTGTAGAGCTGCTAGGATACTGTCAGGCTGAAGGAGATAAAGAGTTGCTTATTGTCTATGAATTCATGGAGAAAGGCAGTTTAAATTACCATTTGTTTGGGAGTAAGAACCTGCAGTCTGCATTGTTGAGAATCTAATTATTGAAGAGATTCATTATGCAGTAATTAATTCCATAGATTAAAAACCTCTGTGCTGTGCAGAGCGCTCAGACCGCGTACTTCCTTGGGAAACAAGGGTAGAGATTGCTACAGGAATGGCTCAAGCCTTGTCTTATTTGCATACAATGGAGAGGCCAGTAATTTTCAGAGACTTCAAGACCTCAAATATTTTGCTTAATGAGGTAAAGTTCTGTGTAGTTTCTGAATTTCCAACTGTAAACAGATAAAAATTACCTTATTATATCTTTGAACATTGCCTTCTCTTTTAAGTTTTTCTGCAAATTATAATCCAACCTCTCATTGATGGCAGAAGGAGATCACACTAGTGCTAAATACTAATTCAATAATTAATGCAAAAACTAGCATTATGTTACCAAACAAATTGTCATCGTCTAAGAAAATAAATATCAAAACATGAAAAGAAGACAAAAAAAAATGAAGATAGAAATTGAAATGATATCCAACAGGTCTCGTAGTTCACTTACTTATTTTTTTTTTAATCTATAGTTATATTTTAAAGCAATCAAAAGACCAAACAAAAAATTTAAACTGAAAAGACACCCCTAAGATTATTCCTAACATCAAAGTTTCTGTATGCAGTCCTATATTCCAAAGTTGTCAGATTTTGGCTTAGCAAAATGGGGACCCAATGATGGCAGTCAATATGTAACAGGAAATGTTTTGGGCACTCGTGGTTATGTTGGTCCTGAATACAAGACTGGAGGTGATTGATTTCTTGCACCTTTTAAGCTTTGTATGTCTTGATGGTTCAATGATGTTTTGCTTCAAAGAGATCACAAAATCTGTGCTTACTTCACTTCAAAGCCATGACATTTAGTTTGTTGATTGGTCAGGAAGACTGTATGTGAAGAGCGATGTGTACAGTTTCGGAGTAGTTTTGGTCGAGATGCTGACAGGATTACGGGCAATTGATAAAAATCGCCCACCTGAGAAACAAAATCTGCGGGAATGGACTTTGCCAATTCTATCAGATAGAACAAAGTTGAGACATATAATGGATCCCAGGTTGCAGGGGAAGTATGCAACCAAACAAGCTCCAGAAGTGGCTAAGCTTGCTCTGAGATGCCTTAACCCAGTTCCTATGTTCCGGCCATCAATGAAGGAAGTTGCCGATACATTAGAAGGATTAAACCTCCATACCTCACATCAGAACAAAGACATTTAAAATATTTCTGCTTGCTTTATTATTAGATGTCTTCATATAAGGATTAAACCTCCGTTGCATGTTTTTTTTTCCCCCTTTAGCTCTGCAATTGTCAAATCAAAATCCCATTTAGGATGCTTGCATAAAGTTATTTTTTCATGTGTGATCTATTACTTGATAAATGGATATTTATTTATTTTCATCCGGTTGATTGAGAAAAAATACAGATTAAATGAACGCATTCTGTGACAGGAATCTGTCGTGTGAAGAGAAATCATCAGAAGATAAACAGGGAACAATTACAGTGAATCCACTAACAAATTATCAGTTTTTAATGCAAAATAATGTAGAGAAAAGAAGAGATAATAGTTAATACAGGTGAGCGAGTGATAAGTACGTTGATGATGATGATGATTTTTTTAAAAAAGCCCTTTACCTAGTCCACATTTATGTGATCATTGGTTCAAGATACAATTCTTTTAATGGGGACTTGCTGTCGTGTTTAGTCAAATCCAACCCTAGCACAAGCCATTGCTGCTGCAACTGCCCCATCTCCAGCTTCAGCACTAACCCTGGATCCATTCCCTGAACCAGACCCTGCTCCTCTCCTGGACAACTCATCGAAGGTCCGTTTCTAACCATTAACATCATTCCGCTCATTTTCATTGAATATTGATTTGCCTTGATCTTGATGAAAACATTATTTGAACTTAAAATGCTCTGTTTTTTCTTTAAAAAAAAACTATGAACTCCTGTTTCTAGAGAACATAAAAAAAAAACTTGATCCGAGGATTCTCGGAATCGTTTACAAAAAAATGGATTATTTGAAGATCGTAATCAGAGGAGATCAGATTATTTATGAATATAATTTGATTTAATTTGTTGCCATAGTCTCACTATATAAACATAGACATATCTAATAATTTAACATTACTGATTAATATAATTCTCTTTCTTCTTTTTTTTTTCTTGGTATGAGAGCGTCATCGATCATTGTAGGTTAATTGCTTTCATCATTGTTGGCCTTTTGTATTTTCTAACCAGCCTTTTATAGGTTTTTATTATGTGGTGTTTTTCAACCACATTTCTACATAAATCTTTGGCCATGAGCCGTTTTCAATCAAGTTTCAGCGAACCCTCCGAGCTTCATATAATTTTTAATTAAAATTTATTATAGCTTTCAATATGCCCTCTTGGCTTAGATTATTTTTCAACTAAATATCTTATGATTTTAGGCTTTTGTTATTTTTCAGTTTTATTTTTGTATTTCTAGGATTAAGGCAACATAAACACATAAAAAAGGAGTAAATTAGATATATAAGGTCAAACTATAAATTAAAAAATTTTATCCAATAAAATGCAATTCTAAATACTCAATAAAATATGAAAGCAATAAACAATATAAATACAATAATTAAAGAGTTAAGAGAGATTGCACCAAGATTTATAGAGGTTCGGCCTCCTCTCCTTAAACTTTCGTTCAAGAGTTTTATTATCACACACCTGTCTTTCTTAACGGATAAGATCAAACCGTTATATGATCTTTTTGCGGGTGCAAAATCAAACACAATCATTTTGCGGGTGCAAAATCAAACACAATCATTTTGCAGGCTTAGGATCATACTGTTATCCCTAATCTTTTTACAGGCTCAAGACTAGAAAACCTTTCATCAATACTTATTAAAGGACAAATATTAAATCACTCACAATTTTGTCTCTAGAAGATTTTTTTAAGTGTTTAAAGTGTTACTTACACTTTCCACAATATACTTTCTTAGTAGAGTTAATTGAAATAACAATTAAACTTTTTATGAGTATTTTATCAATGCACACCTAAACTTGTTTTTGGATGATTGTTTTGGGCAAGTAAAAAGCTATTTATAGGCTTAAGAAAAAAACTAGTCGCTAGACATAATTTTCTACTCATTTGCAAAATCAGTTAAACCTTTTTATAATCAGTCATATTGTTTTTGAATTTTGAAGAACCCCAAGAGTTTCTGGAATTTTTTAAGAAACGGACTAGCTATTTTGAAAAATGATCAAATCGCTTTCTCAAAATGGTTAGACTGTTTTAGTTATTCCTTGTTGTTTCCAAAACAATGAGATCATTTTGGCTAATGTCCAGATTTTGTGCTATTTGTGTTTTGGTTTTTTCTTTAGTTTTTTTAGGTTTGTTTAGGTTGTGTGGGTATTATAAAATATTTTAAATAAATCGTGTTTTTTGACAAAACCCTATTATAAAGTCTTGATAAACGAAGTCGATAACTGTTATGTTTACAAGTTCTTCGTTCTTGATCTTCGCAAATTCTTTCCTTACTTATTTAATGATTTCTTGAATGATATAAATCTATCTAAATCATCGTAAAAATATACGCAACACTTAATAAATATGTGTGCGCGGGCGCGTATTGTGTTTTTCTCAATAATTAAAACAAATTTAATACATGTGGCATATAATCTTGTCACATGTAGCATATTAATATATTTTTTATTAAATCATTTAAGTATTATAATATAGCATTTAAAAGCTTTATGAAATATATTACAAGTAATCAATATAATATGTATATATTAAAATTATATCAAATTAATGTATTTTATTCAATATCTATATTATCATCAAAAACATATAATTAAATTATTTTCGTAGCAATAAGAACAGCAATTTTCACCGACATTTATTCAGCTTTGAAAAATTTTATGGAGGAATTGTAATCTATATTTTACCTTTGATGTTGCTGGGTTGCTTGTTATCCAATGTTGGTTTTTTTTTTTAATAATGTCCGTGCTGTGCTGTGCAAAGAGGGTTTGTCACTGTCTACAAGGGCTAGCTCACAGAGAGTACCAGGAAAATACGCATTGCTGTCAAAAGATTGGATTCAAATGGCAAGCAAGGACATTGAAGTGTATTCGGTAATACGACAGCGATTCTAGTTTTGGTTGGAAAAAATTTATTTTATAAAAAATATTTTTAGTTAAGATTGGTTTGAAAAAATATATATTTAATTAAAAATATAATTAAAATTAAGATTGAATAAAAAGTAGTTTAATGTGTTTGGTTAATAATGTTTTTAAAATTAAAATTATAAAATAATTTTAAAAAATATATATTAATATTGATGATTTTTAATTTAAATATTATCGATTTAATTATTGCTATTACATCATAAAATAAATAATATTTTATATAAAATATTTTTTATTGTTCCATTAAACTATCTACAATTCTATTATATATGAAATACATCCGACAAGAACTACAGTTTTCATAAATTTTTTAAGAGCGCAACAACATCAGGTAAAATATAACCAAGAACAAAATTGAGATTGCGATTAAATTCTGCAAATACTACGTCATCAAGTGATCTCCGTCTAATTTATATAGTGTCATTGAATAATGTTTAACACTAATTTTTCGAATAAAACACAATTAAAAATAAAAAATATTTTTTTTTATTTTATTGGGTCGGACCCAATTCAATGTATTTTTAGCTTTGAACCGGACTGGTCCAGCCGGAACAGTAAAAACATGCTCTACTGTTCATTGAAGAAAACCCATGAACAATGAAGCCATGATAGCTCCATTGTTCATGGGTTTTATCAGCACAGGAAGCAGCAAAGAGCTGCTTCTTGTAAACCCGTGACAATTGGTGATTGATCATATCAATAAAAAATTGCTTTTGAAGCATTACCAAACAATAATATTTTTGGCAGCGGCCAGCGGCCACAGTACTAAACGGCGCCTATTAGACAGGCTTCCAATTCTTTGCTAAAAATACTCTTATCAAGCGAGTCCAGCAGGGGTTGAGAGAAATAATTGTACCCCATTGCTAAAGACAAATGAACAACTGCGTTAACACCAAAAAATATATATCAGTGCGCATGGTAGGGATGTGCCCTTAATACTAGACAAGCACTCCCAACTCTCTGCTACAGAGAGTCACATAAACTCAAAACATTTCATGAGAACTAATTACATGAATTCTTGTGTGAATTATATGAAGAAAGTATACCTGTATACCAGCGATCTCTCACCTGTGTTTGACATTTGATGGAGAATAAAACTAAAATCCCACTAACTGCTGTGTTAACCAGAAAGAATTTTACGCTCTCCCAGTCTCATATGGATGGCATCAATCTGTTCAAGTGTCTCAGCAATTTCTGTCATTGATGGTCGGAAGCGGGTATCAATTTGAAGACATTTAATAGCAAGGTGAGCTATTTGAGAAGCCTCTCCGGGAGGATATTTTCCTTCCAACCGGGAGTCCATTATTTTTCTCAACTTTCTTCTATTTTTCAGATAAGGCTTCACCCAGTCAACGAGTATCTGTTTCCCACTGGGACGTTTCATGTCAACTGCTCGTAAGCCAGTTAGCATCTCGACCACTAGAACTCCGAACCCGTACACATCACTCTTTACATGCAAATTTCCTAACCAACCAGCATGCTATCAATTAGAGTATGAAATCAAGTTCATGACAAAAGTTTTTAAATCAGTCATGATCAAAGTTCTTCAAAACTAGCTTAAATAATCCAACATCAATGTCGAGTTCAGAAGGAATAATAAGCACCTGTCGCAAGATATTGAGGATCAATATAACCCTTCGTGCCTGTGATTCTTGTATTGACATGTGAATCAATCAAGGGACCCCAAAACGACAAGCCAAAGTCTGCTAGCTTCGCGTTATAGAACTAAAATAAAGAAGTTGGAAGGAAATGAGTCGTCTTGAATATTTCAACAAACACTTTCTCAAAGAAAACTTTTTGTTGCATTCTCCCATAACTATTTTCAGTGGAACCGGCAAGAACTAAAGGCTGGAGCTAAAGGAATGTTATCGGTTCAATCATTAGTGGAGTCTTGAAATAACATTCATTGTTTATATGTTTAAGGGTGGTTAGAATGTACAAGCTTCATATGAACTTACCTCATCAAGTAGTATATTCGAGGACTTGAAATCTCTGTAAATCACTGGCTTCTCCAATGTGTGCAAGTAAGCCAGACCTCGTGCAGCATCTATCGCAATCTTCAGCCTTATGTCCCATGAAAGTGGTGGAACAGAGCGCTCTGCGAACATGGAAAACAAGTAGGAAATGAAGATTTAGATGTGCATAATAATTCCAGTTCTGCAAAATGCTAAAATTTCCAAGCAGTGGTAAATGTCTATTACTTCCATAGAGATGGAAATCTAAGCTTCCTTTTTTCATGAACTCATAGACAAGGACGCAATCTCCACCTTCCAAACAATATCCCAATAGCTTTACTAGGTTCGGATGAGAATGCAATCCTAAGAAATACACCTCTGCCTGCACCAACACATGGACAAGTAATTAAGCAAACAGCTTATAATGCCTAAAAGAAAGAACTAGCCCCCAGAACTCTCGTAACCACCTCAAAAGACAACTTGGCATAACATATGATATCTCAAATATCATGGAATTTTCAGTTCACTTATGTGAAGTTAACAGACAGAATTTTTAGAAACATAACTTGAGTTAGTCCCAAGTCATTTTACATATTTACAGGGGATAAGTATTAAAAAGGAGCTTTGAACTAACATTCCTCTTCCAAAAGAGATCTTGAAAGGCTGAGCAAAGAAAGAATTTAGTTATCTTTAAACACAACAAAGAACAGTACGACTGTATGAAAGATAGTGAATACAACATTTGAAAATCCATATACCTTCCACTCGTTAAATCCTTGTGTGCTGTAAGAACCCAATTTCTTGACAGCAACGGCTGTCTTCTTTATACCCTTTGGAGGCAACTTCTCCTTAAGCCAACCTTTATAGACGTTGCCAAAACCTCCTGTTCC
>Ga0307510_10008546_pt1 | contig 12204 bp, 16 predicted proteins | sample 12_EM_MG_FD_207224 | JGI IMG/M metagenome (GOLD analysis project Ga0307510, IMG submission 207224) | Populus trichocarpa ectomycorrhiza microbial communities from riparian zone in the Pacific Northwest, United States - 12_EM | ecosystem: Host-associated > Plants > Roots > Unclassified | place...
TGGCGCCCGCCTCGGCGACCGTCTCGCCGAGCAACCACAACAGCTGCTGATAGCCGAGCGCGGCCGCGGCGCGCTGCGCGACGAACCCGGGCGCGTAGTTCAACCCGAGCTTGAACCCGCCCGTGCCACCGGGCCACGCGCGCACCTGGTCGCTCATCGCGAGCAGCGAGATGCCGCTGCGGCTGCCGCCCGAGGCGTCGCGGATGTAGGGGCCCGTCGGGGAGCAGATCACGTAGAGCGCTGCGTGGCGCGAGGCTGAGACGCCCAGCGAGGGACGCGTGCCGATTAGCGTTGGGCGGAGGTAGAGGCTGCATCCTCGCGCGCGGGGGATCCAGCGCTCTTCGAGAGCGACGAGACGCTTGATGAGCGTTAGGAGGGCGTCGGCGTCGAAGGGCTGGTTGGGAGTGGAAGAGTATAGGTCAGGTCAGGCGTGGGTAGGATGGGATGGGGAGACACGTACGGGAAGGGCAACGCGCTCGGCTGAGCGCACCATCCGTTCCATGTTCAACTGCGGCCGGAACAAACGCGGGGTACCATCCGGTCCTCGATATGCCTATAAAGGGGAGGGTTGGAAATTTTCATGGTGATGTGCGAGTGGAGGACGACCTTTAGGCCTTCGAAGACGTTCGGGCAGTAGTGGAAGCACGAGCACGCAGGGTCCAGATTGAGTGGTCCGTATGGTTTGATCTCTGGTGGGGACCATCCACTTTCCGGAGAGAAGTCCATGTAGAGCATGTGGTCTGTCATGACCTGTCCAAAGTTTGAGTCCGGTGAGTAGATAGATGGAGAAGCGAACATCTCGCACCTCCCCAAACACGAGCGTGTTAGATTCGGGCAGGTTTTTGGGTGTTGTCACGCGGGTAATTGTGAGGAGTGAAGGCTACCGGAGAGTATAATATAGTAAGCTCCATCTGGTCGTAGTGAAGTCGGTCATACATCAATGTCAGGGAAAGTTGAGGGTAAGCCATTCTTGAGGACTTGGGCCTCAGCTGCAGGAAGTGGGATGCCATTTGCGTTGAGAGGGTCAGGTTTCGGAATGGTCATGATGAAAGTCAGAGTGGAAAAATAAAATACTGAAAGGCTCAAAATTGGATCCGGCCGAACACCTCAGCCGCAGCATGGGACCTCAAGATAACTCCTACAGCACAGCACACGCACTTCCTTCATTCATGAACGTTAGTAACCTGCAGCACTTTGCATCAGCTTGTTGGAGGTGGTACCTCTAAACTTGCCTAACAAAAAATTTGCCGATTTCCTGATGTAACACTATGCCTACGCATCTCCCTCGTCACCGTCAAATTCCACCAGAAACAGAGAAGTAAAATAAAACTTTCAACCAATATTTGTGCGCCACACTAGCACACGTCGGCGAGTTCGATCGCTCACTTTGACACCTATGACATGAACTAGACAGTAAATAACGTGACGCTGCAAAAAGTACTGTAAGTCTGTAACGAGGATCTCAAAATTCAAAAATGTAAATACGAGTTGTAGGAAGAAACTGGGGATGGAAACAGCGAGTCCTCAATCATATACTACCTACGTACCTAAGGTACTCCTCCACTTCCCATCGACACGCACGTACAGGGCGCCCCAAGAGCCCTCGTCCAACAACAAAGTGCTCAACCGCTTCCTGGACGGTTTTCGGTGGTTGTAGCCCCTCAACGAAAAGGGTTTGTAACACGGGTAACACCATGACGTCTGCAGAGACCTCTTGCAGAGCGGGCATGACACGTAAAGCAAGTTCTTCGGATAGGTACAGATCCATCACACTGGCAAACAACCGTAGAAATACCAGCCATTGGGTATTTTCCGCGTTATTTTGCCAGGGTGAATATTCACTCACAATGTCGAGGCGTTCCGCGGTTGAGGGGATGAGAACGGACGAGCCGCAGAGCTGCGCCAGAGACATCACCTGCCAATCAGACTCTGTGCATAAGATTTCCAACCTGAACCACTGGTGGGAATTAGTCCCCTTTTCCGGAGAAAGTCTGATCTCAACAGAGTGACAGTTAAAGACCACCCTTGCGTACTTGTGTCCCATGAGCATTTCCGTGCGACGAATGAAGTAGTGGAGTTGTGGGATATCGAATATGAGCTGGTTGAAGAATGCAATGGTGACATTGTCGAGTACAGGTGCATCGATTTGGGAGACAAGGTCTTCGAGGTACTCGCTGACGCCTGTGAATGAAAGTGAGGTAAGAGCAGGGAGAACAACACGTGTCAGCGGAGGCGGCCATCGGCTTCCCGGATCAGGGCGAGATAGAGGGGATCGAAATTCAAGGGAAAGTGTTTCAAGCTTGGGCAGTGCGAATAGCCTATTAACCATGACGTGGGGCGGAATATATCCAAAATGAGGAATATCGTGAAGGTGAAGCTTGACAAGGCGATTGGCAGAACAAAGTAGCTCCCATACTGGCGGAAGTGGGAAACCACATAGATCAAGGGTTCGAAGACCTGTGCCAGATCTGCCCAAGAACCGGAAGAGAGGATCTGGAAGGACTGGTACTAGCGCGTCCGCCGATTCATCGTTCTGCCGGAGTTCCAGGTCCATCAGTGCTGGGAAAGGCTTTTGCATAACTCCTGCGAGCCTCTCCCATAGCGAACCTGGAACTCCCTTGAGGACAATTTCACGTACGCGATCGTTTTGTTCGAGTGCGGCAATGATGTTATCCACGCCCCCCACCAGCGACGTTGGCCCGTCACGGTCACGTATGATGATAGGTAAGGCTGGCCAGATGTACAGCAACTCCCTCACCCGTCTTCTGGCTGTGCAGAGGAGTCGTAAATTCAGGCGACGCGGTGAGTCGAAGACGATGTTTCGCCACGTCCGGCATACATGCACCAACGTATGCCACTCTTCTATCCGATTGGCTCCATTGACGAAAAAATTGAACACTTCTAGGAGGGTAATGCAGGGGAGTTTGTTGATCGTCACCCAGCCTACACTGGGCAGGTCAGTGGATGTTACAAAGCCACGCTAAATACCTACGTTGACATCGTCCTTCAGGTTCTTCCCGAAAATATATGAGATGCAACCCCATCACAGCTCCTTCAGTGGGGGCATCAATTTGCATTGGAGCCGGAGACCCAGGGGCAGTAGGAAATAAATATGGGGCCATGCTGCTATCCTGAGAGGTAACTTCGCGACGAACTCGCTTTCGGGAATGGCTATGCGAGACTTTGATCAGCTATTTCAATGATACGGCTAGTGAATTTACATCAACGTACAGACTAGAGTGCATTGGTGAGGATTTTGCAACTGGGGGAAAATGTGGTTTGCCTTGAACTTACAAATCCCAGCAGCAGCAGCCACAGTTTATAGGCGCTCTGCGAAACACACATGCACAGCCTATCGAACACGCCCCGTACACGTGTGGATAGAACAGCCACCCGGCCTCGTGGTTAAATCCGCATACGCTCATAATGGCGATGATGACTTGTATGCGTACGAGCCAGTACTATCTAGGAAGCTCGCCCAGGCGGCCCACTGCAGTATATTATCTCGTATTCAAATATTGCATTAAGCCCTCTTCGTGAATAAGTAAAGTAATCGGTGAGGGTCCCGTGCCGGAAGGTAAAAGGTAGCGTTAGGGCTCATTAGGAGGGACTCAATACTATGAGCATAGATATCAAATATTCCCACCACTTTTGTGGCGGGTCCTACCGAGCCGCACACGCGTTTGCGCGGCACCTTCGTGAAGTCGACGATTCGACATCGGTCTTGGGTCTAGGAACGGGTTGTCAAGAGGCTTCCTTGGTCCTCGGTGAAGACCAAGGCAAGAGAGTGTAATATTCACATGTCGACGTCGTCGAGAGGGAGACTGGAGGAAAACGGTAGGATTAGCTTGGGTCCAAGGATTGCTACAATACAGGTTTATATACTGTGTACTAGGAGTCAGGACGGGTCGGGAAGGATCGGTGCCAAATGAGTCAGGAGGAATCAGTACTCGTAGTAAGTAATCGAGTCGGTGAGAGTCTGCATGACTAGTCGGTCACTAGTACCATACAACATACGATGAAACTGTTCATCGACTGGCTTGGGGTTGTCCCGCGTCAATGAGGTAAGCATTATTCTGAAGCTGAGGAACACCAGAGAAGAAAAAGTCCGGGCGAGTGCTACAACTTTACCTACTTAATCACCGCTGCCTACTCAAGAACCCGTTATCGTCACCATTCGGCTGCTCCTCTTAATGTCATTCCCTTATAGGTATCCTCGAAGGGCCTGGAACGTTGGACTCATTCCTAGAGGAGAACGAGAAAAAGGTGAACTAGGGCCGTAAAGGCAATCACAAAAAGTTGACTCACTCTTCCAGGGCATGCAGAGGAAGTATCTCGGGGCCAGGCGCAAGTCTCGGTAGGATCTGGAGTCTATCCCTGCCACGCAGGAAGTCGATCCTACGTGGGCCCTGAGCCAACTCGTCTCTTGCCCTGCATCTCTCTCTGAACGCGCCATCAACTGCTGCCCGCTCCTCGATATCCAACCTGGCCCATTCGTAGCCACGTGAGGGCTTCTTCAGGTCCTCATGTATTGTCCGTAGCACGTCTTGAACAGTGATACCAGTGCTTAATGACCTGCTGGATGCATCAATTGTTATAGGGTGAGGATATCCTTGATGATTCTCCAGCCTGAGCAATGACAGAGGTGGGTATACTGCAGGACAAGTAAATTCTTCATTTGGGAGATCATAGTCGTGGCCAACGGCGTTGATGTCGAATTTAAGACAATATTTTGACAGTGCAGGGTGTAAGACGAGCGGGACTGGCTCTCCCTGGACCATAGTAGTCATAAGTTTGTGGATATTTCTAGCTTCAGAGGGAAGTATCACACCGCAGATTCCGCTACTGCGGAAAAGATCGCCTTTTGCTCATCAGGAGTCACGAAATCCTCCACGTTGTCTAGGATTGCAGCTGTCAAACTGGAATTCAGCCCCTCCTGCATTCCTGGAAGCCATGTAAGACACAAACCGCCATTCTCAACGAGTACGTTGATTTCGTTTTGATGCAAAAACCCCTCTACACTATCCGAAGTTAAGACGTCCTAGGCGTGGGCATTACTGGTCATCTTTTGATGTACAATACATAATTTTATTTTCACTCAAACTCACTATCTCTTCAACGAGTTGAAGGTCACTTTCATGGGCGATGGCTAGGGTGCCGTGCGGGCATTGCTTTTAGAGGACGCTAAATAGAGTCAAAACAAACAAGAAAATATGAGGACACCAACAGTTGTGATATAGTTTAGTACCCCGATGAGTGGGTCGCGGTACTACAAGTGAGAGGTCATGAGCAATTTCACTATCAATTTCACAAAAGGAAAGTTGCTTACATCACTCGGACCTCGTGTAGGACTGTGCCCGAAAACAACGGAGCGCTTTGCCCGAAAACCTCTAATGAATACGCATTGATTCCGACGTGGATTACCCTTTTGATACCATGAACGAAAAATCAGTGATTAAGCAGCAACATGAGTGAGAGATAGCGAACTAGGGCCTGGAGACTGTTTCGATATGCCACACTTGGACCGACCTCGTTCCAATCAAAACGTGCTCCACCACCACGTCGTGCTTGGGACATCAACGAAAACTCTGCATTTGCGTGCTCGTCCCAAAATGTAGCGGCCGCCCACGAGGTGACCAATGTACGGCCAGAGACGAGAATGAGGTCTTCCATACGCTCGACGAGTCCGCATCGCCGTGCAAAGGAGAACCAACTGTCCACATGGTCTCGGATGTAGTCTTCGAAAACCTTCGTACGGATAACATCTTCGTGGAAACCATCATGAGGAAGCACCAAAAGTGCCCCCTGCATCCTCTGGGACTTATATGTGGTTCGGGGGGAACTGCAAGGTGAGTTGATTACAGCAAACTAAGAATCCTGCCCATCACCTACTTATTTGGCCTATCAGGGATCGCCGTGACAGATCGCGAATAGTATTCCCCTTTGGAACACCTTGACCGACGAATGTTGACGAATGGGCCCATATCCAAACAGGGGTAAGGATCTGGTTCGCCAAATGTGCGATTGGAAGGGTCGTCCCATTCACATAGTACGTTGAACATCCTGTAGAACCCGCCTTCTTTTACGTAACCGACATCGCCAATCGAGACTTGATGGTAAAGGTTGGCAGAATCTGGTTCCCATAGTGCATGGCCGTAGGACAAAGATGTTAGTTGGTCGCGGTAAATGTGGCAGTGTGGCAACAGCATGGTGGAGGGAGTAGTGGAAGAAACAGTGGGTGCAAGGCGGTGCATGCCACTGCGTGGTTAGGCATAGTGGGACCAACCACTCCGTTTCATACTCCGCTGGACATTTGCTGCACACGCTGTGTACTTGCTGTACTTACGCCGATGCCCTGCATAAGCACGAGTACAGTACTAATACATACTGTACTGTACGTGTGTTACAGACATAATGACCAACGGAATGTGGGTATGTAGCGCCTACTGACTACTAATCTCGCAGTTCTGGCCAGCCAGATGGCTTGCACCGTTGCACGTGGATGATGCAGACACCCCAAGCTATCTTTCTCCACACCAATAGGACTATCATATTTTTGGATGGTGGAAATGAGGGAAAGGACCTTGGACATATACGAGTGGGGGGTGATACGACGGGGCAAGAGAACGCCATGAGGTTTGTCACTAGTACTGTGTTTGGGGGATTCAAGGGTGGGCCTCGGCATGACATATGGGGAAGACCGAGTTTTACCCACCGCGGACTTAGACGGTTCATAATAGGGTACAGAATTTCATATGCGAGACCAAATCACGGTAATTGTAGCCAAAGTACTATAACCAGTGTCTCGGGAGTCGAACGGACAATACAAATACTAAAGAGACGGAAAGTGAGCCCTCGTTCTGTGTTTTCTGATTCTATCCACTTTCCTCATACCCAACAATGGACAACTACGGGGAGGCCGGAGACTTGCCTAGCAGTGACGAATTCCTCAAGTCCCGATGGTTGGGGCGCCTCTAAGAAGATATATTGCAGCGCGGGTAACACGTCTGTTACACTTCCCATGAAAAGCTGTTGAAGGGCAGACGCAACAAGCTCTGCAAGTTTTGGGGACAGGGAAAGTCTCTTCACAGTGGAAAATTGTAATAAAAGTTCCAGTAATAGGCCAGACTCCATATTGTCATTCTGCCAATCCGGCCGTGAATATCGATCCTCGCCAATGTCAAGGCGTTCCAAGGTGGAGAGGGGTTCGAAGAAACGACTGAATACTTGATCCAGCAAGGAAAGCTGCCAATCAGGCCCTCTGCATGAGATCCGCAACATGAATGTTGTATGATCAGCTGTTCCTTTCTCCGGCGTTAGACTGACCGTAACGGTGTGACGGAGAAAAACAACATTTGCTTGGCAGAGCACCTTGAACTTTGGTATGCGACTGATAAACTGGGGGAAATGAAAAACGGCTAAGATGAGCTGATGGAAGAGCGTTATCTTGATGGAGTGGAGTAGAGGAGCTTCGATTTGGGCCACCACGTCGTCCAAGAACTCGCTTACGCCGTAAAACTCAAGAGACATGAGAGCGGGGAAGGAGGTGCGTGTCGGGGGGGGATGACTCGGAAGACGATTCGACCGACCAGGGAAAGATCGAGGGGATCTGAATCCAAGGCGAAGTGATTGCAGCATGGTCAATTGGGAGAGGCAAGTGACCATCGAACTGGGAGAAATGTAACCGGAATGAGGAATATTCCAAAAGTGAAGACTGACGAGGCCTGTCGCAGACAACAGCAGTCCCCGTATTGGCTTGAATGGGACACCATCGAAGTTTAATGTTCGCAGGTGTGGGGCAGATCCACCCAGGAATGTATCGGGGAGGATCGGTGATCTTTTATCGCGCAACAGAAGCTCTAAATGTGTCAATGCCGAGAATGGTTCTTGTGTTATCTCCGCGATCCTTTCCAACAAAGAGGTCAGGACACCCGAGAGAGTGATGTGACACACGCGATCATGATGCTCGAAAGCAGCAACGATGTTATCAGCACCACCTGGCGAAGTTGGGTAGCCATGGCCCAATACGACAATGGGAAACATCGGCCAAACATCCAGCGTCCTACTTGCAGGTGTCTTTTCTGTGCAGAGAACTCGCAGGTCGAGGCGGAGTGGTGATCCAAACACAAGGTATCGCCATCTTCGGCACACGTGCACAAGCGTATGCCATCCATCTACGCCCTCAGCTTCATCCACATAGACATCAAATATATCTAGGAGAGTATCGTCGTCGAGTATGTGGATGGTTATCTGGTCTAGCATCACACCGATCAGAAGTCATAACAGGCGCTGTACAAAGACGTAAGCGGACCTCTCAGAGTCTGATCATGTACACCATACTCCGCCATTGGCTTTGACCAGGCTTCGAATGGCTACCGATTAGAACCAATGGCCCAAGTGTGTCAGAAGATAATGATTGTGTAGGGCTCGAGGGCGGTGGGTAGAATTGGTGATCAAGGTTCAATTTCAGGATGACTATATGACGGTCAGTTAGTCCGACAACGGAACCAGTGAGTTTCTTCGACATACGGGTGCAAAATGATCAGTGAGGGGCTTGGCACTAGGCTGGCGGCGGGGGGTACAATGTGGTTGCTTGAGTTGAGATTCCTATTACAGTGTTTGGAACTGCAAACGTCTTGGCGAACTATATTAGCAAATGAAACACATCTGGCGGCAGCTGTGGCCGCGGCACCACTGCCACGCCAGTAAAAATCAGCAGGCTTACAGAATTTTGACCTTGCCTGTTACTGTATGTGACAAGTACTTGGGGGTGCATATAGAAAATTACATCGATACGACCCCTCAAAAAACCAAGCATTAAGGACTATAACGTCTGCAACTGCAAACAACTTTACCCTTCCTGCTGGCTGGCACCGCCGCCGTTGCATATGCAGCTCTGTACACGTTACACCGCATTGCGCAGTGGGTGAATCCCTGCTGCGTTATTCACCGTCTTTACACGGCTATAGTAGCGATGAATCGGTAATGACGAAGGTAACGATGGTTCGTCCGAGTCTGGTGCACTGTATTGTAGCGCCTGGGAAGAAAGATTATTCCTCAAATATTACACATAGCACTAGGAATGCGCATCACCTGTCGGTAGAACCTCCCATCTGAAAACGTAGCGGATAGAAATGCCCAGCTACAGCAATGAAGTTTAGTTTTTGACGAATCGATGAAAGAGTCAGGCTGTAAACTGCACAGCTAACTCGAACCGTTATCGCGGTATCAGTCATAATGCATAATCACCAGATCTACTTCATCCCAGGGAATACTCAACGCTCTGTTGGTACATTCGACAATAGATAAAGCATATAAGTTATCGGTGTGGTGGTATCATGACGCTATTGTGAACTGTATACATGTTCTCTTTCTGAGAAAACTGTTAGGACTGCAATCGGACAATGAGATTATCATCGCCTGGGATTAGGTAGTACCCTAAACAATGAAATCCAAATCACCGGGAGCTCATCATAAGTTCACTATCGGTGCATCATGCATCATGGTTGCCCCACACTTACTCAAGAGGTACTCCTCCGCCCCAGTATTCGTGTTTCAGGGCGTCCAGCATTACTTATAAATACATTACACCCCTCGAGGGCAAGAGTGCACGTCGTCGTTCCGCCACATTAACATTCGCGTATTCTCATAGCAAAAGCCCGATCTCTGATTGGATTACCGCGGCATACAGTACAATACGGAGATCAGGAGTAACTGGGGGTAACAAATAACAGGAGCACTAGGGGTGCGGCTTGTAGCCTTCGACAGATGCCAAAACAGTTGTATTTTGAAGCAGTGCAGGCAAAAGGGAAGAAATGCAAATGACCTGCACCGCCAAGGCCAAGCGATCAGCCCACCCATTCAAGTAGTTATGACACACCGCAATTACAATAGCCGATGATACATCTAATAGTATATAGTTTGTCGGGGCAGAGGGTTCGAGGAGTTCGAAGGGAAGGGTACCAGAGTCGATACTATGATACTACATACCTGTCATGGAACACGAACCTGCAAGTATGTGACAATGTTACACATGATCTTTAGCTTGCCACAACTCCCATCATTTTATATCAAATCGACCATTGTGTGAACACCCTTTAGATTGAGAGACGTAGCCGTCGGCACTCACAGCTAGAAGGCAAAGAGGGCAAGGTCGAATGCATAGTGGTCGCGGGAGTCTGATCGATAGGATAGGGAAACGAAAATTCACATAGAGGCGGACGGACTCGGAAGATAGTCTGGCACTAGGGAGATGATGATGCGAAGGGCAATGCAGCCCAGGGAAGCACGATGCGTGAGAAAGTGGGGCTGTGTTTCAAGATGTATTGTTACACATGTGTAAAGATAGTACATCTGATGGGGTGCCCACCGGGCTGGACGGTGACCCTCGCGAAAGAGGCGCACCAACGAGGAAGTGACCAGAAGGACTCGGATCTGGGAGGGCAGAAGGCCGTGGGTCCGACGTGGTGGCGACCAAACAGAAAAGGCGGGTGCATGGAGACAGGGAAGAACAACATCCGTGAAAAACGGAAACCCGTGAAGAGATTCAAGTGTAGCTGGCGAGGATTTGGTCAGTTGATGGTACAAGCCTAAGGGGACATGGACGCCGCCATAGCACAGTACCAAGTACATTAGCTACTTCCGTTGTGGAGAACATGAGAAAGGATCGGGGCGCTAGACAGGTAAACAAACCATGATGATCACGTGCCTACGCTAGGTGCCGCGCCTCCGACATTACGTTAGGTGTAATTTCGGAGAGGCCCGGGACGAGACCGGAATTTGCCATGACGTCGCCATGACGTCTTAGATTGTACCCCAAGGAACAACCAACCCCGCCAGGGAGTGCGACCCCTCCCGATTCAGCGCGCGGTCTCATGTTAAGCGACACGTAGCTTCACGTTGGGGGCTAGCATCTCGCTCTCGCTTCCAGCCCATCCACCAGCCCCACTGGGTAGAACCGGTGGCAAGAGGCAGGTGGTCCCCCCCAAAAACAAAAAAGAATGTGGGAATGAAAAAAGAAATTCAGATCACGTAGAGCGCCGTATGGCGCGAGGCTGGGACGCGAAGGCCGCGTGCAGATCAGGGCCGGTCGGATGTGGAGGCTGCATCCCCGTGCGCTGGGGATCTGGCGCTCTTCGAGGGTGACGAGACGCCTGATGAGCGTTAGGATGGCATCGGCGTCGAAGGGCTAGTGGGAGTAGCATTAGAACATAGGCCATGCGTAGGGATGGATGGGATGGTATAGAATGGGGAGAAGTGTGTTGGCACGTACGGGAAGGGCAGCGCGCTCAGCTGAGCGCACCATCCGTTCCATGTTCAACTGCGGCCGAAACAAACACGGGGTCCCGTCCGGTCCTCGATATGCCCGTAGGGCGTCGCGTGGAGCATGTGGTCTGTCATGACCTGTCCAAAATTTGAGTACCGTGAGCAGATAGATAGAGGAGCAGACATCTCGCGCCTCCCCAAACAAGAGCATGTTAGATTCGGCAGGTTTTTGGGTGTTGTCGCGCGGGTAATGGTGAGGAGTGAAGGTAGTGAAGGCTAGCGGAGAGTATAATATAGTAAGCTCTATCCCGCCATAGTAGAGTTGATCGTAAGCCATTCTTGAGGACTTGACCTTCATCTGCAGGGACGCCATTTGCATGGAGAGGGTCAGATTTCGGAACGGTCGCGATGAAAATGAGTCGCGAAAAATATCGAATACCCGACATCCAAAATGGCAAGTCAAATGGGTGGAACCTACGCAACCCTTTTCAAGCGTAAAAAATGGCATCAAAAATCGCAAAAATAGCAGAAAAATCATTACAGGATTTGAGATGGGTTAGTGGACCAACGAACCGGCCTAACCCGCACATGTAGGGAAAATGGGAAAACCCGTAAAAACAACCTTGCTACTTAACATTACGTGAGCCATGACTCCGACCCCAATGAGGTGTACTGTATCAGTGAACCTACAAATGACTCTGGGGGAACCACATAATTCAGCAACATGTAGACGATGTATACGTAAAATCCCATGTGCAATTTTGCCTATGCCTCTGTGAAAGCCCATGTGGGCCAACTGAATGAAAGTTGATGTGGTTTATGAAATGGCCCACTGTGAAAACCTGCCAGTTACCTATTGGGGTCAATAAATAGCTACACAATTTTTTTAAAAGTTTTAGTATTGTAATGAACACACCTATACTAATACCCCAAACACAT
>Ga0307510_10008547_pt1 | contig 12203 bp, 11 predicted proteins | sample 12_EM_MG_FD_207224 | JGI IMG/M metagenome (GOLD analysis project Ga0307510, IMG submission 207224) | Populus trichocarpa ectomycorrhiza microbial communities from riparian zone in the Pacific Northwest, United States - 12_EM | ecosystem: Host-associated > Plants > Roots > Unclassified | place...
AACACATAGACAAATAAAAAGTCTGAAAGAGTCAAAGTCCTGGGCACGGGCAAACAGATCTGAGAGATTTGCATAGGATCGTGAGATCTGCCCATCGACCGGGCCATGGCAGTGATGTGGCGTAATGGTGCAAATTTGCAAGCGAACCGTGCAGGACGGTGGCATCACCACGGAGGTAGATCCCGAGAGTGGGCCAGCCGGGGGAAGCCAGCCGGGGGAAAAAGGCAGATACAATTGACGAGTCCTAACCGGCGCCGCGAGACGTGGGTAGCAAAGCAATTTGAAGGGCGCTTGATGGCCCAAGGTGAGGGCGAGGGAGGAGACGTCTACCGAATTGGCAGGGGAGAGAAAATGAAATGAGGTCTGGGGTCTATTTTCCCTGAAATTCCGTCATTCTCATCCATTCCCAAATCCGATGCACGAGTTCGACAACGAAAGAAGTGGCCGTGCATGGGTGCCGTGTCAACACGGCAAGAAGGGGCTTGTTGTTGCGTGGCAGGGCAGGGGAAGGGCGCGTTGGGCGGTGTGGGCGCTCTAGTGGTTTGGTATAAAGGCCCAAATGCGCTCCCACGCCGCTTACCCTTACCCACGTGATCACCTTACGGGACCTCACCTCGCCTCACTTTGGCGTTTGGCGACCGCGACCCCCAACATGTCGTCTCTTACTGGAGCACTCGAGTCTCCTTATGACAAAATAGAGGCCACTTCAGCAGATGTCGACATGCACCCGTCCTCGTTTGGTGATGTCACTCCAGAACTCGAACCGAAACAAGAAGAGGTGATGGGTGACCTCTTTGGAGAAGATTCAAACGTAGACTTTGTGCACCACAGCCGGTTAGTCCCTCCAACCAAGCCACAGCTCCTGATCTCTCTCCTTGTACGCTTTCCTCAACCAATCCAAGTAGCGACCAACATCAAGCCTCGGGTGCACCAAGTGCAGCCGAGTCGGGATACTCTTCCCCCGCCTCCGCACCTCATCCGGACGACGGTCTTTCTTCCCAAGACCGGAAACGGAGGCAGGCCTTGGAATACGAAGAAGAAGATGAACCCAATGCCCTCATCGAGCATCGCCTCGAGGCCTCGGTCTCGATCCCTAATATTCCACTCCCAAAGAGTTCAGACGGACAAGTGTGTATTTGGCACTTGCGCGCACACGAACCACCCTCACTCTTATTCCCATTTTACAGCATTGGGTTATTCGTATGCCCAATTTCGTCAAAGTGGACTCTAAACCGTTCCACCCAGACACTTATGTTGGACCGGAACATGAGGATGACTTCTTGGGCGGCACCCATGAACGCGACATGGGTATTAAACTCCGTGTAGAGAACACAGTTCGGTGGCGTTGGACTAGGGACAAGGATGGCCAAGAGGTAAGTCCCCTTGTTTCTCTTTTCTACCCCCTAGTACAAGGATCTTAAGTCTCCGTGGTGGCGCAGCAGCACCGGCAATCGAACGCGCACGTTATCCGATGGTCGGATGGTTCAATGAGCCTCCGACTGGGCAAAGAGTATTTTGACATCAACCAAGTAATTGATAGCTCTGGTTCGGCTCACCGTCAGGCATTTGGCCTATCTCAAAATTCTCAATCTCAGTCCCAGTCGCAAGGGACACCTACACCTACACCCGGAAAGGCACACGGCCTTACCTATCTCGTCGCCCAACACAAACGCGCAGAGATCTTGCAGGCTGAAGCCGCAATAACAGGGTTCCTGACCCTGCGTCCCACTGACATGCAGTCGGAAACGCACCGCCTCGTCGTCCGCGCTGTTGGTCAGAAGCACAGCAAAGTCGCCCGCTTACGAATGGCACCGGATATGGATCCGGAACGCGAAAAGCAAGAGCTCATCCGCGCCTCCGCAAAGAAGACACGCCACCCACGTGGCGAAGAAGGCGGCGGCGGAGGAGGGGGCACGCGCCGACGTCGTGTCCACAGTGGCGGGCGACGCCGGTCCGGAGGCGACATGGACATATGGAGCGACGACGACGATCCCGGCTACGACGCTTACGGGAACGATGACGACGACGGGCGCAGCCCAAAGAAGCGCCGGGCACGCGAGCCGGAAGAGCGCCGTGGGGGTGACTATCAGACGGACGACTTTCTCGTCGCGGACTCTGACGAAGACGATGCTACTGCTACTGCTGCCAATGCAGGCCACGGTGATGATGGTGGTGGCTCCCGCCGGAAGAAGGGGCCAGGCGAAGAAGAGGAAGAAGACGTCTTGGATAAATTGGATGCCCAAATCAGTCAGCAAGAAGCAGATCGGAAAAGACGACGGGACGAAGCACCGGAGGCCCCAGAAGCGGGTGGCGGAGAACCGGCCGGAGAGGTCGCGATGGACGTCGAAAGCGAGGAAGACGAAGAAGAATTTCGGGTCAGACGGGCTGGCGGCGCGCGTAAGCGGACGACCGTCGCGGGGTTCGACGAGGAGGACGAATGAACCGATTTCTGTCGGTGGCACATGGCCCATGGGGCCTCACGCGGCCCTCACGGCTTCTTTACCACATTCACTTCAAAATCACGTTGCGGCAATGTGCCCATGACCAAGCCCTGAGGCCTGAGGCCCCATTGGCACTTTCCTCGTTCCTAATGTTCTACGGTGTGGCACTGCCATTCCATAACACTACTAATCGGGCACCGCGAAGGTGCACGAATCTCAACCACTACAGTAGGGTCCACGTGTTCCGTCAGGCCGAAGCCTGGAACGTGTCCACAACCGCCTGGTTCTCGGTATTATTATGAAGTAAATTGCGCAGCGCAAACAGGGCGTGTTCACGCAAATCTAGATTTTCATTATCAGTCCTCCGAAAGTTAATGTAGGGCACAGAGGGCTTGTGTGTGTGAATGTGTGGGAGGGAAATCGCGCGGTGTCACGACCCCTCCAGCCGCAAGCGTCTGTCCGTCCGCAGCACGCGAGCACACACGACCCAAAAAGGAACTTACAAGGATTCCGCTCGTCAATGACGCACAAATTGAGCACAACTGGAATGCCTCCACACGAGCGTATTCGGTCTTGGATCGCCTTACTATTATGGCAGAGAACCCCAAGGAGCCTAACAAGGTCGCGTTTGAGGTAAGGAAAGCCCGCTGCGTCCGCGGCGGACTGTCCCATACCCGCTTCCCTGCATCCACGGGCATTTGGGGGCGATAAACCAGATGATGGCCCGACAACTTTGACCTTCCCAAAGTTGATACGTGGGAGAAACCTGTCAAGCAATCGAAGAGTTTCTAAAAGCAAAAACAAAAACGATTGCTTGTGTAAGGGCGGCATGATGCACAACCAAGGAACCATCATACCCAGTAGTTCTTCGATAAATCCGGTTCCGGCGCGACTCCGGGAGGCGGAGATTGTGCCATGACTCGACGTGACTACCTCCGGGCCCGCGCTCGCTCCACCGTTATCGATGTCTTCCTGCTCTGCAAGCAGGATCGAAGAAAGACTGGTTGACAGCAGCACTAGTGCGACCCATACACCGGGAAGTCGACCATCCGATGGGTAGTCGGCCGGGTGCGGCCGACTCCCGTGTACGTCGATTGCGGGATTTTGGTCGGGAAGTGGATCGCCGGTAACCTGTCGAATGGCACGTTGCGTGTATTCCGCCTGGACGTGAAAGGCTGACGCGAGGAAACCCGCCAGGGCGTTCCAATAATCACCCCGATCCCGATACGGGGTGGGAACGGCGTGTAAAAACGAGTCGAGGAGCTTCAGGAGGGTGGTTTGGTTCGGGGAAACGGGCTCGTCGCTCCTATACCGGGGGGTAAGTGCCGGGAAAACGCGCTGGAGGGATACCAGTCCGCATACATACAGGCATGTTCGATTGTACAGTTCTGGAAAGTATCCAAATTGAAAAAGCGTGGAAAAGAGCGCGTACCTGGAATGGAACGTAAGGTAGTCATACATGCAAAGACGTCAACGAGGGGGGGGGCGGTACACTTACCCCAACTCAAAGACCTTTGTTTCGTCCTCCAGTTCGGAGGTGTCTGAAAGGCCTTCTAATCGGTCAAGAATAGATGCGCATACGCGGATACCGATACTTGTTGTAACTAGTGCGTGCCTATCGGGGTGAGGGTAAACACGTTTTTAGAGTTGGAAACGGATGTGGAACGCCGCGCGTACCCTCGTTCTTTGCTGCCGTGGACGCAATTCGTAACAAGGACAAGGGCCGAGAGTACCGAACGTAAATCGGGCAGGCCCAAAAGACGACTGTCCTAGTGAAATGGGGTCAGCGACAACGAGTACGGGTACGAAATGCCAATTACATGAGTACAGATTGCTCCTCAGGAGGCGCCATGTGGACACCCCAGAACTGGTCGAGGAGGTCTTGATTCCCCGTAACAAGGTTGGAAAGTGTTTGTGTCAGCATCCTCGGGACTGCGAAAGCTACCACAACAGGGGTTCCATCCATGGAAGTAAAATTTGTCAAGCGGAGAAATAACTTACCCTTCTCGTCGGCCCCCCTCCTCCACGCGGTATGAACGTAAATCAACTGGCGTATTTGGGGTTCTATAGGGCTGGGAAAAAAACAGTATTAACGATGAAGCTTCCCGGCCTAGAGTAATGGTCCTAGAAAGCGGCCCACTAACAACGCATTTTTCTGGTTATTTGGTACATCGGCGATAAGATTGCGAGTGAATTTTGCTACGCTGAGGACTAGTTGAACGCGCCAGCTGTCAGAATCGCTTTCTGCGGACTGCGCGCGGATGACACTATTCCAAAGTTCATGGAGGGGCACCCAGATAAGGGGTTCTTGAGAACCTAGTCGTATGCTATTGAACAATTGCTGTTAACGTGAAGGTGGTTTGGAGAAGATATGACGAGATCACCGAAGGGTCTTGTCCGAGGCAAGTTCACGAGAAAGGCCATCCAAAGCACTCTGCAGCGCGGGGAATTCGGGGGCATTTTGAGACCGAAGGTTTTGCAGGGCTTCAACCAGTTGAAGCAACTGCGAGGGTGAGGAATGGGCCGATTCCATGTGAATAACCAGTGCCTTGGGAAGCGAGAATCAGTGCGCCCCCTACTAAGGGAACCGTAGGTACCGGTGGTACGTACTACTCTCCCGAGACAAGACACCAAGGAAAGGTAAGGACGGGTAACAGGCTCAATCTGGTGGCACTCCGGTAGCTTTGGCTGGTCCTTCGCCGGGCCGGGCCAGTGCCGGGAATTGGACTGACCGAGTTTTCCTAATCCTAACCTAGCGAAGCTGTTGCTGTACTCGTGCCAGTTCTTGTGCCACCCTCTAAGCTCAATGAGTGTAACCCACCAACCTAATATCCTACGCGTCTCTTTGGAGCCTCACCTCGCTGAGAAATTACGGCCTCTCGTACACGCAATCCCCCCACCGCTTTCCGCAGAGCTCACGCCGCTTCTGTCCGAGCCGACGAGTTCGTCCACACCGACCATCTCATACGTCCTCCTTTCTTCCCTATCTAAATGGGCTCGGACAGAGGAGGGCGCGAGGGAACTCAAGTCGAAAGACCCTCCGCTCGATCCGCTGGCATACAGTATGGTTGCCTTGCTTGCGGGCACTCGCACGTCCCCCGACAAGAAATTTCCGCAGCCGTCGTCATCGTCTCGACCAGAGAGCGTAGCGCGCAATATAAGCGACAGACGGGCGGTCATCGCGGTCCTCAATGCCCTCCTCAGCGTGATTTGTACTGGCGCGGCGACATGGTGGGCTGCGCAACGCACGGGTTGGCGAGACGAGTGGGTGCGTGTAGAGAGCGCGTTTTGGTTTGCGCGAGAACGTAACGTTTTCACCTGACGTCCTCAAATCGAATTTCAGAAAGTTCTCCTGTCGTTGCTTGCCGGGACAATCGTCGCGATATCTGAGGTTGGACTGTACATGATATGGGAATCACGTGGTCGAAGATCGCGGCCAGCAGGCAGGAAGACCTCCCATGACAGTCACTCAGTGGGCAATGCCAGCTCTGCTGATGCTGACGAGGAGACGTCTTCGAAGCCAGCCCGTTTGGGTGATCTTTCGTCCCAAGCGAGTACCTCCATCGACGCCCGTCAATCTGGTGAGAAGATGTCCCTTCGACAGCGCGTAGGGACTACCTCGAAATCACGTTCACGGTGACTTGTCACCGAACATGCCAATCCCATGGCAGCACTACAGTACGTCTATTCTGCTAGACACGCTCTGACAGCGTTACGATAGCGACGGTGAATCTAGAACCTCACCGGAGCCTGGGGACTCGACCATGTTTGATTATCCATGCTACAGTACAATGGTTTTTGGTGGCTCGTACCTCAAAGCTATGTTCCATGTGCCCGTACAGATAACGCTAACTCTATCACATCGTGGCTCGATTGCCACATAACATAACAATCACTCATTAGTCGTAAAGTTTGAGGGCTTTCATGAACAGAAAAAGGTACCAGCCCGTAAGCCCCCAAACTTCTACCCTCTCCTCAGAACCGTCACCACTGGCACGGCCCAATTCAGTTTGTGGGGTACCCTTTATGAGATCGGACACTTCGACCGCCCAATAAGGTTCCTTACCTCGGAAGTGGTCCACCCGTAGCCGGGCAGGGGTTGCCGCCGCGGCGAGGGGTATATGGAATATGGTGGCGACCTCCGACTGGGATGGGATCAAAGAGTCCATCGGTAATGAAGGTAACGGAGATCCAGGATCGTCGTCGGGTTCATTGCGCCGCATTTGGGGGGTGGGATGTATGAACCCCTACGATCGCGCCAGTGATGCAATCGGTAACAGTCCACTATATGGGTTCGGAAGAAGACAAACATACAACGTAAGGCCACACGCGCAATCCGCCAAGGGAAAGCTGGGGTGATCCGACTTGTCCTAGTATTTCGACCTGGTCAGGTGATATGCCGATCTCTTCTCGTGTCTCACGGAGAGCCGCAGCAAGGAAGGTTCTGTCTGTCTAGATGAGACGTTTTCGGTTTAGTCATGTGTGGCGGCGCGCGCAATCAGACGGCCCCGACAGTTGCCGCCACGTGCAGGGCTCTTTCGGAGAGTGAGCGTGGGTCGGTCACGTACCGGGTCCACCCTCCCCCCCGGAAAGCTGGGACGTGGTGATGGACGATCATTCTTTCCATCAGCGATCCTGAGGTAACATGACCATCGTGTGGCGCACCTGACTTCACCGGAATGCGTCCTCAACTTGCCTCGCAGTTCGAGTAGAATACCGGGCTGATCGTTGACATTGCAGAGCGGTATGAGCACCGCGGCGTGCTTCTCTTTCGGGTCAACGGCTATGGGAGAGGGAGAGTGATCTCTGATCAGCGCGGCCCGTATCGCCGCGAGCGACTGTCTGGTAAAAGGGACAGAAAATGTTGCGGTGAGGTTGGGATGAGGAAGTGTGCCGGACGCTCTGTTGGGGCAAGTCGTAGTGAGCGTCCGGAGCATCTTTGCCAGACGCTCAAGCAGATCACGTCCATTCCTCAACTCTCGCCTGTATCCCACTCATTACGTCTTGTGCATGACCCACAATTTACTTTATCCCATCTCAAAGATGAGCATATCACATCCGCATAAGTCATGAGTCCGACAATGTGTGTCGTCCTGAAGTCTAAGCGAGCTGATCCCTACTATACCATTTATCTTCAAGTCTTGTGGCATCCGCATTCGATACCCCCAGTACAGATCTACGGCACGCCGAAATGTGACCTTCAATCTCCAAAGAACGCATCATCGGTTTGGGGCCCATCGTTTTTTGTCAGTAAAGGACATGCAGCCCGAAGTGTGTGTCCAAGGCTGACTTCTGTGCATTTTCCACAATAAGCCTATTTTACTATTCGCTAGTAGTTACACTAGAACCACAAACTCTCGCAATCACTGTTGCACACGCACATGGAAAACACACAAACATCAAGAGACAGACCGAGACAGACCAATGATAAGAGTATCGACCACTAAGAAAGAAAGATGGAGAGAAATAGCAAATGAACCACGAAAGCTATTCAAACATGTTTGATGAAAATAGTCCAGAAACAGCGTAAGGGAGAAATCCAAAAAGAAAAAAAAGGATGACTGTGGCTTTCTCATGACCGAGGTTGGATGAGCTGAAGCTGCGCTTGCCAGCTGCCTTTCGAGACATGATCGAGTCGCACAAGCACCAGATCAAAGACGTCAATCTTATGGGGACCAACCGCCCAGGCAGGATCCCCATCCTCCTCCATTGGCCGGCCTTTGTGGTGCTGAACCGACCCGTGAGATTGTTATCAAAGATGACTCGAAGTTGTACGTACAGCAATGAAGCGAGCGACAGACTTGGCAACGTTCTTTGCCAGTTTCGCACGGGTGATAGGCCCAGGAGGGTTGCGGAAATCCCTCGTGGGGATCTGGCGGCTCCAGGGTTGATAGCCTGGCCACTGTGTTTGTGCATTGTCAGGACCAATACATTGACATAGCGAAGCTGTGCGAAGCCAGGCTTACGTTGATGCGAACCGAGATGGAGGGTCCACACTCTTGGAACATTGATTCGTCGCGTGCCACGAGACGTGCGAACCGACCATGCATAGCATCCCTCAGGGATATCCCTGCTTCATCGGGCTTTTGCATGAAGAAGGTGATGGATGGCTCAAGGGTGACTTCATCAACGTAGCGACGTCTGTCACTGGAAGTGTGAGGCTTGTAACGCTTCTGTGGCAACATGGGTCCTCGTGGGCGCTCGCTGAATGGACGCTCTGGCTTCGGAGATGGTTGCTATCATTGAGGACTGGTTAGGGAGACAAATGCGAACGGATGGACAAAACGCGAAGAGGATGAGATGTGTGCCGTGGTGGGCGTTGAGTTAAGTAAGGGGAGACGGGAGCTGAGTGGGTAAATGATGGGGGATAATCATCGAGCCTGAGACCATCAAGGAAATCGGCCAAAGTAGGAGGACTCACAGCTAGCTGGCTTGGAGATGAGGCGTAAGCAAGTTGGGATGATGAGAGATGGCCAGGGGTGAGTGGAGGCGTGACTGATGGTGATGGTTTGCAAGGGTTAGTAGGCGACCTGGCTACGGGGGTCTCAACATTTATGGGGGGTATGAAGTTCGGCTCACGGTGAAAGGGAATATCATCGTCACCGGAGGCTGATATCCCGTCGCTGGAGGTTGAAACATCTTTGAGCTCGCCTTCAAGCTCGGGAGATGGGATGGGCTGGTGAAGCATTCGCTGTAAGTCGATACAGATACACGCCAATAAGATGGACACAAGTGCCTGTAGTAGAGTGTCTTGACGGTTCATGGGCTGGAATGAGATAGGCTGGGTAGGATGAGCGCTGGCACCAGTCAGAGTCAGGAATAAATATACAACGGCATACCTTGAAGGACACGAAGCGGACCGATGTAGGGTAGTAGTTGTCAGGGTCACGATAGTCGGACATTGTGGAACTTGTTCGTTCGCAGGAGGACGTTAGGAGGGTGACCGGAGACAAAATAGTTGGGGTAAAGAAAAACAAAAAGATATGGGTGAAGAGGGTGAGCTAATCATGGTCATGGTGTTTAAGGGACGTGCCAGATAACGCGGACCGCTCGCTCAAGCAAGGCTCATAAATATTCCAGTGCGTCACAGCTTACGCAATGACACCCATTTACACATAACACCATCTCTTAATGACCAGGGCATATCATGTTCGCATAGTCCTACAACGCATATCACCCTCGAAATTCGAACAACCCGACACCTTTATACCGGTATCTTTGTGGCAACCGCTCCCTACCCACCCGTACAGATCTACAGCGCGCCGAAACGCGACCTTCAATCCTCGAAGAAAGGATTATCGATTTGGACCCATCGCATTGGATTGGATTGACCTTGACAACATGGATTCATCCCTTTTTGTCAGTAAGGGACGGGTAGACACCAAGGGTGCGTTCACGTCCACCCGTCGTACAAAAAGGAAAAAGGCTAAGCTAGTCTTCAGGCCCAGCAGTTGCAACTTACGTTCCTCAGAGTCACACCAAATCGGGATCTACAAATCTTCCTAACGGAGTCGTTCATGTTTTCCGCGACGTCGAGTGGCAGCAGAAAGTCGTCGAGACGAACGAAGGGACGTCGGCACCAGATGCTAGTCGCTTCATGCTGGAGAACGCGGATACCGACGGCTACATGGTCGGCGTGCTGGCTGTACCCTCTTGGATGACCCCATCGGAATTTCTTGCTTTTGTTGCACCCGCGGAAGATGGTATGGCACACCTAAGAATGATTCGGTATGTTTCGTGTTCCAAGTTTTTCCATTCATTCATGAATTGTGCTCTTTACAGAGATGCGGCCCCAAATCGGTCCATAGCTCTCATAAAGTTTCGCAAAGCAGAAAATGCCTTGGAGTTTGCCGAAGCTTACAATGGCAAGAAGTTCAATTCAATGACTGTCAGTACCTACTTACGTTCTCGTCGCCGGTGTCACCTACAGCTTCTGACTACATCACTAGCCAGAGACTTGTCATGTCGTTCATGTCACTTCTGTGGGCATTGATCCCGATGATTCAGTATCGTTGGCCCTATCCCGGCTCGGTTCTGCGGCAGCACCAGTATTTGAACTTCCAACATGTCCCGTTTGCCTCGAGCGCATGGATGCCGCGGTTACTGGCCTAGTGACCGTCCCATGCTCACACACGTTCCACTGCGAGTGTCTTAGCAAGTGGGGAGACAGTCGGTGATTACCTTTCCCCACCATTTCTCGTTTATGGCCCAGATTTATGTGGGGCTCCCTAGATGTCCAGTATGCCGTTACTCCCAGAATTTGCGTACCTCCCACCCATCGTCCTCCAACACTGCTCGTACCGCCTCTATCCCCTTTTCAGACCCATCCGCACCCGCTCTTTCATCTTGTGCGGACTGTAATTCCACCACCAGCCTCTGGATATGCCTCATTTGTGGAAACATTGGCTGCGGAAGATACGGCCGTGCCCATGCTCACGCACATTACGAGCGCACAACGCATTTGTATGCTTTGGAACTCGAGACCCAGCGTGTGTGGGACTACGCCGGCGACGGCTATGTACATCGTCTTATCCAGAATAAGGCCGACGGGAAGCTGGTCGAACTTCCCTCCGCATCGATGCGCGCCATCGACGACAGTGGCGTTGGGGGTCCCAGCACGTCTGACTCCCTCACAGCAGAGAAGATCGAGGCGATAGGAATCGAATACTCCTATCTCCTAACCTCGCAGCTTGACTCACAGCGAGTCTTCTACGAGGAACAGACGGCCGCATTGCAGGTCGAAGTCGCGGGCCTCAAAGACGTCGTAGCCCAGCTTCGACAGGAGGCCGAGTCCTCACGTGCGGCGGCGGTGGCAGAGGAAAGTCGTCGGCGTCGCGAGGAGGAAGAGCGCCTCTCGGAAATGCTCCGCGACAAGCAGCGCGTGGAGAAAAAATCGGAGCGCTTCGCCGAGGTCGCACGTTCGCTCGAGAAGGAGCTGAGAGAGGAGCGCGCTGTCAGCGGCGGGTTGTTGAAGAATCTCGAGGCGACGCAGAAGCGTGCGGAAGAGGGAGAGACGGAGCGTGCTGCGCTTGCGCAGCGGGTGCAGGAACTCGAAGATCAAGTGCGGGACGTCATGTTTTTCCTTGAGGCGCGGACAAAGATCGAAGAGGGAGAGGGCGAGATGGCCGAAGTGGCTGGTGGGGATATTGCAATTCCGACCCCCGCGCCGTCGACGCGGCCGCCTAGGAGGAAGAAGAAAGGGAAGCGTTAGGGAGGTGATATCTGCACTTGCCTTGTAACTTGTCGGCCGATCGCGCCTGTAGCCTCACCCACCCTCAAAGTCAGCTAGACAGTAGCGTAGCGATGGTGTTACCTTTCATACTTGCTCTTCTTGGCGTGCTTCATTGGTGGGCTTCCCGTTCGGGCTGCCGACACCCTTTTCCGTGCACCTCAATGCTTGTGGCCTAGAGGGGAGGATAGGATGAAATCGAGAGGGCAAACAGGGTACAGTACCCTCCCCAAAATAACATTTGATGGGTGGACTACCTGGCTTAAGAAATTGTAGAAATTCCAAAAAAATCGTAAAGTTTTTTCAAAACAATGTTGTGCTGGGCTGGACGTTAAGCTGGGCGAAGTAACCAGGAAGGAAATCCAGTTCTATTCTTCAGCCTCTTCAATAGCTGCATCAGATGCAAGTCAGCGCCCACAAAAATTGTTGACGGTCACGGAAGTGGAATGCAGACAGAGTGTAGACAGCAGACACAAAGGGATCACTTGCCAAGTGTGACTGCGAGTTTCGCGACTTGTGTCATGCAGATGCAG
>Ga0307510_10008549_pt1 | contig 12202 bp, 15 predicted proteins | sample 12_EM_MG_FD_207224 | JGI IMG/M metagenome (GOLD analysis project Ga0307510, IMG submission 207224) | Populus trichocarpa ectomycorrhiza microbial communities from riparian zone in the Pacific Northwest, United States - 12_EM | ecosystem: Host-associated > Plants > Roots > Unclassified | place...
ATTTAATTTGTACCCTTACCCTTTGTCACCACCACAAAGTGAGGGCAACACTGATTCAGTGTTGGGTTGAATAAGTGGTCTTAACTTGGTGGTATGTCATATGGATAGCTTGATGCCAAGTTGTAGTTGATTTGGAAGAAGTGGTTCCCACACTAGAGTAACGTCCTAGTGCCCACTTATAGCAAGATGTAAGAGATGAGAAGGGAGTTGAATTGACAGGAGATTCAACTTGCTGTCTTAGGGACAGCAGCAAACCTCTTTTATGCTAAGATACAAGTACGACTAATCACCATGTAGTAAGCCAGATACATGCTATGACTAAGGTACTACTAGGATCACTAAGTGACTCCAACTAGATCAGTAAGCACATTACATAGCATCAGTCATCTGATCACTAAGCGTCAGGGGCCGGTTCCCACGACTTACGAAGGCTGTACCATATGAGTAATAACGATCACCTAAGGCTGGTCACACCCTTACCCACCAAAACCTTTACCCCTCACCTAAGGGTTAGTGATTTGCAGGGCTCAGCTCAGCTCAAAAGCCCAGGCTTGGGCTGGGCTTGATAGGGCTTGGGCTTGCAAAAACTTGGAGAGGCCCTAGTCAAGGGCTCAGGCTGGGCTTGGGCTGGGCTTGGGCTTAAGCCTGGGCTTCAGCATAAGGACTGATTAAATGGGTCCATCATCCTTGCCACCTGCCACAGCAGCATGCCTGGCTGTCTTCCTCCACTGCACCTTTATCAGCAAAGAAGGCAATATGATACTGATGACAATCCCAGGTGGGAGTGATGAGTGCTGAGATCATCCAAGTAATCCATAGGACACTTCTAAAATGAGTCCCACTTAATTAAATGAGTCCCTACAGAATGGTCTGAATGAAAACATCATCAGCATCAAAATCCTGGAAACCCTCATTGTCCTGGAGGTCACCAACTAAGCCATCCCAACCCTTTTCTCCCTCTGCTCCTTCCTCACCTCAAGCCACATCACCAATAACCTCAAACTCCTCCTCCTCACCCTTAAATGTGGTGCTTGGCTCTTCACGAAACAGGAGTTCTTGGCAATAGAGGCACTTCATAAACTGTAAGGCCTTGACAATGTCTGGCTTGAGTTGGCTACAGTGTTTGCAGATTGTGATTCCTGCAGACAAAAATGCATGCTCACTCGATACTGATGATGCTATGACAGGAAGGTGGTCCCAGGCAAGAGATGCTCAGATGGGATATCGATTTGCATTTAACTGTGACTGTGACATATCAGTGTGGGTAGGGCATTTGTTTTGGGTACATACACCCTACCACTTGACAATACTCATCATTCCAAGTTTGTCCCTTGAATTGAGGTAGCCATGGAAGTCACTGTGCCATGGGACATGCTGACTGCTGGATGGATCCCCAACATCTGGGTCCTTGTTGTTGTCCTCATTGTTGGACAGCTCACAAAGCAGTACACCCACTTTGTGTGTTGTCAAACTTGGTGTTTTCTTCAGCAGGGGGGCAGGGCTATTTCTGTACATTGCAAGGTAGCATTCCTCATACTGGGATTTGTTAATGACCTAGACACCATCAGATAGAATAAGAAACTTACTTTTTGCTCTGCATGCTTGAGGACACTACCCAACTTATTGGCACCCCAATATTTCCAAATATGTTCTGTCTTTTGGGATGGATCAAGGACTATAAGATATGTGAGCTGGGGTAAGGAACAGTGAGGAGCTGCATGCAATGCATAGCAAATGTATATGCATCTGATTCAGCAGTCCAGTTATAGTACTCTTCAATCTTTGTCAAGCCAGCTTGCAGGGCAGGAAAAAAACTTCAGTATTTCTTGCAAGTTGATCGGGTCATCCATGCTTTGTGGAGTGCCTCAAGCACAGGCAATGCAAGATGTAAGGTTGCTGCTTGATCCAACAAGAATGCATGTTGAGCATTGTTGGCATGCTATATCATGTTGTAAATTTATAATCAGTCAATTGTGCCATGATAAAAGGATTTTCAACAATGTACTGCTAGGAGGTCATTGAATAGCTTTACTTGCTCCCACTCCACAGAACTGAGTTGTAAATGGTTGATTTTATGATGCTTCACAAGGTCCTTCTCATCTCTGCCAATCTCATAGACAAAAATGTCAACAATCTGGAATTGAATATCAGTAACAGCTGTGAAATTGCAGTGTGTCATACATCATGCATCTCCTCAGCACATGAAGTCATGACATATGTTGAGGACCAATAAACTGGCATGTCAATGAGCAGTTGGCAAACATATGTGACTTCCCTGCACATTTGAATATCTGCAAAACACTGTTTCTGTTTTGCAGAGGAATGGGCCTGGATTCCAGGAGTCAGATGTGGATCGTAGAAAGAGCTGAACATAGTACCTTAACACATATGGTCTGCACAAGTCCAACCACATCACACCCAACATTGTCACCTATGACTTGAAGATCAGCATCGGGCTCTGCTGGGTTGTAGTGTTTGGATTTGCTATGTGTGGTAATCAGTGCCTGTGTTGCAAGGTTTATAATATGCACCAGATGTTACGCTCCTGGGCACTTGGCCCACATTTTTCTTTTCTTTTCTTGACCATTATGTACTTATACGATCACATGACCTCGACTCACATGACTGCTTATCTGTACAACAGAGCCATCTTGTCAGGAACCCTATTGTTCCCTCCATTTGTATGATTCCTATTGTCCTCTTCTTATGGTAGTCTGTGACCACCATTGTTCATGACTCCATTGTTCTGTGATGCCTATTGTTAGTGACTCCATTGTTCTCTACATTTGTATGCTTAGTCAGGTAGCTGCCCTTTTGTATATAAGCTGGGCTTATATCCTAGAGTTGGGCCTTAAGCCTGACTTAGTTTGCAATCTATTGCGTTCAAAGTCCTTGTTGCTTGACAAACCATTCCCTTATTTCTTTCTTTAAAAGTTATCTTCAAGTCCTTGAAGATACTTCCTATTCCTCTTTATCTTCACCCAGACATTGGTCTTAGTGACCCTCTTGCCTTTATCACCTTCCAAAGCACCTTAGGTTACTAAAGGAATTATGACCTTTGTAACTTTGTTACTGCTGCACACCTCACCTTTGCACACGTCATGCCTTAAGGTTCAATAGGCCTTAACATAAGTCAGGCTTTCCTCAAATGTCCTTGAAACATAGGACAAACACTGATTACACCCTGGCAGCAGTAGTACTCATCAGAGAACTCGAAGAAGAATACAAATGAGTTCACAGGAGACAACAGGACAATCTCCCAGCACACGTCAAAGGAAACACATATTATGAATACCAAGGACCAGGAAATGTCAACAATGGATACTGGTGTTCATGTAGATATGAGACAGCTGACATCAGCCACCAGGTAGCAAGACAAATCTGCATAGACACACAACCAAAAAAAATAAAACTTCAGTCTTACTTCCATGTGAAAGTTGACAAAAATGTGAATCCACTCATACTTTTTTTTGAGCAAAAAGACCATGTTTTCATTGTTTCCCTTCTTTCAAGCTGCAGAAGTTGCTGTCACGCTGAAATTTCAAATTAGAGTCGGTGCTTCAAATCAGCATATCTTGGCAAGGGCATGTGGTCACATGTTGTGCCATTCGATTATGTGAATCGCAAAAAAATACATTGCACCATCACAGAATCAAACCAAGAAACCCACCATGCTCACTCCTACAATCAAAACATAACAACCACTACACCATTTAGTCTCACCCTTACTATCACCCCTAACAATATATGACCCATTACCAACAATGAAGACTAGATGCCAACTGTTTGACCATGAATTTCTTGAACAACCAGCTGTCTTGTCCCCCCCCCTGTGCTGGAAAATCCCCCACAGATTGCTTAAAATAAGGGGAAGTTGGTACTTTAAAAAACACCAAACTTTATTGTGACAATACATGACTGTCTTGCTACCTGGTGCTATCTTGTATCTACATGAACACCAGTACTACATCGATCTTTCAACTAAAACACACACCCCTGTCAAATTCGTTCAAGCAAATGACAACTACTTCTGGGTTGGACTTCTCTGGAAACCAGAAGGCTAGTTCACTTCCATCAAAGCAAAACTACAAAGAAACAGAAACCTTGGTTGGTGGAAAGAAACAGATCCACAGCATCCGGACTATGTTAGTCCAGAACATTTTAGCCCAACACTCCACACTGCTGTTGAGCAATCACCAGACAAAGAAATTCTTGCAGGAGGAGTTCACCACATTGCAACCCTCCAAGGAAGCCACCTGTTCACAGAACAAGAACCTATTCTTTCCCAAATTGAAGCAGCAGTCCACCAAGGCATTGATATCCCTCTTAACACTACCCCAGCAGCCACTATCCCCCCCCAGTTATCTATCTGAACCGCAATGGGAACATAACAAGAAGAAATTAATGTCACTACTGGACAAAGCAGACAGGAAGCACAGAGAATTAACGTCATCGCTAACCCTGCCAATGGTGCTCTTAAAGGGAACCCACCACCTATCTTTGCTGGAGATAGGAGCACAACCAGAAAGTTTATAAACAACTTTGACCTCTGGAAGGCAATTAACTGACAAAATGACACCATGAGAAAACCCTTTTCCAGGGTCATCACCCTCCTCACCTACATGGATGGTCCTCTAGTAGATGCTTGGAAAGAGGAACAAATGCACAAACTCCAGGAAGCAGTGGATGACGGAGCTCAGGAAACAGATAAAGATCTCTGGGATAGCTTCATGGAAAGGTTCAAATCAGCCTTCACCAACCAAAATCAAAGGGAGGAAGCCTACCAGAAATTATGCAAACTCAAGCAAGGAGAAAACCTTGACGACTTCTTTGCTAAATTTAAACAACTTGCCAACAAAGCAGGGGTTCCCCTAGATGACAAGGGAACCATAGAAACTCTCAAACATGCCATGAACCTGCCACTCACCAGGGCAATTATACAATCCCCTGATTTTAACCCAAACATAGAAATTCCATGGACCTTTAAAAAATGGGAAAATCAGGCCAGAGTGTCCCATCAGAAGTGGGTAGCTGCCACCCAGTTCAGTCAACAAAAACAAGGACTCTACAGAGCCTTTGGACTAACACCCAAATCAAACCAAGGGAAAAACAACCAGTACAGAAGAAACAGAACTTCTGGACCATATACCACCTCCCAAGGAGGCCATGCCATGGATGTCGATGCCAATAGAATGGGACAAACACATTCTGACACCAAAAAGCAGCAACTTATGAATGAAAACAAATGCTTCTACTATGAAAACAGAGGACATCAAGCTCATGTCTGTCACAAGAAAATGGCAGACCACACCAAAAGTGGCAAAACTGCTAACAGCGATACTCCTACTGTTCAAGGCCAAGGACCCATTGATATGACCCCAGATGACATCTCCAGTTTCTTAACAGAACATATGGGCTTGCTTGACGAAGATGCCAAACTGAGCATCATCGAATCCCTTATGCTGAAGGATTTTCCTCAAGCCCAAAACTAGCTGCCATAGTTAGGGCATTCTGTCTCAATAGTGTTTTTGTAAATTGCTCAAATTCTGTGCAAATAAAAGTCGTGTTTTCACACTATCAAGGGAAGGCAGAAGAAACAGTCCTACTTGACACTGGGGCAACCGAAAATTTCATTGACCATACAACCATCATAAAACTATGCTTAGGAATGAAGAAACTCCCCTACCCCCGCCCAGTATTCAATGTCAATGGAACCCTTAACCGACATGGAACAATCACTCATGCTTGCAACTTACTTGTCACTAAAGGCAACAAAAGGGAACGACAAAGATTCTTTGTCACTAATCTAGGATGAGATTGACTTCTCTTTGGCTACCCATGGTTTAAAGCTTTCAAACCAGAAATTGACTGGGAAAAGGGAACACTTTTAGGCCCCAAAGTCCAAATGGAAACTCTATTATTCAGAACTCTTCAATGCACAAAAACATGGGTCAAAAGTAAAGTACCAGTTAATGAAGACCTTATCCTCGAAGCACAACAAACTAGGTGCACTCCATGGTTGGGAGTAACCCCTTTAGAAATAAAGGGAGGCCCAGTGGAAGTCAATCGCACCCATACAGCAGTAGAAATGGCCCATAAGTACGCAACAGAACATGGGAAGGAGGAAATCATCCTCCCAGAAAAATTCAAACATCACACAGCACTATTTTCAGATGAAGAAGCGAATAAATTCCCACCAACCTGTGGTGAAGGAGACCATAAAATCGTACTAATGGACACCACCCCCACTCGCTTCAACTGCAAACATCAGGAAAAACCTCCCACTCTAGTGAGAGGTAATGGCTAAGTAAATTACCAGTAGCCAAAATAATTCAAATAATGTCAAACTAAGTGTCAATAACATTGAAACGTGTCAGAGCACTTCGCGCAAACATAATTTATCACTAATCTATCAATAATTATCAAGAAAATACTAAGTAATTATCCACACTACTGAATGGGTTTACATAGAAAGAACTACATTTCTCAAGCACCGTAAAACTATTCATGCCCTGTGGACCATTCCATCCAAACCGGGGGAGCAAGTGAATGCTTGAAATGATTGAACTGAGAGGAATGATACTGGCCTGCCGGCGGCCATGCTCCGTTAAATGCGAGACTTTGTACAAGCCATGGCCGCTGTCTTGTGTGGCCAAGGGTGGCGAGAACCACTCAACATATGTGAGATGTTGTGGGGGTGTAGTTACTGAAGGCAGAAAGACCTTAGCAGTATGTTGGTTCGGAATTTGGAAGATGACACGTGCCTGTGCTATCCGGTGACCTGTGCAGCATTTTGAGCCATATTTAGACCATAACAAGACTGAAACTCATGATTGGTTCTATCATGTACACCTTGAGATTGGGTAAGGACATGGGCCATGTCAAATCACAGAGGTATGACCTGCCCATGCTTGTCCTTCTGTTCCGGCCAAACATGCATAGCGTCAACTATTTCAGCCGACTCAGCATCACCCGATATGAATTTGACTTTGTGAAACACAGGAACCGAGCGGAAGGGGATTAGTGTGTTGACAGCGCGTACATGTAATGCATTTCCTGATATGCCGGGATAGTTGACACGAGCAATGAACTCTCCAAGCGCATCCTGAAATTGAACGGCTCCATACAGCCCATGAATGTCATCAAAGGAGACTGCCTTGATAGACGGATGCAGTGCCATCTTCAGAGACTGGGTAGTTGGTTGTGGAGGTCCAGTTGGCTTCACAGAGGTGCCATGTTGTTGGCCAAGTTCCTGGCATGACATAACCAGTTCCGCATGTTGTTGTACCTTCTCGAGCTGACCCAACCAAGTTGTCATTTGAGGGAGTTCGTCCTTATGATTTGTTGCATGGTATGCTGCCTTGGTGAAGTCAATATGTAGGCGCTCAGTTTGCTCAGTGTTATAATTGTCTGTAGTACCAAAGAGGGTGATCAACAAGCCATAATGCAGAAGACTGTGAATTTTGGGGAAATTGAAGTGCTTCTGGATGCCAAGATCAGTAAAGACTGCCTTGTTTTCATGGAAACGACTAAGGCAGTCCTCAAGGCGACGAAGGGTATCAGTAGTATGTGATCGGAACTGAGCCAAATAAAGGAAGTCAAGAAGTACCCGGACGGCTCTAAGAACTCGAGTTGGTGCTTGTCTATAAGGGAGCGGAAGGTCAACAACTAGACCAATCAGTATGTGACAGATCCCCTTGTGTTCCTTGCCCAAAACGCGAGAGAGCATTGTGATGCCCTTGGAGAACAGCATGATATGGTGGTTTGGTGGAATGATTCGACATTGCATGTCGATTTCTGCTGGTCCAAACGCACCCGGACTTGTTACCCATGAGATCAAATGCTTCATGACTCCCTGAAGCAGTTGGTGAAGGATATCAGGAGTGATCGGCAGATAGATGTCCACCAGCGGAAACATCGCCCAGAATGGATGGAATACAGGCTTGAGTCCACCCTCATGGCATGCCGCATGGAATTGGCAGACCCCCCCATCTGCCAGGGAATAAATTCCGACTGCTTCGCGATGGTCCCAAGGTGGAAATGAGCGGCATTCACCAAGTTGATCTGGAGATACTAGACATTTCGGGCAGCAGCCATAGTATGTACATGTCGCAAGCGCCTGTTCAGGGTAGTCACCGACAAAGCAAGCGAAAATAGGGTGGCAGCGACGCCAAACCCCATCACCACCAACCATAGCAACACCTGTCTTGCCATAGAGTATAATTGGACCCAGGACGAGCTGTAGGCATGAATGGAATAGATTTGCCTGCGCACGCCGATGAGCGGTCTTGCCCAAACCCTCCAGTTTACTTGTGGGAATATAGGCAACTAGTATCTGTGCATGGCGCGATGGCTTTTGGCGAATATCTTTTAATACATTTCCGATTGTTACGTAGACCGGATATCCCATTTTACCGCTAAAGATAGTCAACTGTGTTTTGTCAGAAGAAACAATGAGTGGGATGACTGTGGCACCGGGACACTGAGATTCGAGTAATGTCTAGCATGACATGTGAGCGCTCAAATGGGTCAGAATTCCTTGATACGCACCTGTACGGACCACCACCAGTCTCTGGTGTGCATCTCAGAGTAGACTCGATGCTTCTGTTCAGAGTCATGGTAATGTCGCTCAGGTGCAAATACCATATCATGAGCGAGTTCTGGGTTGCCAAAGATGGCCTGGATGGATGGCAGAATCTCTCGATAGTGGAATTCAAGGTGTTCACCTCCGATGACAAGTTCCCGAGTCTTGAATGGTGGGCGCCCAGGAAGATTGTTGTCAATAATGCTGTTCAACTCGTTTGCTGTTTTGTACAAGAGGCCAAGTCCTTCAACGACCTTACACAGCATGTTAGTGAATCATTTAATGCCAGACATGGGCCACATACCCCTGGGATTGCAAGTAGTTCTGTCAACGCCGACGAAGTTGGCCCACGAATCTTTGCCCAACATGCGATCTTCCAGTTGAGCTCAGAGCTGAACAGAGCCCAATCCAAGCTACTGGGAGCCACTTGACTTGATCCGTACACAGCAGAACTTTGAGCTGGACCAGGAATCGGGGCGCCAGGACTACCATACGTAAAACGGGTAATCGACAATTCAGCTATAGGCTCTGAATTCGTCTCCTCAGCTTGAATGAGCGGATCTGGTAGCGGTTGCACGGGTTCCGCTGGCTCAATGGGCGGTACTTCATCAGGAATGGCCACACTAGATGCTGTTATGTTGTCGGTCAGGATTTCAAACGCATCAGCATTGAGGGCGTTGGCAGCGTCGGTAGCATCAGGGTCTCCGTCAATCCCGTCTTCATGACCATTCATAATGTCATCTGAGATGTATACGTTAGTTGAAAATTCAGCATGACACTGAAAAACTTTACCTTCGATTTCATCTGCACCAGCAGTCTCGCCACTCGACTGCTGCACATCTGAGACAGGAGAAGTGTCCTGTGATGCGGAATTCATGTCAGACACAAGCGGAGGTCCTACATTGGGGATAGGCCGATGGATTGTTGACATCTGCAACACAGCACTTGCAGCACGGCACATAGGGCGCTGAGTTTTAGTAATGTGTTGGAAAAGGCCATTGTGGGTGAAGATCCGATTGCATCCTTGACAGCGGAATTGTGCTGTAGCCATGAGTGCAACGGAGGGATGGGGTTGAACGGGGACGGCCACGGCTAAATACAAACAGTTCATATTTTTAACATGTCCAGGTGGTGCCGTGAATCCCAGATATAAAAGGGGACATACCTTGGTCCAAATCCTCATTCCTCATTCCTCCCGTTCTGTCCTTACTGATTTTTGCATCTCCCATCACTCACTCTTCTCATTTCTCTGTTTTTGTCGTGCTTTGCTGATGACACAGAACACATGTCAATCTCATGCACTTGGTGCAAACGGTCACACGCAGTCGCAGCTAAGTGGAAATGGAGATCCATTGCAGGTCCCTACGAACACACCACTCTGGGGCAAAGGTCGACGCCAGAAGGGCACCAACTTGACTGGGCCCACTGCCAATCCACCTGGTGAGTCTGATATACTTTTAAGCTTTTCACCCCTCTGATGATAACAAGCTGGTGTGAAACATACCATTCCGCCAACCGAGGGAAATATTCCCACTGACCAACCAGCAACAGAAGCGGCGGAGAATCCTGCAAAGCGAGCATGAATGATCAGTGAGTGCTTGAAAGACGCAAAAAAAACCGTTGCTAACTCTGATAAAAGGGCCTGCTCGTGGTCGTCCGATGCCTCTTGTGTTGACGAGTCCATCCAAGTTGTTGGCCCTGCCGACATCGACGTCAACTCGAACAAGCCTGAGGCGTGAAGGTTTGTGACTCATGCTTACCAATCGTGATCACTCGTGTTCTGACAAGTTGAAATTTTTTAGCGTCCTACTATCCTGGCCGTGGTCAAACGATGCATCCCTTTGCTGCATTCCCCACTGTCCCTCCCACTGGGTTTCAAGATATCGACGATGCGAATGGTGACGACAGCAGTGTCGAGAGTGAGGATGGATGGTTCGACGATGGGCACTCAGCAGGACCCGCACATATTTCCGAAGCCCTAGCAAATGAGGTATGTCGACGACGCCTTCCATGATTCCTAAACTCATGACCACTTTTCACAGAGGCCATCCTGGCTGGGCCCTTCTTATGACCGGTCCACCCCGATGAATACAAGTGCCCGCGGCAGTCTTCAGGCAACTGAATTCGACACACCCAAGGCCATGTCTCGTATCGGTGCGACCACGTTCACAGCATCACAAATGCTAGGTGCACTGTCTCTCTCAATCCTGGGCCCAGGTAAGTACAGCCGTTACACGACTAGGAGTTCATCTGTAACGTCTTTCATGCACGTAACCACGTCCACAGTACCATCTCATGTCGGTTTAACAACGTCCGCAGCATTGTTGACTCACGCGATCCCGGACCCAGGTAAGCTCAGCTTTTACATGGCCAGAAGTTCATCCCTCATGTTATGAATGCAGCCACGTCCACAGCCACGTCTGCAGCGCCATCTCATGTCAATTTGACCATGTCCACAGCATCGTCGACTTACAAGATTCCGGACCCAGGTAAGCTCAAATTTCACATGACCAGGAGTTTATCCCTCATGAATGTAACCCTGTCTGCAGCGCCATCTCAGGTAAATTCGACCATGTTGACTCCTCAGATCCTGGTCCCTGGTAAGTGCAGTTGTCACATGACCGGAAGTTTATCCGCTCCGTCACTCATGAATGCAATGACATCCACAGTGCTCCCTGCAGTGAATGTGTCCACACCTGTAGTGTCGCCTCTTGTTAGTGCAACCACATCCATGCCAGTTCCCATATCTGCACCCACGTCGCTGCCTCCTGTGAATGCAGGCATGGCACCACCGCCTCCCATGGTTGCGGGTGCACCGCCGCCTTGGCCACCTGAGACAGATCTTATCCTCACTCCAGGTACTAATATGGTTATGCTGACCCTGCAGCATGCCCTTGTCCGCCTGGTTGTCCAAGATTCATTTGAGAATCTTTGAGCTACCCTTTTGGTCAAAAATGCCTTTCCGAACGCACGCCTTGTATTGATATTTATCTGGGATGCACTCACTTCTGCTGCTAGGGCTCATCTGCCTGATTCAGCTGACATTCTTGAACGGCTTGAGACTGATTTGGCCTATCAAGCTAGGCTTCTTTCCCTGGTGAGTTCTTGTGCTTTCAGGCTTCACTGGACTGAATTTGTTCTCAGCCACATGCTCGGATTGCCCTCTTTCAAGGTGAAGTCAAGGAGTACTGTGTTGCACTTGTCAAGCAGGCAGTTTCAGAGATGCATCCCGCTGCCATTGTGCAATTTGTCGAGAAGCAGGTGATGGACTACACTTATGTATACCCCAAGAGATCAAATGTGAGTTCTAACTAACCTCTTTGTTGATGTCATCTAACATCCTATTAGCACATTCAACGCTCACAGCCATATCGCAATGGTGACATTATCACAGCCATTACTAACCTATATTTCAATGGGGACAACTCATTTGTGAAGTGGTTTGGTCACCTCTTCCCAATCTCCAAGGACAATGACAGATTGCCATCTCATGAAGTGCCAATATCAATGTTAGCATTGGTGGCTACAGCGGTAAGTCATATGTTTGTTACCCCTTGATAAGCAGTGCACTGATTTGATCAAGTTATATGCTGCACTGTATGAGTGGCATACTGGCAC
>Ga0307510_10008550_pt1 | contig 12202 bp, 7 predicted proteins | sample 12_EM_MG_FD_207224 | JGI IMG/M metagenome (GOLD analysis project Ga0307510, IMG submission 207224) | Populus trichocarpa ectomycorrhiza microbial communities from riparian zone in the Pacific Northwest, United States - 12_EM | ecosystem: Host-associated > Plants > Roots > Unclassified | place...
ATATATTCAGCAGCCCTCACTCGGCAATGGCGGAAATTTGCTTGACCTATCTGAACTCTCTACAAGTGAAAGCCTTTTTGACTCTCCCTTCTCCTAATACTCAGAGTATACTCTTTCTAGAATATTATTCAATTTACCGCGGAGTGCATGTAGAACAGGAGCTCTCACGCAGTAGGAGATCACTTGCCCTTGAGCCATTAAAAGAGGATTATGACGCGGCACCGACCAAACTACTCTTAGAGCAAACAAAGCATCCGACTGTTGGGCGCTTTTATCCTCTCTGTGTTCGGTGGGCTACCGGTACACTACGTATCATTCTTCAGAATTGTTGAGATTGTAGATGGTTTAATACAGATGCAGTGATACTATATAAACGAAGGAGACGTTTTACGTTGCCCACCACTTCTATGGGCTGTCAGAGTGAGGATGAGGAAGTGGTGAAAATGATACTTGAATAGGAAGAGGTCGATACCAACCTGCAGATAATGACTGCCCAATACCACTCTCCCTAGCTACTGACTAGTTCCATGGGTGGGTGGTAGTGTTACTCCATTCCCGCAAAGCAGCAACCCACAGTACTATCTAAGCCCTAGGAGACACACCTCTTGGAAATATCCTCTCCCTCTCTCCTCTCAGCTTATGTTACTCCCTGTAATGAGCTTGGGCACTATCCTCCGTCTACGGTAGGAATTCCATGAGACGGGAATACGGTTTTATACCGCACCCCCCTTGGCCTTTTTGGCCAATTTCTTTCGCTGTTGGTCAGGATTTACAAGTTTCCATTTACAAAGTTCCACAGAGTTTAATCGATGAAGAGGGGAGGGCAACGGTGGTGGAATTTCTATCGTGATAAGAAGGTTCGGTTCAGTTCATAGCTTATATATTTCGCTTTCGGCATATTAAATCTTCGCTCTGTAAATTGTTATGATACATGTCTTTTTTGGCTTATATAAATTGTTTCCTTTCCTCTCGGAACAATATATATACTACATAATATGGCGCTTTTTAGGTAGAGAACTGTAGGATTCTTGAGGAAGAGATTTTCAAGAATTATATATAGACTGTATGTTGGATATGAGACTACGGCAGTTACAATAAATGATACTATACGAAACTATGGAATGACATCAAGTCCGAGTGAGAACCTGTGAGCTACCACTCATCGTCCAAACATTTAACCAGCAATGATTGATAAATCACTGGCAATTGTCTAGTGTTTGTTTTCCCTAGGGATTGCACTTCCAGGTTTCCAGCTCAAGTAGAATAGGGTTCAAAGGCTAGTTGGTTCATGATTCGTTGTTGTTGCTAAGTTTATGTATTTCAAGTTACAATTGATGCCGGCAAGCTACAAGGGTATACGGTGCTTCCCAATAAGTAGGATAAGTCACTCGACCCAAGTCGCAAGCACAAAAAATCACAAGATCCCAAATTCCGAGTCCCCCAAACCACTCCCAACCCCCCACAGAGAACTGAGATTCGAGGTGTATAAGTCGCACGCACAGTAGGGATATACATGTCCTTGTGCATGCAAAGAAGCCCCTAAATCAGCGGGGCCCCCTCTACCCCTCCCTCATCGTAACAGCCCTCTTCGCAAGAATCGGCGAGTTCCCGGATTTGATCTTTCTCCAATCATGCGCGTCCAGACAAGCCTCCCGACTCAGAATTACCGCTGGCACGGTCCGCTTCCTGACTTCGGTCTCGTAGGCATCCACGGCTTCTCTCAAGGATACTTTACCATCGCATACGGCTTTGAGAGCTCCGGCGAGATTCGCAGCGTCCATGAGGCCGTGGTTTGCACCTTCTCCGCGGTCTATCAAGCATACCCACATGTCGTTAGTGAATTCTCATGCCAAGGAAGGAAATAAATAAGTGAGCAATCATACACATAGTCATTGCATGCGCCGCGTCCCCTGCCAAGGTAGCCCTGCCCCCGAAATTGTCCCAGTCGAAGCAAGGCCAGTCACCCACTTTAATCTCCACCACCTCCGTGTCCGATGGGATATCGAGAATAGCAGATCGGAGGGGTTCAGCGAAGCGACTTGCGCGGCGTTTCATGTTCTCCAGACGTTCTGTGTTGTCCGGGGATACCTCGTCCTTTATAGGATCGCCTAGGCGCCAGGAGATGACTAGCTGTACAGTGTAATAGTCACCTCCGTCGGATTTTGTCGCTGGAGTATCAAGTACTGGGAGCGCAAGTCAGCCGTGTATTGCACCGTAGAAGAGTGGGGGTACGAGCCGGAAAACCAGAAAAAGTCCCCCGTCTCAGGATGCGCGCCCATGAAGAGGACGGGATCCAAAGCTCTCAACGGCTCCACCTGAGAAGGCGTAAAACGTACAGCGCACCCGGTCAGGCGAACGGGTAGGGGGCTCAACTGGTAATTGTTCGGACAGAGTATCTGGCGGGTCCGCGACCTACTCCCTTCAGCACCAACAAGCAATGCCCCAGTGGCACTCGCTCCGTCTTCGAAATACGCCACAAGTCCATCTTCGTTTCGTTTTATGTTTGTTAGTTTTTTATTCCACTATTACCACCTATCAGTAACAACCCCGTCCCTTGCGTGCAAAAATAAAAGAAGCAAAAATGGGCAAGTAGGTACCTGCACCGCCAAATCCTCCATCAACAACCTCCTAAAACCCTCCCTCTTCAATCTCAAGCGCTGACTCGGGGGGATCCTATGCTGGACCTCGCCCGTCTCTGCGTTCAGAAAGAGGAAGTTGCCGCGGTCAACTTTGCTAGCTTCAGGATCAACCTGCACTTCTACCAATCGCTCCCATAGTCGGTTTGGTAGACAGGCTTCAAGACAGGGAAGTGCCCAGTGGATAGTTATGCCCCAGCCCTGGCCTCGAATGTCGGGGGCGGAATCACGCTCGAAGATGGTGAAGGGGATATCATTCTTGCCCAATTTAAAAAATAAAATAAAAAATGAGGCGTTAGCTTATCCGTTGGCCACGATTGAGTAGAGGGGTAGGGGGGGTACCTTCTTCAGAGCTTGTGCTAGGGCGACTCCGACAACGCCAGCGCCGAATATCAACACGTGCGGTTTTTGTTCCTGTTGGGCCATCGTATCATCCATTGTTTCGTTTGCAGGTTCGATCGCCTCACGCTAGCTTTGCTCTGCATCCAAGCAAGCAAGCAGGGAAGTGAGCAAATCAGCAATTAGCGATGCTGAAGACGAAGGGCAGTAGCAAGTCAAGTGCAAAGTGATGAGGTACGGGAGATGGTTGGTGGTCCGCCAGTTAAGTTTTAACAAATCACAAGCCAAGTTGACTGTTGCCCAATCCATTTTATTTTTCCTCTGCCCTTGCATATATAGCCCTACCCCGCCCTCCAGGGCCAGCATCTATGGTATCATACTATTCCTAGAACATACCATCTCGTGCGGCTACCATACGCACCATACCATTCCCATTTCGCAAAATTTGGGTTCTTTCATCACATTCTAATTCTTTCGCACAGAGTGTCAGCCTCTTGGCCAAAAATTGGCACGAGCGCCGACCGTTACCTGCTCTATTAATGGACGGACTCGACCGGATTCCTAGAGCACTCGAATATCATACCATGAGCACGGTAGTGTACTGGTCCTGGTATGAGTACCCAAACGGTAGGATGTCTGGTCCAATCAAACCTTTAAAGGTCGTTGCTCAGTGAAGAAGGTTTTGCCCAGGAATTTCGCTTAGCTCGGCCAAGGCGAGCTACAGGGGCTGAAGAGTGCGACATGGGTACCGTGCTCATGACATGTGCTCTAGTCTTTTCTTGAAGGACGAATCAGGAACTACAATTTAATATGGTATGTGATGATGATGTGTCCGCCGAGGGGAAGTATTGAGATACCGCACTGTGGTAGGCAGACAATCAGAGAGGGACAGAGAAGGAAGAAGAGCAGAAGAGATGCGGGGTTCAATGAGGCTGCCTTTCAAGGCGCTTGACGATTACGTATCCAAAGCGACCACCGCTTCGCCTCATCAACGTTTGCCGGCCACCACATTGCGCATCGCAACAAACCTACGGGACAAAATCCTACTGGCACTCTACTACACATAGGGTCTCCACACAAATACCGTTATCATACCAGTACACATACTTGTACCTCTGCAATGCCCCGGCCTTCCGCACGATCCCTGCCAAAAACCAGTAAGAAACTAAAGCCTATAATTCCCTCACGAAATTCGAAACCCCCTTACAGCATCAAGATCTAGGTAATGAGAAATGGCAAGAGCAGGAACGCCTACTATTTAATTCGATCTGATTCGCTATGTCAAAAGGTGGGGTGCGGAAGGTATCGTACTCGGGGCAGCGATGAAATCCATGGAGGGTAGTAATTGGCAACAGGCTTGATGGCCAAATACTCGAGCTTAGCCAGTTGGCATCTTGGAAATCAAAATTCACCAATTATTATCTTTAAAGAGCTCACGGAATTTCCTCTCTTTTAGTATATGTATCGCTGCATGTGCATATGACCTACAAACCCAATCCCCACCGCTCCAAAATCCTATCCCCGGAGTAACCCTGGCATCCGAGTATGATACATAATCCGCAAGACCCATGACAGAGAACCCTATATCACTGCGCCTAATTAGCCAAACCCGGCCGCCGTAAGCGAAACACGTAGACAGATATGGACATCAGGATTTTTGTGAGTGCAAGCCCCGCTCTGTCATGAGGCAGGTGGGCATGTAATATCACTTTCACCCCACCAAAGCTCTTGGTGTGAGGAAGGAGTTCGGACACACTTGCCGATCAATACGGGCTGCCGGGTGGTGCATTTCCCCGTTTCTGTACAGCGTCATAGACATCCTATCGGTCTATTGGTGTAACCCCGGAGGGTTAAGTGGATACGGTAGTGCGGACTCTGTTGGTGCTCATAGGGGCGGGCTATCATATTGCCGGGGGAGAGAGCGGGGGGGCTAGAATTGTGTGAATGAGAGCACCGCGCTGGCAGAAGGAAGGAAGGAGGCCGCGGATCGTGCTGCGGATCTGATATTGCGGAGGCTCAGGTAATGAAAATACCGCAAGAAATGTCAGGAGTTTGTGGGATGGAGGACTTTCCTTTGTACCAAGGCTATGATGCATCCAAGAACCCTCACAGGATATAGTGATGCGCTACGGTAGCCAACAATAACTTACCTAATGGCGTACTGAAAATACCATACACCCCTACCATAGTAGTACTTTGAACAACAGTTTCGGTTAGTCACACCCCCCCTCTCGATCTTTCTCTAGCTCTGTCACTCCATCCTCCCTTCAGAGTATCACTTCGACACCATATCGTATCATTCAAGGTGATACACAGCCACTATTCATAACAACCAATGGCTAAAGGTTACTTACTTACTACAAGTGCTCGGGTACAGCACCAATCACAAAGCCCATCGCCAAACATACGGTAGTCTCCGGAGCTGTTGAAAACAAAACCCTAACCCACTCTTCGCCCACCCCGCCACACTACCCGAATGCGGATCATCTGAAACGGAACCTCCTGATCGAAAATAGAAACGAGGCTTCGAGGCTCGCGATTGGCAGCCTACTCAAATTCCCCTCAGGAAGTCGCAACAAAACATGGCTACCCTTCGTCGATCATTTCATATCCCCCGGTGGCGGAGCATTACTTGCGCGTGCTGTTTTAACTTGTCTTGGACTTGCCGATCGGAACCATTAAGGTACTAGTACGAGTACCAGTCTCCTGCCAAGGTCACTTTTCCTTTAGGCTTTATTAAGGCTGGCAGTGGGGGATCACGATGTTTGGCTGAATGGAGGAGTAAACGCCCGGGAAAAATTCTTCTGGCATTAACCTGTCTGAAAGAAGGAAATGAAGAAAGAAAGAAAAAGAAAAAAGGAGAAATCTCACCAGAGAACGGGGTGGATCAGGAAAAAGAAAAAGTGAAAAAAAGAAAAAAGAAAAAAGAAAAGTGAAAAGTGAAAAAGTGACGATGCAGGTACAACACAGGCAGTGAGCAATGCAGGTACCGTACCGGATATGCGGTGGTATTCGAGATTATTTAGTGTCAGTCACTGGTATTCTCAAAATACTGTTTCAGCGACTGGCGGAAGGAAAGACTGTTTCTCACTACTTAACACACTCCTCCTCCTCACCTCCCCCCCACACCGTGTATCCCGATAAGGTATTTAGAGATGATGGAACGAAAGAAATGCAAACTGAGAAGAGAACAGAGCAGAAACGGCCGCCGTTGAAAGGGTTTAGATCAGCACGCAGTTGCCGACAAAGCAGGAGCCATTCGACTATAAGGTAATTCAATCAGCAGCCGTAACAGGGCAAGCGCAAACAAGAAATCAAGAAATCAAGGAAAGAAGGGCACATACACAAACGCGAGTGCACCGAAGATTGCCGCCCTGCCTCTTTCTCAGTCGTGTCGCCGTACCATTCTTGCTGGCAGACTCATCGCCAAAAGTATTATTGCCCGGCACAGGCTTAACGATTAGAGTAAGATTCATCGATGGCCCAACTAGCAGCGGATACTCCTTGGGCTCTCCACTCGCCGACGCAATCCCGATGCCACCATCAATGGCCCCCATGTCACCAACGTACTTGACTCCATCGAAGTAATCAAATAGGGATTTGTTGCTTTTGTCTCCGCGAACTTGTAGTTGTGTGCACTCCGAGTCTGCATCGTTGACCCCCTGGGGCACGAAGCGCCCGCCGATGCATAGCGACCAGGTGTTCCCTGCATCACAGCGTCGCTCCCCATCTGCGCAAGGTGCGGGTGGCGATGTTGCTTCATCCGCCGTCTGGGGAGATGGCCGAGCGAGGGAGAGTGCCGGAAGCACGAGGAGGAGAATTGAGGATGTGAATTTCATGGTGATGGAAGGGTAGGGGGGTAGAAGGAGTCGTGTGCTAAAGGTAGTGGTAATAGTCTTAAATTGCTGTGAATTATTTTCGATCAACGAAAACTTAATAATAGTTGGGAGTATTAAGCGATTGTAAATATAATTTTCTCGGCTAGCGAGAGATGTGCAAGAGTAAAGAACGTAGGAGGGGGGAAAAGAGAGTATGCAAGTCAACCTGGACACTGCGAAAGTAGCGATTCTCACTGTGATTTGAATGGTGAATGGGAATGAAGAATAGGTATTTCGAAAGGGTGAGGTGATGTCCACTTTATACCCATGATGATCGGGGAGGGGAAGCAAACAGGGTGGTCGGACAACGCTTGAACCAAATGGTACCGTATCAGAATCTACAAACTTGCGTCTCTTGGTACCACAAGGCAGAAGTCTTCGCCAAATGTGGACGGTAGGGGGTGCCCAAGTTGTTGTCGCCAGAGAGAAAGAGAGAGGCCAAAGGCACCAAAGGGATTGGCATGATTTGATGAAGGGGAGTACAGTTTCAACTCATCCCCAAAAATCCCCCACCAACGTTCTCTTCCGGGTAGCATTGTAATTTCCCTAACTGGGCGAGCCTACGAACACCAGCGAATGAGGGGAACCCAATCAGCCAACCCTTCTCCCACTCACCAATAGGTGTTCGTTGAGGAGGATGAACGTCTCCAGCACGTGTTTCACATTACTAGCCAGTCCTCGACAAATCCTTCGTTCACAGCCAATGATAAGGGTTTTATCATACGGAACCCTACCGAACTTGGACGGTGGAGGGGGAGGGGGGGATTAAAACCAACAAACAGCCAATAAAGTTTCGTTTAGCGCTCTACTACGGTTCGCCCCGTTGAGTCGGCTGCAGGTGTCAGAATTGGTTGGGTAGCTAGGGAATCGCACTCGACCAAAAGTGCTCTATTCGCTTAGCTTGGACTCCCCCAAACAGAAGGGCTTCTTGGCCTCATCAATTTAAGCCTTGTTCATGTGGATGAGCTGTGCCGTACTGTAAGGTGAGGGGGAGATACGGCGTTGCAGTAAACATTGCGGTTGCCGAGATTTTGTTGTATTGGTGAAATACAGGTAGGCGCAGTTGGTGTTGAGCTGGAAGCACCACTCTACGGTACTCGTACTGTAGAGTACTGTACAGCGCATTGCCTTGCCCGATCGAATGTGGAATATCGGATTCGTTCGCCCGGCGGAAGGAACTAAACCGATGAAATCATACCCAAAAGATCGGATTCGGTGCACCGCCATAGTACAAGGATTCACGATGGAGAGCGCCTCCTCGTCCCTGGCTATGGTACCATGAATTGGAGCTTGGTGGAACTGCTATGTGGTAATCTCATGCCATGCTGTAACTTATCCCGTAATCCTTGTTATCTGTCGCTCCGACTAAGCGCCCCCCCCGCTCCCGAGCCCCACCCGCACTGTACCTTACTTACTCCCGCATTGCATTGAGAAGTGGAAATAAGGCAAAGTCCGTTATGACGACCCCTTGCCATCGAGATCGTTCATTACTCGAGTAGAGGCACAGCAAGTTGTTGTGCGATACAACAATGGGTTTTATAAACCCCATGAATTCTGTGCGCTGCTTGCGGGCTACAAACAAGTGGCCCCGAAACGATGTTCTCATCAACTGCTTCGAATAAAACCGGTATCATACCGGCATATGTAATTGAGATGGAGTGGCACAATTGCAAAGCATGGAATAGAATCTTTTATTTCTACGACCAAATACGAGCACTCAGGTGCAAAGCAAAGATTGGGGGGATAGAGTGACAACTACGAGCTGTGGCTGCAACCTTGGTGTCCATGTCGCTACGCCGCAATCTTTAATTTGCACCTGAGTGGACCATCTTTCAAGGCTAGTTCCTATTCCTTTCTTGGCTCGGCTAGACTTTCATTTTCTGGACCCCTCCGTTTTCTCTGTGCCAAGGATGTAGATCTTGCCTAACTTCGGAATCAAGGAATCAGGAACAATGTAAGGGGCCGTTTGGCAGCCAGGCAGATGGGAAAAACAAAACAAAAATTGTAGGTTTTCGAGCTATCGTTACCCAACCACCATGGGAGGAAACAATAATATAGAAAAAAATAAAAGAAAAGTGATTTGCTATGATAGCACCCCCACAGGACGATGTGGGACTTTTTTCCCTCCCATTCTCTTAGAGTAGTGGGGAGTGGAATTTCCTCCCTCAAGGAACCTGCCAAGACTTGGGTTTTTGTATGGGGGGAGATATGTTGCAATACATCTTCCCCAGTCCCAAGAATAGCGTGGACTCTTTTCAATTCTTTTCTAAAGCTGAGTTTCAAGATATCCGTGGAAATATACTGGCTCAGAAACCTGGAATTCTAGTGTGTTTAGGCCCGCCTCTGGTTACCAAACCACCCCTATTGGAATCGGTATCGAGTGATAAGTTATGATGCCGACCGTGGGTATGGAGTTGCAAATAGATGTGATTTCAACCAGTTAAAATAAAGACAGGACAGCACTACACTCGTGGGCTCCTGTCACAACCACTCACGCAACTTTGTAAGAGATGAGATTCATCTTAAACCGCTGGTACCGGGCTTACATTCTTGAACGACATGAAGCGGCATCTCCTTGACCGGTGTAACCGTTGGAAAATGTTGTGCCGACCCCTTCCGTTATGCTGAAGCCAGAGGTCGAGGGTGGCTCTCGGACTCTCAGTATTTTTCGGTGATCATGTGAGCACGTGCCAACCTGGAGCTAATTTTAGCTGCAGTCTGGGGTTTGCACGTTTGCGAATTTGTGGTATAACATCATAGCCAAGGAAATGTTGTTTATTAACCTGCCTCTTAGACGCTGACAAACCCCTCACAACATTTTATACTGTTACACTAGTCGAGGAGGTACACCCCCATTCGCGAAGTCTAGTGGCAACAAAGGTATAGCGACAAATTTTACAGTTCAGATTATGCACGAAATCCTGTAGCAGTACCCTCACCGCCGCCATGACACTCCCACAGTACTAGTACCTCTCTTTCCGCGAAGACTTTGCGAATGGGAGTGTACCTTTTTGCTTTCGTGGTGCAGGATTTCTCACTTAGACCTACTGAGCTTGAGCTCTGCTATGCTGAGAGTCCCATTTCTTGGGATATAAGTTGTTTTCCATCCGGGAGACTACCTGCAGTGATTTATGTGTAGGAAACTGTTGAGTGGGGCCGCAGCAGGCGAACCACTCCCGTACCGTAAGCACAACAGCAACAACAAGACATTATTTGATTTTTGTGAAGGGACTGTATGCCCCCCCCTTGGTAGTCGTGTAACAATGGCCTCACAGGTCATTACCGGGTATCGGCGCACTACTACCGTAGTATGATACAAGCACAGCACAGCGCCGTGCGGGCAAGCGACTGTAGTCTGAAATGGTACTACTCCAACTCCAACCCAGAGCTCTAGGTATTCTACTGTTTTAATTACCGGCACCGTATATCAATCCATCCCTCGAAGTCGTGCCGCAGCGATCACAGGAAAATGTCAATCCGGGTTCGACGACCTTACAGCCTTGGTTTCGCCATCATGTTTCCCCCCTCTACCAGGAGATTCAACGAACCTGTGCCTCACCGTACTCTGCCCCCTCTGTGACCTTGATACGAGATACTGTACTTACTCGTACAGTGCCTCCTAGACGTCACGAGTGTCAAAACCGCGAAAAACTTCCCCTTCTCAAGCTTTGCCTTAATCCCGTGACACAAAGAACGTGGAGGGAGTAGTTAGGGGCTATCTTCCACAGCCATGTTTGAGTGGAAACCCTATTCAAACGGTAGACCGAGTGGTTTTTGCATTTGGCTGGAATCTGTTTCCGAATAGTGCTTTCAGAAGGGTTTCCAGCTCGGCTTGGGAACTTATTTTGATGGGGTAATATTCCCATGATAAAATTTATTTTTCCACTGGGGTTTTGCAATTCACCTGGGGGGCGTGGCATGCGTACCGCTCGGAAACCACTGGGCTAAAGAGCCTCTTAACATTTCAAATCGCTGGGTTTATACTGGTAGACAAAATACTTGCGTCTGGTAGTGGGTATCATACCTAAAAATTCGGGTATTGTTGCGCAGCCACGAAGCCGGGGAAAAAACCCTATCCCACCTTCAGGTACTTACTTTACGGGCCTTCAAGATACAAGTGCAGTACTGTACTACCGTAAGAACTCGAATAGAAGAAAAAATGTGCTAGGACGTTGGAATTTCACTTCTGAGCCACGCGAGGGGAAAACACCGCAAACTCAGCCCCCAGTTGAGACAAAAGAAAAGGAATATACGAGGCGCCTTACTAGGAGAGGCAACCCCAACGTCCTAGCACATTTTTCTTCTATTCGAGTTTTTACGGTAGTGCAACAAGTTAGGTATTTCCCTAAGGCTCCCCAAGCGCGCATAATTTATGCATTAGTCGGTAAACTAGTTACACCGCGGGTAAAGGGAGGGAGGTAAGGAGTGAGTGGTACGACACGGCGGATGTTGAAATGTTTACCCTCCTAGGGGTAGATTACTTGTGGAACAATCACGTTATTATGGCATAGGGTCTGCGAGGGAGGGAGAATTGGGAAGGATGGAGAAGGACAAAGAAGTGTTGGGATGGGAATACTTTGGCAAATGCGACCGGAAGAAGGGGAATTCCGGATAATTTGCGGAGATCACCCGGCATGAATAAGAACAAGTTGGGCTCCTAGCTAAGAAAATTACGTGTGGAGTTATCTTACAACTGAGGTATTGCTCTGAACATTATCACGATATCTTGGAATGATGCCGTACGTGCAAGTGTGGTGTTTGGTCGCGGGACGCTCAACTGTTGCTTCCTCAAGGAACGCTTTGTTTCTCTTCCTTCTTCTTTCTATCATTGCAGGTGGTTAAACCCTTCATACTCGTGTCAAGCTTCAACAGAACTGAGGCTCTGGCGGGGAGATGGGGTATAAGTATGGTGGCGTCCGACACTGTGCGGCTTGATGCCCTCCAAGCCTCAGACCTTGAAAAGCCGGCGGGCCTCGGTACTTCCTAGTTGCTCGGTTCGGCTAGAATACCGGAAGGGGAGTGGAGGGCTATGCAGGGACCTCTGCAGGAATTCCAATAGAGTGGGCGGAATTTGATGGCGGGGGCAAGCACAGCATCTGCATGCCCAGCGGCTTGTTTATGTACGAGTATTGAGGAGAGCAGTAGGCAGGCACTGCCAAGAGAACAGGATGACTACGGCTATCAACAGGAAAATATATTACACAAACCCCCATTCCAAATATTCTCGTCTATTTTCGTCTATCCTCGTCAACTCGTGGGTAAAATTTTATCCATGCTAATACCCATGGAGCTCCCGTGTGGGCATTCTTTAAAGAGATTAAGAATCGCCAAATTAGGCGAGACAATCGG
>Ga0307510_10008551_pt1 | contig 12201 bp, 7 predicted proteins | sample 12_EM_MG_FD_207224 | JGI IMG/M metagenome (GOLD analysis project Ga0307510, IMG submission 207224) | Populus trichocarpa ectomycorrhiza microbial communities from riparian zone in the Pacific Northwest, United States - 12_EM | ecosystem: Host-associated > Plants > Roots > Unclassified | place...
CGAGGTGGACATGTGGCGTTTGCTCGGGTGCTTGTCGAGCATGGCGCGAAGGTGGATGTGGGGGACACATACAATTGGACTCCGCTGCAGCTTGCGTCGAAGGGCGGACATTTGGACACTACTCGGGAGCTCATCGGTCATGGTGCTGGTGTGAATGTCAAGAACAAGTACAAGTCGACTCCGTTGCATCTCGCGTGCCAACATGGAAATGTGGCGTTTGCTAGGGTGCTTATCGAGCATGGCGCGAATGTTAATGTGGAGGACAAATATGGGTCGACTCCGCTGCATCTTGCGTCTGGGCGCGGGTTTGTAGAATTCGCTCAGGTTCTCATTGAGCACGATGCAGATGTGAATGCCCAGAGCAAATACAAGGACACACCCTTACATCACGCAGCGAGTGGCGGACATGTAAAATCCGCTCAGATGCTCATTGAGCATGGCGCAGATGTGAATTCCCAGACCAGTCACAAGTGGGCTCCGTTGCATCGCGCGTCGGACGGCGGACATGTGGAATTGGCTCGGGTGCTCCTCGAGCATGGCGCGAATGTGAATGTCCGGAGCGGCATCGAGTCGACTCCGTTGCATCGCGCGTTGGAGGGCAGACATGTAAAACTCGCTCAGTTGCTCATCGAGCATGGCGCGGACGTGAAGGCCCAGGATGGTTTATTAAGGCAGACTCCGTTGCATAGCGCGTCGCAGGACGGACATGTGGATTTGGCCCGGGTGCTCGTCGATCGCGGCGCGGTTGTGAATATACGGGATAGGAACAAGTATACACCGTTGGATCTTGCATTGAAACATGGACATGTGGAATTGGCTCGGGCGCTTGTCAAGCATGCGGATTCCCAGAAGAATTACAAGTCAACATTGTACACTGCATTGGAGGACGGGGATGTGGAATTCGCTCGGACACTGCTCGAACTTGGCGCGGATGTGAATGCCAAGGACGATTTCAAGGCGACTCCGTTGCATCTCGCATCGAAGGGCGAACATGTAGAATTTGCTAAGGTGCTCATCGAGCATGGCGCGGATGTGAATGCCCAGGACGGCGACAAGTCGACTCCGTTGCATCTCGCGTTTGGTGGCAGACACGTGGAACTCGTTCGTGTTCTCATCGAGCATGGTGCGGATGCGAATGCCCAGGACGATTCCAAGTGGACTCCGCTGCATGTCGCGTCGAGGGGCGGACATGTAGAATTTATTCAGGTGCTCATCGAACATGGCGCGGATGTGAATGTCCAGGACTATTACAGGTCGACTCCGCTTCATCTAGCATCCGCAGACGGACATGTAGGAGTGGTCCGGGTTCTTCTCAAGGGCGGGGCTGACACAAACATGCAGGATTTTGTGGGCATGACTCCGCTGCAGTGCGCATCGAGTAAAGGACTTTTTGATATCATGCAATTACTTTTAGATTACGGATCTGCGCATCGTAGCACACTGTGATTTGAAGCAGATATGTTACCTTATCAGGTGACTTCCACAAGCACGTGCGAATCGGAATAGATCGGCTATGTCGGAGCGCACGAGAAGTCAAAGTATGGCGTCTGTCAACAATAATATGCCTCCCTCCCAACTTCATCGCAATCACCAAAATCAAAGCCCGCCGCTCCTACCCTTCCATAATCTGAGGGACAAAATAACTCAACGCGCGAACTTTTCTCCCTTTCTTCTTGGCTCAATGCCCCATTTTGTTCGACTTTTCCTCTGTCCTTCTCTACTCTCGTTCTCGAACGACATTGCTCATATTTGGTCCAGCTAGTTTCACGTGGTACCTCGGTGAGTGTACGCTTTTTACATGCATTTTCTTTATTTTAAGCACCTGTACTAATCTTTATTTGGCATACACTTTCTTGTGTTCTGCGCTCGCCAATATAAGCATGGGTGTAATTTCTTGTGTAGGGAAAGTGAGGCGTTTTAACGCACAAGGTCGTACTTCTGCACGGGGGCGGCGATATGTCGCGCCTTGGGGTAAGGCGGGCGTGCAGCGCGTCGCGGGAAGCGCTCATTTGGTGTTGACACGTCGGCGACGAGGATTGTTAGGCGCCAGACGGGTGTCGAGTTCTATGTGAGCACGTCGAGCGCGCGGTATCCATGTATGGAGAACGAGAGAGAAATGTCCTCCAAGGGTCGCGGTGATTGCCTAGGGTGCTCTATCAATCGAATCTGCCCGAAAAGGGTGGTGAATGCCTGGACAGATGGGCACGTACCTCGCCGAGGGTACCTGGATCAACGTGTACTGAACGGAAGGCCCCGATGTGAAAGGAACAGAAGCGTATGAGATATGCCTCCCAACAAGATGTCACGGATCTCCGGTTGGGACAAGGAAACGGCCAAATCAAACTCAGGCCTATAATTCCCATTCAGTGTCCGCGGACTCAGAGATGGGATGATACAATACGTACCTGATGAAAGTCGCAAATGGGCTCAGCCAGAATGGGGAGTCCCGGGGGAATATCCACGTGACGGTGCAGTGTCTGTTTTCATGGACAGGTACCTCCACGCTGAAAGAGCGCAGACGCGGCAGGCCAGCAACCGCCTGAGTACCTTGACTATGAGCAGCAAGCGCGGACAGGACTCCATTTTCGATGGAACCAAGCAAGGGGCCATTGACGAGCTCTCACCGCATCGCAGGAGCGTTGACTTCGCGAGCGACAACGACGGTCGCATCGTGTGAGAGGCGTTGAGATCGCTGATGTTGCGGTATCAGAAGGGTTCTGCGGTGAGGTCGAGAGATTTTCTGACGAAGAGCAGCAGATGGAGGTCGTGCGGCCAGGAAAGAAATGTCAACATATATGTGGTCAATAAGCTCCAGAGGGAGGGTCCTTAGCGTGGCACGTTTCATCATGTCCATGGTTCGTTGCAGCCATTTAGGATTGAAACAAAATTCGAGGTGTGAGAGACGGAAGGCTGAAATGGCATGGGATAGAAACAACCACGGTGGCCTCTGCCGTCAAAGTACAAATGGCTGGGACCATACGGGTCGGCGGAACCTGGCTCGAGCGCACTCTCGGAGAAGGCCCGGCCTGATTGGGAGATTAGACAACTTATTTACCTGCTCCGGGTTGTGAGGGCACCAAAAAAGGGAGGGAGATCGTTTTCAATGAGGAGAAGTAGAAGCGCACAAGGCGGGCATAGAACCAGGCCCAGTGACCCGCTCTTTTGAATTATTACTCGATCTGGATAACCACTTTCTTGCCTGTCTGCCTTTCAGGTCATTCACGAGTCGCGAAACGACACCCCCGGAAACATTTCGCATTTTTACAATTTGCAATGCTCTTATTGGACTACAGCAATATTTTTTTTTTTTTTTTTTTTGGATCAATTTCTGTGCACCTCGGGGAGCGGTGCCCCATGTAGCACTTCTGTTAATGTTGACATGCGAGTCTGAGTATGTATGTATATGAGAATTCACAATGCGGCTCTCTACCCCCATAGCGTGATGGCCATTGTTACGTAATGTGGACTTCTTGTGAATAGCAAGTGCGGCGTTGATGCGCCGGGTGATTGTTGTGTACTTGGTGGGAACGTCTCCCTAATATGGGAGTGGTCGTGTCAGTGATGTTCACAGAGATTGCTCATGTGTCGCTTTATCACTTGGGTCTGTAATTGGAGAGCACTTGCACAGAGCTAGTGTGCACTTCGATGTTATGAGGGGGAAAGATGAGGGGGGAGGGGGGAGGTGTGGGGGTGGTGTGGATGATGGGGTCTGTGTTTATTGCACTCTCTCTTCTGGCTGCCTAAACCTGCTTGTTGCTCTGATGAACTTCGAAACTGCCCTTGCCATCTCTGGTATCCCTAGCAGCATTTCTATTGCCATTGGTTTACGGATCTTCTTGGCCTGCTGTGCAAGGGCCCATCTCTTGTGAGCGTAGGTGGGGCAATGGAGCATAAAGTGCTCCACTGTTTCTTCTTCATCTCTGCATGCTGGGCATCTGGTGCTGTCCACCCTTCTGATGCACTTGAGGTACTGGTTTATTGGCACATGTCTGAGCCTGAACTGCGCTATGCAACTTGTGTTGGCATGGCTGAGCTCTTTGTTCCAAGTTCTCCTTTAGAGAACAAGGTATTTAAGCTGAATTTTTAACAACCAGCAAATCGTGGGAATATTTCCGCAATTTCGTTGCAGTTGTGTGAATATTTCTGTGTGATTCACATCATGCTTACAAACCACCAACCAACCAGGCAAAATCGTGGGAATATTTCCGCAATTTTGTTGCAGCCGTGGGAATATATTTCCTTGTGTCGCGTCATGCATGAACAACCACAACCAAGCAAAATCGTGGGAATATATTTCCTTGTGTCGCGTCGTGCATGCACAACCACAACCAGGCAAAATCATGGGAATATTTCCGTGATTTCATTGCAGTCGTGGGAATATATTTCCTTGTGTCGCGTCATCATGTGTGACCACAAGCAGGCAAAATCGTGGGAATATTTCCGTGATTTCATTGCCTGCTGTGGGAATATCCGTGAGTCTTTTTTCTTTTTTTTTTTTTTTTTTTGAATTCAATTTTATAGTCCTTAGCCATAGGCCATCAGACTTACTACAAGAGATAATATACATGCACGAGACGGTATTCATCGTAGGTAAAAGGAGAAGTGTTTAAGATATAGAAGGCAGTAAGTAGAAGGCACAAAATGAAAAGGTTTGAAGGACTATAAGGGACAGGGCCATGCTGTCGACTCGGCACTTACCAATCAAGGAGGGTCTGGTCGGGGGGGCAGAGGGCGAAGGAGAGAATTGGTGGCGCGTTGGAATTTGCCTAATTTGAAACCACTGTCAAACATCCCAAAGACATAAGCATCAAATGGGAAGGGTCTGAAGATCTGATGGCGAGGTGAAGAGAGGTGAGAGCATTCGAATAGGACGTGGTGGGTTGAGTTTGGGTAGCGGACTCTTGGGCTAGGCCGCAGAGAACGCCTCCATCCACTTGGACTAAGCCGCTGAGGACGGGAAAGTGATGCTTGAGATGGGGATGGAGAGACAGTGGCGCATGGGTTAGCATGTTGGATAGCCATGAGGTGCTCAAAGCTGACTTGATCTGAAAGCGGAGATGAAGGGGTAGAGGGTGGTGGCGTGCCATGATGGGGGCACCAAAGGGTGTCGCTTGCGTTAGTGTGAAAGATTTGGGAGTAAGTGCATGTGAAGGCGTGATCAAAGGCAAGTTGGACTGCTGATGAGGATGTACATCAATCTTTGCGATGAAGGGCACCAAGGTAAAAAGGGGGGGGTTTGCCATCAGGCCGGATAATAGACTGCCATATACGGCTATCGCGGCGAAGAAGATCGTATTGATCTTGGAAAAGGCGGAGAAGATGGGTTTTAGGGTTTGTGAGGGAAAGAGGAGGAAGGGGGAAGATGATGTGTTGTTGTTCCTCCAATAGAGAATCAATCCGTGCTGTGCCCGGGAGACCAGACCACTTGATGGAGTACCTAAAAACGTCAACGTGATGCAAAGGATTTGCGGAGAGGAAACGTGATAAGAGTGAGGTAAAAGAATGAGAAAGGTCAAGGAGCGCATGTTTATGTGAATGAAAAAGGTAATTTGAGAGGGAAAGATCCAGAAGGAAAACGTGGATGTGGTTAGAAAGGGAAGCATACATAAGGCCTTGGCAAATGGCGCTAAAAAGTGCGCGTGGCCTAGAAGAGTCTCTCATCGCACCGTGGTGGACAAGCATCTGCCCTCGGAAGAGCAGGAAAGAAGCTGCGAAGGGAGGAGAGGGTATAGTTAGTAAGCACACAAAGAGATAAAAGGTATCGTAGGGGGGTGTGCAAATTAAAGTTTTGGTTGCCTCCTTAGATTCATGACTTAATGCAATGATGGTATTGTCACGAACCTGGGGATGAGTCCAGATGCTCTTGTAAGTAGGAGAAGGGAAATTAAAGGGGGGGAAAAGATTAGGAAGGAGATGTGTGAGAGGGGTGGGAGGGTTAAGGGAAAGATGCCAGTCTGCAGCGGGATTAAAGGTGGTAAGTGTATGAATAAGGGTAGAAGGGGGAAGGTGTTGGATGTGAAGGCGAAAGACGTCAGTGAGTTTGGATAAGGTAAGAGAAATAGGGGGAATGGCCATGAGATAGTGTAAGGGAACGATGGGGGTGGTTTTGAAAGCGCCACTCATCTTACGGACCGCATCATTCTGGGCGACTTGGAGAATATCCATGAGGCCCTTATTGCGAGCGAGGGTGGAGTAAAGAGGGAAACCATAGGTGAGGATGGGAAGGATAAGAGAGTGGAATAATTTGCGCCAGTTGGCATAGTCGAGACCCCGTACAGAGTTCCCAAGAATGCTGAGGGCGCGGATGGTTGACCTGGTGCGGTTCGCCATAATAGTTACGTGATGTGTCCAGTCAAACTGGTGATGGATGAATATGCCAAGGTAGCAGATAATGGTGGAGCGCTCAACAGTGTAAGAACTGGAGGCAGAGGTGTGGGGATGGATGGCAGTGACCAAAGGGCCGTTAATGTGTACCATGGAGCGGGGAGGGGAAAAGGAAATGAACTCAGTTTTATCCGTGTCACATTTCAGACCGCTCTGCCCTAACCACTCAGTGATCTCCTGGAGTCCACGCGTGGCATTGAGGGAAGAGAGGGAATGGGTTTTGGCGTTGGCAAAAATAGCGCCGTCGTCAACATACATACTGAGTCCGCGACGTACCCATGAAGAGTTGAGATGTTTGAGAAGGGGAGACATATAAATAGCTGATAAAATAGGTGAAAGAGGGGAACCTTGGGGGGTGCCATGGTTGAGAACAATGGGGTCAGATTTGATGCCATTGAAAGAAAGGCAGACACAGCGGTTAGAGAGAAAGGATCATAACCAGGAGCAAAGGGAAGTGGGGAAGCCAAGGTTGAGAAAGATGTGGACAATGTGATCAATATTGATGTTATCAAAGAAGCCTTGGATGTCAAAAAGAACAACAGACGCTGTGGAGCCGGCCCAGACAGTGGCTTGAGCGTTGTGAACTAGACATAAGGCAGCATCAGTAGCACAATGGTAGTTGCAGGATCCAAACTGTGTGTTGGGGAGGATGTCGTAGTGATGAGAGTCATGAAGGACTCGTTTGGCGATGATTTTCTCAAGCAGTTTGCCGCAGCACTTGAGGAGGCTGATTGGGCGATAAGCTTTGGGGAGGCAGTAGTCAGGTTTGGCCAGTTTGGGGATGACGACAACAAGAGCGTCAGACCACAGGTGATGACCGAGGGAGATTGAGGCATTAAAAATATCAAGGAAGCAATCAGGCCAAGATCGAAATGCCCATTTGATGAGTTGGTAAGGAATCCCACTAAGTCCAGGCGCGGACTTATTTGAAGTGCTGGCTAGAGCCGAGGCAATTTCCTCCTGAGTAATAGGGGGGAGGGAGTGTGTGGGAAGAGGCGCAGGGTCATCGGGTTGAGAAGGATGGACATGAGGTCCGGCTGTGACAAAAAAACGGTCTTTTAGGGCCTCGGTCATTTCAAGGGTGTTATCAGAGACGTGTTCTGGTGCGATGAGAAGGGGAGGGATGCGTTTGATTGAACGTCCTTTATGCCAAGCAGCGGCCTCCCATAGGTTGTCAGAAGTGGTGTGGTGAAGGAAATTGTGGGCCCATTTGTGCTTAGAAGCAGCGATGGTACGGCAAAGAGCTTTGATGGCAAGTTTGCGAGGGGGGCCGGTGGAGTGGTAAACCACTGTAAGAGTGGTGGCGCACTCTTGGTCCTACCAACGGACACCATGAGGGTCAGGGGCTCGTCGTGGAGAAAAGACTCGGGAAGAGGCAAGGTCGATGTCAGCGTGAAGTTGGGTAGCTACACGATCGAGAGAAGGGATATCAGAAATGTCGATTGACAGAAGGGGGCCAAAATTTTTGAGCCATGAGTTGATGAGGAGATCGTCGACAGCATACCCTGAAAGGGAAGGGGGAGGTGTTATGGCAATGGATTCTGCCAGGTACCAAAGAAGGCGTAAAGCCGCATGATCCAAGGAGATAGACTCCTGGAAAGAGATGTGAAGGTCAGAGATCTGTCTGGAGATTGCTGCAGCTTCATTGATAAGGGCTAGATCGAGCACCGAGGGGTGGCGATCATTGCGGCCGCTCTCCCACGTAGCGACGCAGGGTGGGTTGAGGAGCTCAAGTCCTTGGTTATCAAACCAGTCAACGAGGTCCGTGGCCCAGGTGGAAATGGTAGAGTAAGGAAATGACCAGATATGAGAATGAGTATTAAAGTCACCAAGGAGAAGGGTAGGTAAAAGAGGGTCAAGTTCAGATGAAAGTAAGTGTAAGAGGTTATGGTGAGACAGTTCGTCAGGTACACAGTGGTAAACATTAACAATGCGTAAGGTCTCTTCCTCAAAAGAGAAATCAAGGACCATAGATTCAAGTGTGGATAGAGGGTGAGAAAGGTTATTATGGATAGAGAAAGTACGCACCAAGTCAAATTTGATGTAGGCGGCAATGTGAACTTGTTTGGGGTCAGTAAAAGAAGGGAGGAAACATTCCCACATGTTATTATTAGTAGCGCCTGGGATGGCAGTACCAAGGGGATCAGAGTTGGAATGGGCTGTGGTGACGGTCCCGATCCATGGTTCTTGGATAAGAATGATGTCAGCGGTACATGTTTGAAGGAGGGAGTGAGTTAGAGGACTCTGTCAGTTCATGTTGACCTACATAATCTGGATGGGGCATTCAGGCATTAGTGTGAGACTGAAGAAGGTCGGTAAGGTCAACGCCAAGTTCGAAGGCTTTGCAGCAGCCAGTGTCGCTGATGTTCTTAATCTTGTCAACAGAAAGAGTATGGAAGTATGTGGGGTCAGTGACCTTGCGCCAATGCTTAAGTTCGTCGGAGAGGGCCTGGATGTAAGCAGGAACAGAGAAGAGAGGCTTAGATGCAGAAGGCAGTGGCATGTCATCAATTTGGGCTGCAGACTTCCATTTTGGGGAAGTGGGCTTGAAGACAATCTGTTCATCGTCAGGAGGTTGAGAGGAGGGGAGAGTAGTAATGGGAGGGACAGGGTTGTCCACGATCATAGGGCGATTGAGGTCTTCAGTGGAGGAGTCACTGGTACGGTTAGTGTCACGCCGGAATTTCTTACGAAGAGGGCAGGAGAGGTCGCGGGCAAGGTGTCCCTTGCCCGGGAGGCGTGCTGAAATGCAGTTAATGCATTTTAGAGGGCAGTGGCAGTTGAGATCTGTGTGGAGGTTAGCGGTCAGACATTTGCCCGCATGGACATTGGAAGCATGGCGTCCACCGCAAATAGGGCAGATAATGATGTTAGCAGAAAGGTTACATTTTTCGATTGAGTGACCAAGTTTGTGGCAATGAAGGCACTGTCGGATGAGAGGAAGAGAGTTAAAAACCTTTGCGACACAAGGGGCGCCAAACATGAACACAGGGTTTTTAGTGATGCAAGAAAGACGAGAACCATCCTCATCGAGGAAAGAGATCAAAACGGAAGAACAAGACTGATGTGCCTTGAATGAGGAACGAAGCCACTGTGGCTTAGAAACGATGCGAAGGCCTTTGAAGGCGTCATTGAGTTCAAGTTCAGCGGTGAGGGCCTCAGATGTGGGGCGATTGCCTTGAGCATCGTAGATAATCGGGACGAAGCTGATACTGATGCGGGTGTAGCTGTGTTGAGGGAGGATTGAGGCGCCCGGCCTGAAAGGGGAGCACAGGACGTGTCGGAAGCGAAGGATGTCATCATTAGACAGTTGACCTGAAAAGGTGAGCACAAAGTTAGAATGAAGTTGGGAACTCCAACGACCACTAAGAAGAGTGATCGGAGGAGGGCCACCTGGGAAGGCTTGGCGAATGTGAGTCTGGAGAGAGCGGACAATGGCCGCCGGGTCTCCACGAGGGCCCTGGAGGGTGATTGTAGAGGGGTCATGTGTAATAGTAAATTCCATTGTAGAGACGGGGCGAGGCTTCGGGCGGTTAGCGGGTGCGGAAGAAGAAGAAGAAGTAGAAGAGGAAGAGATGGCGGGGGCAACAGGTGCCGACGTGGAAGAAGATTCGGCCTTGAGGGCTCGAAGATAAGCATTCTGGAGTGAGACTTTACTCGCGTGACGGTTCCGGATAGAATCACAGAAGCAAAGCTTGTATGCCACGATCAATTGTTCACGGGAGAGGTTCTGTAGCTGTGCGAAAGAAAGATTTGTGGGACAATTAGTAGGATGGGAAGGAGTAGGTTGTGGACAGGGGCCACGGGAACGGGCCGCTGCGGCAAAGCTGTGAGGTTTGTTACCCAGGCCCATGATGGACCAGGGGAGAGTAGGAGAGGCTGGAGCTGGAGGGATAGAAGCCTCTTGGGTGACGCTAGGTCTAGCCTGGCCCTGAGCGTGGTTGCTTACGGGGGCACAAAGAGGGGAAGGGGGAACATTTATAGTAGCAATGGGGGGTTGGGAGGGTGCGCGAAGAGGGAAAAGACGGATGGAGCCAAGTGGCGGGGGATCAGAAGAAAGTGGGTGAGGGACGGGTTTCTCAGGTGGATCAGGAGATCCCGTTGGGCCTCCGCACAAAGCATCAGACTCAAACAATAAGGGGTCGCGGCCTGTAGCTTTGATGCATTTGTACTCGTCGACGAAGTCCCAAAAGGGGGCAACGTCATACTGGGAGAGGTGGTGTTCAGGGGAAAGATGGAAACGGCGACAGTAGGTGGTGAAGAGACCTGGAAGGGTCAGAATATAATCACATTGCATGTCAGTAGGAACGTGAGAGGTAGGAACTGAAAGGCGTTGAAAGTATAAAGTCTGAAGATAAGGATCCAACCAACCAGGATCAAGGGCGTCACCCATCTGGGCGTCGTCGTAGAACCATGTGGGGATATCGTCATTAATGGGAATGCGATCATAAGAACCCGGAGGGGCATCAGGTTGAAAAGAATGTGGAGGGCGCCAAGAGGCAGCCGCAGCTGACGGTGAGTAAGCTGTAACAGGCTGCTCCAGTTTCTGGAGACGCTGAGAGAGCTCAGAGAATTGGGATTGGGCGGCGAAGGAGGATTCCTGGAGTTTGGCCAGGAAGGACTCCGACATCCCGCAAATGAGTGATTCAATGGAAGAAGTGTTAGGGTCAACAGAAGACAAGAAAGAGGAGCCCGCCTGATTAGAGGCGGAGGGAGCTAGCTGCGTATTTGGAGGCCCTTGGGGCTCGAATGCAGAGGGAGCGCGTGGATATTCAAACGCTGTGAGTGTCGTCGTATCGACATGCATCATGGCAGTCTTGAAAGAATTAGACGGGGGTCCCACAGATACATCCATAGGGGGCCGAAGAGCCAAAACAGGAGGTCCCGTGTTAGCACGGGTAGGGGGCAGATCGACAATGGGAGAAGCCCAAGGTGTCATCTGGTCCGGGGACCGGCCTGGGACAAGGGAATCAGGAGAGGGAGCAAGGGAACGCGATCGAGAGACAGATCGGGATTTAAGAGGGCCTGGAGAGGGGCCGGAGATCAAGTTAGATCGATCAATGCGAGTTTTACGGCGTGAGGACCGAACGGCAGAAGAGGAATTAAGAGAGGGCTTGGGAGCCCGTTTGTCAAAGTCGTCGAGAAGCGCGGCCTTGCACTCCTCGTTCTTTACCTTCAAAGTGCTCTTGAACTCTGCGATTTCGCGTTCAGAGCGTTCAGTTGCTTCGGTCTTGAGGGCGGTTAGGGTGTCGTTATAGAAGACAAGAGCATTGCAATTGGCAGCGGACTTGGCCTTGGCTTGTTCTTCACGGATGTAATTGGAAAGGTACTCGGCGCCTTCAGTGTCGACCTTGACCTTGGCAGCTTGGAGAGATTCGATAAGGAGAGGTTCAGTGGTGGTAGCGATGGCCTCCTGGGCCATGAAGCGTTTAGCAGTGTCTGTGAAAGAAGCGAGGGTAGCAGTAGTGTTAAGGGCCAAGGACCCTAAGGTGCGACGTGCACGGGTTTGTATGTCGGCGGCGGGACTTGTACTTCAAGGTGTAACAGGTAGCGAATGCTGAACCTTGGATGCGCTGTTATAACGGGTCTGCACGCGTGCAAGACACTAGTGGGGATAATGGAAGATGTAGAGGAGAGTCTCGACGATGTTCGAGACGACTTGCACGAAGTGCAGGCGAAAACTGAAGGCGCTGTTGAAGCTACAACACTTGGGATTAAACCAAGTCAGGCTTAAGGCCCAACTCTAGGAAAACACAAGGGTTTATATACATGTGAGGAGGCTGTATGACTCAGGCATAATACGACGAGTACTTGTAC
>Ga0307510_10008552_pt1 | contig 12201 bp, 9 predicted proteins | sample 12_EM_MG_FD_207224 | JGI IMG/M metagenome (GOLD analysis project Ga0307510, IMG submission 207224) | Populus trichocarpa ectomycorrhiza microbial communities from riparian zone in the Pacific Northwest, United States - 12_EM | ecosystem: Host-associated > Plants > Roots > Unclassified | place...
TGAGGGAGAAGGTAAAAAGATGCTGCACTTCGAACTCGTCACGCCTGAAAAGCTGGTCCGCTCGGAGGACGTCTATATGGTCGTCGTGCCCGGCACCGAAGGCGACTTCGGCGTGCTCGAGCACCATGCGCCGTTCATGTCGACGATCCGCGACGGAGCGCTGTCGATCTATCACACCGAAAAGGGCGAGCCCGAGATCCTCGCCATTGTTGGCGGCTTCGCCGAGGTCAGCAAGTCCGGCCTGACCGTCCTCGCCGAATCCATCGGCTGAGGCCGCCCGCGCGGCCTATTGGGCGCGCTTATACTGCCAGCGCATCGCCCTGCTGCCGTCGAGCAGCGAAACTTCCGCATTCAACGCCTCGCCCTCGCGCCAGTAGCGGATACGCTGCGGGTAATCGTGCGCGGCATTGGCGAAGACGATTTCCGTCGGCCCGCGCGACACCTCGGTAAAGCTTACCCGCGCCCCACCGTCGGGTGACGCCCAATAGACCAGCTTGCCGTCCGCCGCGGCGATGATCTGCATCGCCTCCCATTCGCTGAGCTTGTCACCCATACCGCTGCGCCCTGCGCCGAGCATCACCCCGCCGCGCGGGCCCATCCAGCATTCCTCGGTCCATTTCGGGGCCTTATCCTGCGACCAGCAACCGGCCATCCACCCCGGCGCTGCGGTGTCGGGCGCGACGGTTTGCGCCCTACTGGCGCCACCCAGCGCGATGGCCGCTAGGGCAATCGATAAGGTGATTGACGTCCGCATGATATTCTCCCCTCCTGTGCCTCGCCGTCGATCATAGCGCGATTGCGCATGGCTGGCTTGAACCGACACGACATGGGATATCGGCGCGGTGGACTATACCGAACTTCCGATCCCGCCCGCGCTCAACGGGCTGGTCGTCGCGATCTGGACGATCGATGCGGGCGGCGCGGCCGACGACTGGATCGAGCATGAGGCGACGCCCGACGGCTGTATCGAGCTGATCCATCGCCAAGACGGCCGCTCGATCTGGGGCACCGAACAGCCCGACGTCTTCGTCACCGGGCTCAACCTCTCCCCGGTGCGCTTTCGCGTCAGCGGCGATGCGCGCTTCCTCGGCATCCGGCTTTGGCCCTGGGCGTGGGACATGCTCGGCGGACCGCCGTGCCCGGCCTTCGCCGATGGCTGGGTCCCGATCGGCGCCGACAGCGCGATCGCGGCGCTGCTGGTCGATCCCACTGCGAAACTGGTCGCAGCCTTCGCCGACGCGCCGCCCCATCCGCTGGGGCCCGCCATCCTCGCCGCAACCAGCGTCGGCGAGATCGTCACTGCCAGCGGCTGCTCGCACCGCACGGTGCAGCGCTGGTTCGAGCGCACTATCGGCATCACGCCGCGCGCCTATCTGCGCCTGATCCGTTTCCGCCGCACCATGGCCGACTTCGCCCAAGCCCCGACGACGCTCACCGATCAGGCGGCGAAGAGTGGTTTCGCCGACCATGCCCATATGGCGCGAGATTTCCGCCTGCTCGCGGGGACGCCGCCTGGTGTTGCGCGGGCCAAGGCGAAGGGGCCGTTTCTGCCGGGGGATAGGTGACCTGCGAGCCTGCTCACTTCTTCCACCCCGGCGAAGGCCGGGGCCCAGTTGGAGAGGCCGGAATTGCGAAACGCGACGTTCAACAACTGCGACCTTCCCGACTGGGCCCCGGCCTTCGCCGGGGTGGAGTTGAGGGGTGTTAACCTTCCGCTAACCACAATCCGCCACCATCTTTCCGATGACGGTGCAATCGAACGACTGGCTCGTGGACCGCGAAGTCCGCGTCACGCCCGCGCCCATGCGCTGGTGTGCGATCGGCCTGCTGCTGCTTGGCATCGCCGTCGCGCTACGTTCGGCACAGTTCGGCAACGCCATCAACGGGCTGGACGAGCAATATTACCTGCTGCTCGGCGACCGCATGCTCCACGGCGCGGTGCCCTATGTCGATCTGTGGGACCGCAAGCCCTGGGGGCTGTTCGCGCTGTTCGCCGGGATAAGGCTGCTCGGCAGCGATGGCGTGGTACAGGCGCAGCTGGTCGCGACCCTGTTCGCCACCGCGACCGCGCTGGTGGTGAGCGCCATCGCCAGACGCACCCTGCCCCGTACCCCGGCGATCCTCGCCGGCATCTTCTATCTCGTCGCGCTGCAATCCTTATGGGGTGGCACGACCCAGACCCCGGTCTTCTATAACCTGCCCGTCGCACTCGCCGCCTGGCTCGCGCTACGCACCGCACCCGACCTCACTGGTCGCCACGACATGGTACGCGCGTTCGGCGCGATGCTGCTGTGCGGCCTCGCCATCCAGATCAAGACCAACGCAGTATTCGAAGGCGCCGCGATCGGCCTGTGGCTGTTGTGGCGCATGGCGCGCGCCGGTGCGCCCGTCAGCCGGATCGCCCCTGTCACGATCGGCTTCGCCCTGCTCGGCCTGCTGCCGACATTGGCCGTCGCCGCCGGCTACGCAGCGACCGGTCATTTCCAGGCCTGGTGGTTCGCCGGCTATCAGTCGCAATTACTCAAGCACGGCACCGCCGGACCCGTCGCCATGCTGCGGCTTCGCGAAATGGCCGGCCTGCTCGGCCCCGTCGCGGCGATCGCCGCACTCAGCGCAATGCGCATCAAGCCATGGCGTGACGAGCATGTCCTGCTCGCCGCCTGGGCCATTATCGGGCTGGTCGATGCGCTCGCGCTGGGCGGCTTCTGGCCGCATTACGCCCTGCCCTTCGCCGTGCCCGCCGCGATCCTCGCCGGCCATGCCTTTGCCGCGCCGCGCTGGGGCAAGATCGCCTTCGCCGTGCTGATCGCTTACCCCTGCATCGACGCGCTGCTGCTCGACCGCATCACCGCCGCCGACGAACGCCGCATCGCCACCGCCACGCTCGCCGCGATTCCCGCCGACGCCCCGACGCGCTGCCTGTTCATCTACGAAGGCCCGGTAATCTATTACCACCTCACCCATGCCTGTCTCGTCACGCGCTATGCCTTCACCGACCATCTGCGCTCCTCGGCCGAAGCCGATGCACTGGGTCAGGATTCGCATGCCGCGCTGCGCGAGGCACTGGCGAAACGGCCGGGCACGATCCTGACACTCGACCCGTCACTGTGGACCGAGCGCAACATCGAGAATGACCGCATCGTCGCCACGACCCTCGCTCGCGACTATGTCCGCATCGCGAACCTGCCGCACCGTCACTACTCCGCCGGCCGTGAAGCGATAATTGTCTGGCGCCGACGAGATTTGGTTAGGCAATTATCAAGCCTTGGCCGCTACCTCTCGTCCTCGACTATGAGGGATCAACCGGCATGAGTGCATTCGGACGCCGCAGCGGCGTGGGGCAAGGCCCCGGCGCGCGCCCGGCCTTCGGCGTCGCTCGCCCGATGCAGGGCGGCGGCCCGGCACGGCCGGCGGACACCGAGGGCGGTGAGCAATTCCCCTCGATCAACACCCTGCCCGGCGCGCCCGGCGGCGACTCCGCCGAACCGCCGATCGGCAACATGCCCGGCACCCAGCAGGATGCGATGGCGCGCCTGCAGGAACGCCAGAACGCCTCGGGGGATGCCGGCGCGAGCAAGATGGAGGGCTTTGAAAGCTCGATCCACAAGATCAAGGAACAGGTGCTGCCGCGCCTGCTCGAGCGCGTCGATCCCGAAGCCGCCGCCACGCTCAACAAGGACGAGCTGGCCGAGGAATTCCGCCCGATCATCGGCGAGGTGCTCGCCGAACTCAAGCTGACGCTCAACCGCCGCGAACAGTTCGCGCTGGAAAAGGTGCTGGTCGACGAGTTGCTCGGTCTCGGGCCGCTCGAGGAGCTGCTCGCCGATCCGTCGATCACCGACATCATGGTCAACGGCCCCGAACAGACCTTCGTCGAGCGCAAGGGCAAGCTCGAACTGGCCAATATCCAGTTCCGCGACGAGGAGCATCTGTTCCAGATCGCGCAACGCATCTGCAACTCGGTCGGCCGCCGCGTCGACCAGACCTCGCCGCTGGCCGACGCCCGCCTCAAGGACGGCAGCCGCGTCAACGTGATCGTCCCGCCGCTGAGCTTGCGCGGTACCGCGATCTCGATTCGTAAATTCTCCGCCAAGCCGATCACGCTCGACATGATGGCCGGCTTCGGCTCGATGAGCCCGAAAATGGCCACCGCGTTGAAGATCGCCGGCGCCTGCCGTTTCAACTGCGTCATCTCGGGCGGTACCGGCTCGGGCAAGACGACCATGCTCAACGCTTTGTCGAAGATGATCGACCCAGGCGAGCGCGTGCTGACGATCGAGGACGCCGCCGAACTCCGCCTGCAACAGCCGCACTGGCTGCCCCTCGAAACGCGTCCGGCCAATCTCGAAGGCCAGGGCGAGATCAGCATCCGCGATCTCGTCAAGAACGCCCTGCGTATGCGCCCGGATCGCATCATCCTCGGCGAAATTCGTGGCTCCGAATGTTTCGACATGCTCGCCGCCATGAACACCGGCCATGACGGCTCGATGTGCACGCTCCACGCCAACTCCCCGCGCGAGGCACTCGCCCGCATGGAGAACATGGTGATGATGTCGGACATCAAGGTGCCCAAGGAAGCTATCAGCCGGCAGATCGCCGACTCGGTCGAGCTGATCATCCAGGTCAAGCGCCTGCGCGACGGTTCACGCCGCGTAACCAACGTCACCGAGGTGATCGGCATGGAAGGCCCCGTCATCGTGACGCAGGAGCTGTTCAAGTTCGAATATCTCGACGAAAGCGCCGACGGCAAGATCATCGGCGAGTACCGCTCGATGGGCCTGCGCCCCTATACGCTGGAAAAGGCGCGCCAGTTCGGGTTCGACCAGGCGTATCTCGAAGCCTGTCTGTAACCGGCGCGGCTGTGCCCGCCCCACCTACCCACTCCCCCACCGTCACCCCGGCCTTGTGCCGGGGTCCAACGAGCCACGGGCGTGAGCGTTTGAGGAGGGTTGGACCCCGGCACAAGGCCGGGGTGACGGAAGAGAGTAACGGCCGAGGCCAGCGATGAAACTCATCTACCCCATCCTCCTCGTCGTCGCCGCCATCCCGATCGCCGAACAGGCGATCGAGAACTGGCTGGCCCATGACAGCGAGGCGCGCTGGGTGCCGTTCACGCTGACCAGTGGCAACCAGATCCGCTTCATCGCCACGGTCGACGGCCGCCCGGTCGGCGCGATCCTCGATACCGGGGTGAGCGATTCCGCCATGTCGCGCCGCCTCTCCCCGAAACAGACGCCGCGCGGAACGCAAAGCGCGACCGCCAATGCGATCGGCGGCTCGGTGGCAATCGGCTGGATGACCTCGCCGCGCGTCGCGTTTGGCGGTCTCGATCATCGCGGCGGCAAGATCGCCGTCGTCGACGCGCCGGGCAGTGCGACCGGCGGGGAGACCATCGACCTGTTCGTCGGCCGCGACCTGCTCGCCGGTTTCGCGCTGGAAATCGATTATGACGCCGGGCGTTTCCGCCTGCTCCCCTCCGGCCGCATGCCGTTCCGCGGCGTGCGCGTGCCACTGACCGTGGGCGGCGCCGCGCCGACCTATCTCAGCGAACTGACCATCGGCGGCCGGCGCACGCGCATGATCGTCGACACCGGCGACGGCAATGCCGTCACCCTGTCGGCCGCGACCTGGCGCAATCTCGCCTCACCCGCGCGTGTTACCACCACCCTGTCCTATGGCATTGGCGGCATGTCGGTGACCGAACTGGCGATCGACCCGGCGCTGCCGCTCGGCCCCCTCCCCGCACAACCCACCGAGGTCGCGATCGAGCCCGATGGCGGTTATTCGCAAAGCGCCGGCGTGTCCGGGCGGATCGGCAATGGCCTGCTCCAGCGCTACCACGTCCTGCTCGACCCCGGCGCCGGCCAGATGATCCTCGCGCCGGGGCGCCTCTCCGGCGCGCAACCGCCCCGCTCGACCAGCGGCCTGCTACTCCGCCGTGACGGCAACCGCCTGAACGTCGTCCATGTGATGCGTGGCGGACCCGCCGCTGCGACCGGCTGGCGCAACGGCGACCTGATCTGCAGCGTCGACGGCGCGATCATCGGCCACGTGCCCGGCGAAGCCGCCTTGTCCTGGCCGATCGGCCCCGCCGGCCGCACCGTCCAGCTCGGCCTGTGCGACGGCCGCAACCGCGCGCTGACGTTGCGCAACTTCTACTGACCAGCAAAGCCTAGTCGGGATCACCCCACCGCCGCAGCAGGTTCTGTTGAACACGTTGCAGCCGGGTATAGGTTTTTATGTCCATCCCCTCGCCGGCGATGGCACCGATTTCCATCAACTCGTAGAGCAAATCGCGCTGTTCGCCGTCGGCGATCCTGCTTTCGATGAACGTCGTCGCGACCAGCCTGGTGCCCCGGGTTACCGGCTCGACCTCATGTATCGTGGTCGACGGATAAACGATCGCGCTGCCGGCTTTTCCTTTGATGCGAATGTCGCTCGATCCCAGTCCGATCCGCAACGCGCCGCCGTCATAGTCGCTCTCGCCGCTGATGAAGACGGTGCAGGAAAGGTCGCTGCGAAGCACGCGCTGGCCCGTCGTCATGAGGGCGGAATCGACGTGAATGCCGTAATGCATGCCCTCGTCATATCGCGTCAGAACGGGCGGCATCATCGCCTTTGGAAAAGCGAAGGTGCGGAAATCCTCGCTGCGGAACAGCGCATCCCCGATTAGCTGGGCAGACTGGCGAAGTGCCTCGGGGTCCACCACCCACCGATTATTCTTCAGCGGGGAAACGAACGCCGTCCCCTTCTTCGGATCGACAAACGTGGTCCGCGCGGCGATGGCGCGCAGTTGCGCGAGTTCGGCTGCCGTGAGCACATCAGGAATACTGAGGAACATATCGCGATCTAGCAGCAGTCCGACAGGTTTCCATAGCGAAGACTTTCCACGGCATTGCCCCGGGAAACCTTCGTCAAGCGCCGTCTCCCGCTCTGGCGGCGGCGCTCTCTATCGTGTCGCGGCTGAATTTCAAATGCTGTCCCCGTTCAGTGCGGGAGTGCGGAAGATCGGCCGACACCTTATTTGCCGAGCTTCTCGATCTTCTCATTGAGCCGGCCCAGTTCGGCCTTGAGCGCCGAAATCTCGGCTTCGGCATCCGGGCTGGCCGCCGGAGCGTCACCCGCCGGCTTGCTGCCCGGCTTGAACGCCTGGGTCGCGGCCTCGAACATCGCCATGTTGCGCTTGGCCAGTTCGGCGAAGGGCGAGTTGGCAAACGCGCCCTCGACCGCCGACTTGAACTGCTCCTGGTTGCGGCGGAAGCTGTCCATCGACGCCTCGAGATACCCCGGCACCATCGCCTGCATCGAATCGCCGTACATCGCGATCAGCTGGCGCAGGAAATTGACCGGCAGCATCGTCTGGCCGCGCGATTCCTCCTCCATGATGATCTGGGTGAGAATGTTATGCGTAATATCTTCTTCGGTCTTGGCGTCGACGACCTTGAAGTCGCGCCCCTCGCGCGTCATCGCCGCGAGGTGTTCAAGTGTGATGTAAGATGAGGTTTCGGTATTGTAGAGCCGGCGATTGGCGTACTTCTTGATCGTAACCGGGCCTTCGCCCGCATTGTGCTTCTTCATTAGAAGGCCTCCGACCCCGCCCGTGTTTGATCCGTCTCTACCACCAAGCGATACCGCACCGCAACACGGGCCAAGGCCCTTGCCGCTGTTTCTCGACATGTTGCGCAGCGAAACCGCAGCATCGCCTGAACGACGCGCGGCGGCGCTCGCCGGCCTCGCCGCGTTCCAGGAGGCGCCCCGTGCCCGACGCGCACGGCTCGCCCCTGCGCGCCATCGCAAGGGGCGCGCGCGGCTACGCGATTATGGTGTGCCCGGCGCGGGCGGGCGGGCGGTGATCCTCGTCCCCTCGCTGATCAATCCGCCCTTCATTCTCGATCTTGCGCCCGACATCTCTCTGGTGAAATGGCTGGCAACGCAGGGATTTCACCCGTTCCTGCTCGACTGGGGCTGCCCGCTGCCGGCCGATCGCGACCTCGACGTGACGGCCCATGTCGAGCGGCGCCTGCTGCCATTGATCGCCAAATTCGATCAGCCCCCCGTGCTGATCGGCTATTGCCTGGGCGGTACGATGACGCTCGCCGCAGCCTGCGCGGCGCGGGTCGCGGGGCTCGCTTTGATCGCCACACCGTGGCGCTATGCCGGGTTCGGCAGCGCAGCACGAAAGGCCATATCGGAACTATGGCGCAGCGCACAACCGGCCTGCGAAGCGATCGGCATGGTGCCGATGGAGGTATTACAGGCGGGTTTCTGGCGACTCGACCCGGCCAAGACGATCACCAAATATGAGGCATTCGGCCGCATGAGCCCGGGGAGCGCGGCGACGGCGGCGTTCGTCGCGCTGGAAGATTGGGCCAATGCCGGCGCGCCCTTGCCCTATGCGGCCGGTCGCCAGCTGTTCGAGGACTTCATCGGCGCCGACCTTCCGGGAAATGGCGGGTGGAAGGTCGGCGGGTCGGTCGTCTCGCCCGGCGCGCTGGACTGCCCGGCGATCGAATTCGTGTCGCTCAACGATCGCATCGTCCCCGCCGCCAGCGCCGCCGATCTGCCCGACCGGCACGATCTCGGCGCCGGCCATGTCGGCATGATCGTCGGGCGCGGCGCGCGAGCGCAATTATGGGAGCCTTTGCTGCACTGGCTAAATGGACTGCCCGCCCCTAGATAGCGCGCGACCAATTCAGCCGGAGTCGCGCCATGCAGGACATCGTCATCACCGCCGCCAAGCGTACGCCCGTGGGCAGCTTCCTCGGCGCCTTCGCCGCAACGCCGGCACATGAACTCGGCCGCATCGCGATCGAGGCGGCGCTGGCGCAAGCCGGCGTGACCGGCGACGAGGTATCGGAGGTGATCCTCGGCCAGGTGCTGACCGCCGGCCAGGGCCAGAACCCGGCACGCCAGGCGTCGATGGCGGCGGGCGTGCCCAAGGAGATCCCGGCCTGGGGCGTCAACCAGGTGTGCGGCTCGGGCCTGCGCGCGGTGGCACTGGCGGCGCAGGCGGTCGCGACGGGCGATGCGCGCATCGTCGTCGCCGGCGGGCAGGAGAGCATGTCGATGAGCATGCACGCGCAGAACCTGCGCGGCGGCACCAAGATGGGCAATCTCAGCCTGGTCGACACCATGATCAGCGATGGCCTGACCGACGCGTTCAATGCCTATCATATGGGCATCACGGCGGAGAACCTCGCCGAGCAGTACCAGATCACCCGCGCGATGCAGGACGAGTTCGCCGTCCGCTCGCAGAACCTCGCCGAGGCGGCACGCAGCGGCGGCCGCTTCAAGGACGAGATCGCACCCGTGACGATCAAGGGCCGCAAGGGTGACGTCACCGTCGCCGACGACGAATATATCCGCGCCGGCGCGACGCTCGACAGCGTTACCGGCCTGCGCCCCGCCTTCAAGAAGGACGGCACCGTCACCGCGGCCAACGCCTCGGGCCTCAACGACGGCGCCGCCGCCCTGGTCGTGATGACCCGCGAGGAGGCAGAAAAGCGCGGCAGCACGATCCTCGGCCGCATCGCCAGCTGGGCCTCGGCCGGCGTCGACCCGTCGATCATGGGCATCGGCCCGGTCCCTGCAACGCGCCGCGCGCTGGAAAAGGCCGGCTGGTCGATCGCCGACCTCGACCTGATCGAAGCGAACGAGGCGTTCGCCGCCCAGGCGCTGTCGGTCGGCAAGGAACTCGGCTGGGACGCCAACCGCGTCAACGTCAATGGCGGCGCGATCGCCATCGGCCATCCGATCGGCGCCAGCGGCGCGCGCGTGCTGACCACGCTGCTCTACGAGATGGGCAAGCGCGACGCGAAGAAGGGCCTGGCCACTTTGTGCATCGGCGGCGGCATGGGAATCGCGCTCTGCATCGAGCGCTAGAGCATCGTGCGAAAAAGTGGGAACCGGTTTTTCGCAAAAACGATGCGACAACAAATGACTAGAGCAGGCGACGCGCGTCAGATTTAACGCAGCCTGCTCTAGAACCGTTGCCGCCGGATAAATAAAGGGGGCTGCCTGATCGTCAGGCGGCCCCCTTGTTTTTCAGTGCTTACGGGTACGCGATCCTCAGAACTTGGTATCGACGCTGATCGAGAAGCGCCGCCCCTGCAGGTCGTTGATCAGCGCGACCGGGTAAGAACCGAAATATTGCTGGCCGATCCGGTCGAACAGGTTGGTCACGGCCAGATTGAGCCGGAACTTCTTGTCGACATTGATCGAGATCGACTGGTTCACCGTGGCGAACGCGTCGATCATGTTGAATTCGCGCAGGTCGGTTGAAAGCGCGGTCCGCACGGCGCTTTGCTGGCCGACGAAATTGATCGAGGTCGTTTCGCTGAACACCTCGCCCATGTAGCGAACATTGACCTGACCCGAGAATTTCGGATCACCGAAGATGCCATCGGTCCGTACCGGTGCGACACCGGTGATGTCGACGAGCCGACGGCGAACGAACAGCACGTTGGCGCTGATATCCAGCATGCCCGGCAGGCCGATTCCGCTCAGACGCCTGCGATAGTCCAGCGAGCCCTGGATACCGGAGAAGAATATCCGGGTGCCGTTGACGAACCCGACCCGCACGCCTGGATTGAGCGTATCGTTGATCACCTGGCCACCACGATCCCCGCCATTGACCGCCGTGCCGCCCTGGCCCGTGGCATAGCGCTTGATCTGCGAGCAGAAGCTGTTGCCGTTTGCCGGATCGGCGGCGTTGAAACTGGCATTGTCGAAGCAACCGCTGGCGACCTGTGCCACCGTCACGTTGGCGATCGGGTTTGTGATGTTGATGTCGATATAGTCGGCGGAGATGGTTAGCCCGGGCACGAAACGCGGCTGCAGCAAAATGCCATAGGAGAAGCTGCTCGATACCTCGTTCTTCAGTCCGGAATTGCCGCCCGACTGAATGGGCACTGTGGCCGCCGCCGCGTCGAGCGGCGTGGCATTGGGATATTTGGCCAGGAACGCGGTGCAGTTCGCCTTGCGGATCAACGGTGCCGCGCCGCCATTGATGTTCGCTGCCGAGCACAGGTCGGGCACCGCGGAAAAGGCGTTCGACACCGGCAGGAACAGTTCGGTGATGGCCGGTCCGCGGAACGACTTGGTATAGTTTCCGCGGAACGTGATATCGCGGATCGGCGCGATGACGCCGCCGACCGACCAGGCGTTGAAGCCGCCGTTGATGCTGTTGTTGACGTGACGCCCACTCGCCGTGATCTCGAGGCGATTGATGAAACTCAGCCCGTTGCGTGCGGTGACGATCGGCAGATTGATCTCGCCAAACTCTTCGTTGACGACATATTTGCCGCTCACCGGCACGATCGCGACCGATCGGCCGAGGCCAGCCTGCTGGAAGGCATCCGGCGTGAAGCTGCCTTTTTCCTCACGATGTTCGAAGCCGATGTTGAAGCCGACATTGTTGCCGAACAGATCGAAGGGTGAACCGCCGACGTTCACGTTGGCGACGGATTCTTGCAGAACGCTTCGGGTTGTGGTCTGCTGAATGACATAGTTGCGCGCCGCCTGCGATGAGCGGCCATAGCCCAGCAGATTGAGCGGCACGCACGCCGCATCGACGACGGGCGTACCGCCAGGCGCGGCCTGCACCGCCGGCGTGGCAGTGCAGACCACGTTCCCGCCCGCGTCGGTGGTGACGTTGACCGCATTGATGAAACGCTGGGCGTTGACGTCCTGGCTATGGTCGATGAGCAGGGTGCGCCCGCGATTGACGCTCGCCTCATAGTTGAAATGGCGCCCGCCCACGCTGAAGTCGCCACGTGCGCCGAACACGCCGCGCAGCAGATAGGTCTGCGAATAACCGGTCAGATCGGCCAGATCGCTGGAGGCGCGCGACACCTGAAAGCTCGTCACACCCAGCGTCGCCAGCTGCGCCCTGGCCTGCGCGGTCAGGAACGGGCTGCTGTTGGTGAAGGTCAGCTGGCCGCTCGTGCCGCCGAACAGGCTGCTGTTGAACGTCGGCTGCTGCACCAGCTCATCGCCACGGGAATAAAAATACTCGCCCTCGACGAAGAATTTGAGCGCGTCCGAAACATCGAAATGCGCAAAGCCGTTGAAGATGTCGCGACTCAACTGGCTGGTGATCTGGCTGAAATCGTTGAACCGGAAGCCGTCGCCGCCGCTGGCATTGATCCCGGGAAAAAGAATGCCCTTGTTGTAGGAGACGAGGTTGCCGCTCGGATCGAA
>Ga0307510_10008553_pt1 | contig 12201 bp, 9 predicted proteins | sample 12_EM_MG_FD_207224 | JGI IMG/M metagenome (GOLD analysis project Ga0307510, IMG submission 207224) | Populus trichocarpa ectomycorrhiza microbial communities from riparian zone in the Pacific Northwest, United States - 12_EM | ecosystem: Host-associated > Plants > Roots > Unclassified | place...
TCGACCGCGACGACGTGCTGACCCTGCGCCGCTGGATGGGTCTGCTCGGCGGCGAACTCGACTACGACTACCCCACCACCGAGCAGCCACGAGGCAACTCGCACATCCGGCACAGCCGCGCCCGGGTCCTCGGCGGCTGTTCCTCGCACAACACCCTGATCGCCTTCAAACCGCTGCCGTCCGACTGGGACGAGTGGGAGGCGGCCGGTGCCAAGGGCTGGGGCGCGGTGCCGATGGAGGCGTACTACGCGCGGCTGAAGAACAACGTCGTCCCGGTCGACGAGAAGGACCGCAACGCCATCGCCCGCGACTTCGTGGACTCCGCGCAGAAGGCGCTGGAAGTCCCCCGCGTCGAGGGCTTCAACAAGAAGCCGTTCAACGAAGGCGTCGGGTTCTTCGACCTCGCCTACCACCCCGAGAACAACAAGCGGTCGAGCGCCTCGGTGGCGTATCTCCACCCGGTGATGGACGAGCGGCCCAACCTCCACATCCTGCTGGAGACCTGGGCGTACCGGCTGGAGCTGAACGGCACCCGCGCCGAGGGCGTGCACGTCCGCACGAAGGACGGCGAGGAGATCCTCGTACGGGCCGACAAGGAGGTGCTCCTGTGCGCCGGCGCCGTCGACACGCCCCGGCTGCTGCTGCACTCCGGCATCGGCCCGAAGCAGGACCTCGTCAAGCTGGGCATCCCCGTCGTGCACGACCTGCCCGGCGTCGGCGAGAACCTGCTCGACCACCCCGAGTCGGTGATCGTCTGGGAGACCGACGGGCCCATCCCCGAGAACTCCGCGATGGACTCCGACGCGGGCCTGTTCGTGCGCCGCGACCCCGAACACCAGGGCCCCGACCTGATGTTCCACTTCTACCAGCTCCCCTTCACGGACAACCCGGAACGCCTGGGCTACGAACGCCCCGCACACGGCGTCTCGATGACCCCGAACATCCCCAAGCCCAAGAGCCGTGGCCGCGTCTACCTGACCAGCGCCGACCCGTCGGTGAAGCCCGCCCTGGACTTCCGCTACTTCACCGACGAGGACGACTACGACGGCCGCACCCTCGTCGACGGGATCAAGATCGCCCGTGAGATCGCGAAGACCGAGCCGCTGGCCGGCTGGCTCAAACGCGAGGTGGCCCCGGGACCGCAGATCACGGACGACGAGGAGTTGAGCGAGTACGCCCGCAAGGTCGCGCACACCGTGTACCACCCGGCGGGGACCTGCCGTATGGGATCCGCCGACGACCCACTGGCCGTCGTCGACCCGGAGTTGAAGATTCGCGGTCTGGACGGCATCCGGATCGCCGACGCGTCCGTCTTCCCGACCATGACCGCAGTGAACCCGATGATCGGGGTGCTCATGGTCGGCGAGAAGGCGGTTGAACTGATCGGAGGTGACGCCTGATGGCGCTCACAGTTCCCACCCGCAAGCCCCCCACGGACGACTCCACCACCCCCGTCTTCTCGGTGGACGGCCTCTGGAAGGTCTTCGGACCGAAGTCCGACACCATCCCCGCCGATCCGGAGCTCGCCGCCCTGGCGCCCGCCGAGCTGCGTTCCCGTACCGGCTGCACGGCCGCCGTCCGGGACGTCTCCTTCGACGTGCGCAAGGGCGAGGTCTTCGTCGTCATGGGCCTGTCCGGCTCCGGCAAGTCCACGCTGGTGCGCTGTCTGACCCGGCTGATCGAGCCGACCACCGGCACGATCGCCATCGACGGCGAGGACGTCCGCGCCATGGACAGGTCCCGGCTGCGTGAACTGCGCCGTCACCGCGCCGCGATGGTCTTCCAGCACTTCGGCCTGCTGCCGCACCGCACCGTCCTCGACAACGTGGCCTACGGCCTGGAGATCCAGGGCGTCGGCCGGGCCGAACGCCGGGCCCGCGCCAAGGACATCGTCGCCAAGGTCGGCCTGGACGGCATGGAACAGCGCCGCCCTGGCCAGCTGTCGGGCGGTCAGCAGCAGCGTGTCGGGCTGGCCCGCGCGCTCGCCGTCGACCCCCAGGTCCTGCTGTTCGACGAGCCGTTCAGCGCGCTCGACCCGCTGATCCGGCGGGACATGCAGGAGGAGGTCGTACGGCTGCACCGCGAGGAGGGCCGCACGATGGTCTTCATCACCCACGACCTCAGCGAGGCGCTCAAGCTGGGCGACCGCATCGCCCTGATGCGCGACGGCGCCGTGGTGCAGCTGGGCACCCCGGAGGAGATCGTGGGCTCCCCGGCCGACGACTACGTACGCGAGTTCGTCCGGGACGTTCCGCGCGAGCAGGTCATGACGGTCCGTACGGCCATGCGCCCCGGGGACTGCGGCAACTCCGCGCACCCGGACGCGCTCGCCGCGGACGCGGTGGTCGCCGAGGCCATCAAGGTCGTCGCCCGCAGTCACAAGCCGGCCTGTGTCGTGGAGGACGGCCGGTGTCTGGGGGTCGTCGACAACGAACGGCTCCTGGACGTCGTGGCCGGAACGGAGCTCCGCAAGGAGGCGGTCTGACATGGCAACGGCCACCGCATCCGCTCCCCGGTCCTCCCTGCCCGGCGTCCTCAAACGACGCGCGGTCGCCAAGCTCGCCCTGCTGGCCCTCGCCGCCGCGGTCCTCGTGCCGCTGGCGAACGCCCGCTGGGCCAGCGGCAGTTGGCCCGACGCACTCACCGTCGACCTCACCGAGCCGCTGACCAGGACCAGCGACTGGATCATCGACAACCGGGACAGCCACCCGCTGTTCCTCTACTTCTTCGGCTACGTCAGCAACGCGGTCGTGCTCTCCGTACGCGCCGTGTACCTGGTGCTGCTCGGCGTCGGCTGGGCCGGTGTCACCGCGATCGCCGGGCTGGTCGCCTGGCGGGTCGCCGGAGTGAAGCTCGCCGCCGGCACCGCCGCCGCGTTCGTGGCCTGCGGCCTGCTCGGCATGTGGATCCCCACCATGCAGACGCTCGCCCTGATGGTCGCGGCGGTCCTCGCCTCGGTCGTCGTCGGCGCCCTGCTGGGGCTCGCCGCCGGACTGTCCGACCGGATGGACCGGATCCTGCGTCCGGTCCTGGACACCATGCAGGTGCTGCCCGCCTTCGCCTACCTCCTCCCGGTGGTCCTGGTCTTCGGCATCGGCGTCCCCGCGGCCGTCCTGGCCACCGTCGTCTACGCCGCCCCGCCCATGGCCCGCCTCACCTCGCTCGGTCTGCGCGGCGCCGACAAGGGGGTGCTGGAGGCGGTCGAGTCGCTCGGCTCCACCGCCCGCCAGCGCCTGCTGACCGCCCGGCTCCCGCTGGCCCGCAAGGAACTCCTGCTCGGCCTCAACCAGACGATCATGATGGCGCTGTCCATGGCCGTCATCGCGTCGGTGATCGGCGCCGGCGGCCTCGGTGACCGTGTCTACCAGGCGCTCGCGTCCGTCGACGTGGGCGCGGCCCTCGCGGCCGGTATCCCGATCGTGCTCCTCGCCGTGGTCCTGGACCGGATCACGTCCGCGGCGGGGGAGCGATCGGACGACGCCGAGGGGTCGGGCCTCGCGCGATGGGCGTACGCGCTCGTCGCCGCCGTCGTGGTCGCCGTGGCCGGGCGGCTGCTGGGCCGTCTCGACTGGCCCGACACCTGGACGCTGAACATCGCCGAGCCGGTCAACCGGGTCGTCGACTGGATGACCGCGCACCTGTACTCCGGGGTCCCCGTGGTCGGCGGCACCGCCGACTGGGCGGGCCACTTCACCACCTGGGTCCTCGACCCGGTCCGGGACGGCCTGCAGTGGCTGCCCTGGTGGTCGGTCCTGCTCATCGTCGCCACCCTCGCCTGGCTGATCGGCACCTGGCGCACCGCGCTCACCGCGGTCCTCGCGATGGCCGGAATCGGTGTCCTCGGCGTGTGGAAGCCGTCCCTTGACACGCTGTCCCAGGTGCTGGCGGCGGTCGCCGTCACCCTGGTCCTCGGTTTCGCGACCGGTATCGCGGCGGCCCGCAGCGAGCGCTTCGAGCGGCTGCTGCGGCCCGTCCTGGACGTCTGCCAGACGATGCCGCAGTTCGTGTACCTGATCCCGGTCGTCGCCCTGTTCGGCGTCGGCCGTGCCCCCGCCGTCGCGGCGGCCGTGGTCTACGCGCTGCCCGCCGTCGTCCGCATCACCGCCCAGGGCCTGCGTCAGGTCGACCCGGCCGCGATGGAGGCGGCGCGCTCGCTGGGCGCCAACAGCGGCCAGCAACTCCGCCAGGTGCAACTCCCGCTGGCCCGGCGGTCCCTGCTGCTCGCCGTCAACCAGGGCGTGGTCCTGGTCCTCGCCGTCGTCATCATCGGCGGCCTGGTCGGCGGTGGCGCGCTCGGCTACGACGTCGTCTTCGGCCTCGCCCAGGGCGACCTCGCGACCGGCCTGGTGGCCGGCGCGGCCATCGTCTGCCTCGGCCTGATGCTCGACCGGGTGACCCAGCCGACGGAACGCCGCACGAAGAAGGGAGCGTGACATGCGACTTCGTACGACTGCCGTAGTGGGCTCCCTGCTGATGGTGACCGTGACCGGCTGCGGCGCCGCCGACATGACCAAGCAGTCCTCGCCCTTCGCCAACGCCCAGGGCGCCAAGACCGTGACCCTCTCGGTCCAGTCCTGGGTGGGAGCGCAGGCCAACGTGGCTGTGGCCCAGTACCTGATGGAGCACAAGCTCGGCTACCGCGTCGACACCGTCCAGGTCGACGAGGTGCCCGCCTGGGACGCGCTCAGCCAGGGCCGCGTCGACGCGATCATGGAGGACTGGGGCCACCCCGAGCAGGAGCAGCGGTACGTCAAGGACAAGAAGACGATCGCGGCGGGCGGTGAGCTCGGGGTGACCGGGCACATCGGCTGGTACGTCCCGACGTACTTCGCCAAGAAGCACCCGGACGTCACCAACTGGAAGAACCTCAACAAGTACGCCTCGCAGTTCCGCACTCCGGAGAGCGGCGGCAAGGGCCAGCTGATGGACGGCTCGCCCTCCTACGTCACCAACGACAAGGCGCTGGTGAAGAACCTGAAGCTCGACTACCAGGTCGTCTTCGCCGGTTCGGAGGCCGCCCAGATCACGCAGATGAGGCAGTTCGCCAAGGAGAAGAAGCCCTTCCTGACGTACTGGTACGCCCCGCAGTGGCTGTTCAAGAAGGTCCCGATGACCGAGGTGAAGCTGCCCCCCTACAAGGAGGGCTGCGACGCCGACCCGGCGAAGATCACCTGCGCCTACCCGCACACCCCGCTGCAGAAGTACCTCAACACGGACTTCGCGAAGAGCGGCGGCAAGGCGGCGGCCCTGCTGAAGAAGTTCAAGTGGACGACCGAGGACCAGAACGAGGTCTCGCTGATGATCGCCGACCAGAAGCTGACACCCGAGGAGGCGGCGAAGAAGTGGGTGGACAACCACGAGTCCACCTGGAAGGCGTGGCTGTCCTGATCACCTCTACATCAGCTGCGCGGCGATCTCCCGCAGTGCCCGGGCGGTCCGCCGCTGGAGACCCGGCCCGAACGTGACCCGGGTGGCCCCTCGTTCGCCCAGCTCGGCGGGCGAGGGGCCCTCACCGATCTCCGCGTACACGTTGATCGGACCGTGGATCCCGGCCCGCAGCAGCGGCAGGACGTGCGGCGGGGCACCGATCGGATACACACAGTCCGCGCCCGCGGCGACGTACAACGCGGCCCGCTCGATGGCCAGTTCGGGATCGGTGACTCCGCAGGCGAAGGTGTCGACGCGCGCGTTGACGAAGAGCCGGTCGGCCGCCGCGGACCGCACGTGGGCGAGCCGGTCGGCGTGCTCGCGCGGGTCCTGGAGGACGCCGTCGACGGAGTCCTCCAGGTTGCACCCGACGGCTCCCGCCTCCAGGAGCCGCTCCACCAGCTCCTTCGGTGACAGCCCGTACCCTCCCTCGATGTCCGCCGACACCGGCACGTCCACGGCCCGCACGATCCGCGCGATGGCCGCGAACATCTCGTCGGCCGGAGTCTGCCCGTCCGCGTAGCCGAGGGAGGCGGCGACCCCGGCGCTGGGGGTGGCCAGCGCTGGGAAGCCGGCGTCGGCCAGCACCCGGGCACTGGCGGCGTCCCAGGGCCCGGGCAGGACCAGCGGGTCGTCGGGGGAGCGCCGCCGGTGCAGGGCGCGGAAGGTGTCGACCTTGCTCACGGCGTGTAGCCCCCCGGCGGGATCCGGCGGCTGACCATCACCCGGTTCCAGTTGTTGATGGCGACGACCAGCCCGATGAGGTGGGCGAGTCGGACGTCGTCGAAGTGCTGGGCGGCCCCCTCGTACACCGCGTCCGGCACGAACCGGTCCGTCAGCACCGTCACCGCCTCGGTCAGCGCCAGCGCCGCCCGCTCCCGCTCGTCGAAGACCCCCTCGGCCTCCTCCCAGGCGGCGAGCAGATCGAGCTGCCTCTCGCTCACCCCGTGCCTGCGGGCGATCGCGAGGTGCATGTCCAGGCAGAACGCGCAGTGGTTGAGCTGCGAGGCCCGGATCACCACCAGCTCGGCGAGCGCGGGGTCGCCGAGGCCCTTCTTCGCGGCGGCGCTGAGGGCGGACATGGCCTGGCCGACCTCGTGGTCCAGGAGCGTCGTACGGCTCATGTGTACTGCCCCGGCTCGTAGTGGCCCGGGACCAGACGGCAGGTCACCCCGAACCGGTTCCACGCGTTGATCACCGCGATCGCGGCGATCAGCTGCGCCAGCTCGGCCTCCGCGAAGTGCTTGGCCGCCCGCTCGTACACCGCGTCCGGCACGAAGCCGTCCGTCAGCACGGTCACCGCCTCCGTCAGCGCGAGCGCCGCGAGCTCCCGCTCGGTGTAGAAGTGCCCCGACTCCTCCCACGCGCTGAGCTGGATGATCCGCTGCACGCTCTCGCCGCCCGCGAGCGCGTCCTTGCTGTGCATGTCGACGCAGAGCGCGCAGCGGTTGAGCTGCGAGGCGCGGATCTTCACCAGCTCCAGCAGCTTGGCGTCGAGGCCCTTACGGGCGGCGGCGTCGAGCCGGAGCATCGCCTTGAAGACCTCGGGGGCGTGCTCGGTCCAGCGCAGTCGGGGTGTGTGTTCTTGGGCGTACTCCACGGCCCTCGTGGCGGCCGCCGAGCCGTCGTCGCTTGTCGTCGTCATGCTCCCGACCCTAGGAGCGGGGCTGCCCAGGCGTATGGGCAACTTCCATGCCGAAACCTTGGGCCAATCCGGGTGCCGACACCGCCTCGAACCGACCGGCCGGCACGCCCGCGCCCAGGGCGAGACCGAGCAGCGGATCCACGCGCTCGACGCCTGGCGGGAGATCCCCTTCTTCTCCGCACGGGAGCGCGCCGCGCCGACGTTGACCGAGACGGTGACGCCGGTGCGCGACGGCCAGGTCCCGGACGCGGTCTACGCGGAGGCCGTGGAGGTCTTCGAGGAGGAGCAGATCGCGGCACTGATCTGGGCGGCCACGGTCATCAACGCCTACAACCGGATCGCCATCGCGACCCCGACGGTGCCGGGCGCGGGCAGCTTTTATGGCGCCGGGTCGAATGAGGCTCAGGAAATGTGTCTTATTCGGTCCGGCGTGTGTCGTCGAGGGTCGCCAAATGCCGAGGGTCGGTAAACGCCGAGGGTAGGTAAATTCAGCGCTCCGGCAGTGGCTCCATGAGGTCGTCGAGCCATTTCCGCCATTCCGGGGCCCGCACCGCCGGTGCCGCTTCCATCGGCCGTGCCGTCCATACCGCCACCGGCCGGATTCCGTGCAGCGCGTTCACCAGCCAGACCTCACGCCCGTCCAGCTCGCCCAGGGTCCGCTCGCGGTGGGCGACGCGGGTCCCGGTGCGCGAGGCCCGTTCCTGGATGAGTCCGACGGTGACCCCGGGCAGGACGGGCAGCCGCGGCGGGGGCAGGCACAGGGTGTCGTCCTCCCACCACAGCACACTGGCGGTGGCCGCCTCCAGCACCACTCCGGAGTGCGCGATCAGCACCGCCTCCTTCGCGCCCTCGACGGACGCCCGCCGCCGCACCCGGGCCAGGGCGTCCAGGTCCGGCCCCTTGCGGCTCAGCACCGGGCGCGTCGTCCACGGAGAGGGTCCGCCATACGTGCGCCGACACGTCGACGTCCAGGAGCGGGCCGTCCAGTTTCGCCCTGTCGGTGATCAGCCAGGGCCGCCGCAGCCGCGCCAGCAACTGCCCCACCACGGGACCGGAGAGACCGGGCGAGAGCAGTGCCGGGACCGCGCCGATACGGGAGATCGCGCAGGTCAGCAGCATGATGTCGACGTTGTCCGTCTTGTGTACGACCACCTGCTCAGAGGGCCGTATCCCCGCCTCCCACAGCTGTCCCGACAGTTCGTCCACCACGTCGGCCAGCATCAGGTAGCTCAGGTCGACACCGAGGGACGGGGTGACGTCCAGCGGCCGGTCCAGGGTGACGAAGACGGGCCCGTGGCGCTGAGCCGCCCGGCGGAACACCGGGCCGAGATAGAACCCGCGGTCGGCCAGGAGACGTTGTTCGGGCATGACACCGTTCCTTTCTGCCCTGGTCACCACGCCCCTCCGCGGACCAGGTGGCGGCGGAGCTTTCCGGTCGGCGTGCGGGGCAGGGAAGGCACGAAGCTGACACTCCGGGGGACCTTGAAGGCGGCCAGATGCGACTGCGCCAGCCGGATCAGGTCGTCCTCGAGGCCGGGTGGCAGCGCCGCGGCGGGGACGACGAAGGCACGCAGCCGGCTGCGGCCGTTCCCGTCCCGGACGGCGGTGACCGCGACCTCCCGCACCGCCGGATGCGTCCGCAGCACGGCCTCCACCTCCAGCGGGGAGACGGTGACGCCGCCGACCATCTCCATGTCGTCGGCGCGGCCCAGATGCCGGTAGGTGCCGTCGGGTTCGCGGCACGCCCGGTCCCGGGTGGCCAGCCAGCCGCCGACCAGGGCCCGGTCCGTCTCCTCGGGCCGGTTCAGATAGCCGGGCGTCACCGTCGGTCCGCGCACCCACAGTTCGCCCTCGGCGTCCTCCGGCACCGGATGCCCGTCCCGGTCACGCAGCTCCACCTCGAAGCCGGGGACCGGACGGCCCACGGTGCCGGGACGGTTGTACTCGAAGCTGTTGGCGCAGAAGGCGTGCCCCGCCTCGGTGGAGCCGATCTGTTCGAGCACCGGCGCGCCCAGCAGCTCGGCGACCTCTATCCCGAGCACCGTCGGCATGCCCTCACCGGCCGACACCGCCGCGCGTACGGTGTCGAAGCACGCCTCGTGGCCGCTGCCCCGGTCGGCGACCAGGGCGGCGTACGCCGACGGTACGGAGTACAGCAGCGTCACCCGGTGCCGGGCGGCCAGCTCGTCCACGGTGGCCGGGGTCGGACGCCGGTCCACCAGGACGGCCGACGAACCCGAGAAGAGCGGGAAGACGAAGGTGTTGCCGAAACCGTAGGCGAAGTACAGCTTCGACACCGACAGCGTGACGTCGTTCTGCGTGATCCGCAGCAGCCGCCGGCCGATCAGATCGTGGTACGTCCGCGGATCGCCGTGCACGTGCGCCACCCCCTTGGGGCGGCCCGTGGTGCCGGACGTGTACTGGACGTACAGCGGAGTGTGCGCGTCCACCGGGTGAGCGTCGGCGGGCACGGCGGTGGGCGTGAGCGCGAGCAGCTGGTCGGCGCCGAGCCGCGCCCGGTCGCTGAAGCGGTCCTCCAGTCCCGGCCCGGTCACGCACAGCACGGCCTCGGTGTCCTCGGCCATGAACGCGTGCTCGGCCGCGGGCAGTTCCGGATCGACCAGGACCGCCACGGCCCCGAGACGGGCGGTGGCGAGGAAGGCCGTCACCCAGGCGATCCCGTCCGGCAGGGCGAGCAGTACCCGGTCGCCGGGGCGCACACCGTGCCCGGCGAGGACGGTGGCCGCGCGGGCCGCGAGGGCGTGCACCTCACCGTGGGTCCAGACCCGGTGGCCCTGGTGGAAAGCGGCCCGGCCGGTCCATCCGCGCCGCTCGGCGAGCGCGGCGAGATGCGCCGCGAGGTTCCCGGGGGCGCCCGCGTCGGCCGGGGCGAGCGTGGGCCGGGGGGCCATGGATCCGGGGGCCGTGGACTTCGGAGTGGTGGACTTCGGGGTCGTGGACTGGAGCGTCGTGGATTGGGGGGCCGGCATCGCACGGACTGTGCCGTGCCGGTTCGCGGCGGTCGTCATCGGGCGGCCTCCTCGGCGGCGGTCCGCGGCATCCGGGGGCCGGCCTGTTCCCGCCGCTCCTGGATCCGGTCGACCGTGTGCTCCCGCAGCGCCCGCATCTGCGCGACCGTCTTCAGCAGCATCTCGTCGTACTCCGCGGCCGGGTCCGAGTCGAGGACGATCGCCCCGCCCGCGCCGAGGTGCATCATCCCGTCGGCGAGTACGGCCGTACGGATCACGATGTTGAGATCCGCGCCGCCGCCGCACCCCAGATAGCCGAGGGCTCCGGAGTAGACGCCCCGGGCCTCGGTCTCCAGCGAGTCGGTGATCTCCATCGTGCGCAGCTTCGGCGTGCCGGTCATGGAGCCGCCGGGGAAGCAGGCGCGGACACAGTCCACCGCGTCCGTGCCCGCGCGCAGCCGGCCCTCGACGGTGGAGACGAGCTGGTGCACGGTGGCGTACGTCTCGGTGGCCATCAGCCTCGGCACGCGCACGCTGCCGGTCCGGCAGACCCGGCCCAGGTCGTTGCGGAGCAGGTCGACGATCATCAGGTTCTCGGCGCGGGTCTTGGCGTCCGTCGCCAGCGCGTCCCGGAGACTCGCGTCCGCCGCCGGTCCGTCGCCGCGGGGCGCGGTGCCCTTGACGGGGCTGGCCTCGGCCACGCCGTCCCGGGTGATCCGCAGGAAACGCTCGGGGGAGGAGCCGGCCACATCGAGGTCCTTGAACCTCAGGAACGCCGCGTACGGTGCCGGGTTCACGCGGCGCAGTACGCGGTAGAAGTCGTACGCGTCCGGCGGAGCGGGTAACCGGGCGGCGTCGGTCAGACAGATCTCGTAGCTGGTGCCCGCCCGCAACTCCCGCACACAGGCCTCGATGTCCGCGAGGTAGGTCGCCCGGTCGCGCACCAGCCAGGGCTCGGCGGCGAGGAGGTCCGGAGCGGGAGCGGCAGTGGGCGGCGACTGGACGTCGGTGGCCGGGCCGGGGTCGGCTTCCACACAGGTGAGTTGGGCGAGCGTGCTCTCCAGCCAGTCCGCGGCCTCGCGCGCCGCCTGGGGGGAGTCCTCCGCCAGGCAGACCGCGTAGGTGAAGCCCGCCTGGTGGTCCACCGCGATCAGCCGGTCCGCGAACAGCCAGCAGGCGTCCGGGACTTCGGACGAGTGCCGGTTCGGTGAGCCGCAGTCGGCCTTCGTCTCGTAGCCGAAGTAGCCGACATAGCCGCCGGTGAAGTCGAAGGGCAGCCCGGTGGCGTCCACCCGGCGGTTCGCCAACTGCCGCTTCAGATAGTCGAAGACGCTGGCCTTGACCTTGCGCGGCGGCCGTCCCGCCCGCTCGATCTCGCAGCGCCCGGCGTCGACGTCGTAGCGCACGAACTCGGCGAGCGGCCCGCTGTCGTCACCGAGGAAGGAGAACCGGGACCGGCCCGGCTCGACCAGCGAACTGTCCAGCCAGAACGCCCGCTCGGACGCGGCGTACATCCGGGTGAAGGCGGCCTCCGCGTCGACAGCGCCGGCGAGCCGACGGGTGTGCAGACGGTAGGCGGCACCTCCGGCCCGCCGAGGGCGGGGGATGGAGACGCCGGACGGGCCTGGTGTGGTGGCCGACGATGTGGCCGTGGCCGAGGCCGCTGGTTTCCTGAAGGCTGTGGATGCCGCGGCTCCGGCTCGGGTCGCGGTGGCCGCGGGGCGGCGGATCGCCACCTCGGCCGGTGGGACCGCGGTGTTCTTCGTACGAAGCTTGCGTGCCCGTTCCGCGGTGAGGTTCCGGAAGTTCACGAGCATGCGGTGGCCGTACTCGGTGAGGACGGACTCCGGGTGGAACTGCACGCCCCACAGGGGCCGGGTGCGGTGCCGCAGCCCCATGAGTACGCCGTCCTCGGCCCAGGCGGTGGCCTCCAGGGCCTCGGGCAGCGGCTCGGGCACGGCCAGCGAGTGGTAGCGGACCGCGGTGAAGGCCTGCGGCACCCCCTGGAACAGGTCCCGTCCGTTGTGCCTGACGGTGGTCAGATGCCCGTGCCGGGGCTCCGGCGCCGGCTCCACCCGGCCGCTCGACCCGAGGGCGATGCCCTGGTGGCCCAGGCAGACGCCGAGCACGGGAACCGGGGACCCGGCCAGCACCCGGGCG
>Ga0307510_10008554_pt1 | contig 12200 bp, 13 predicted proteins | sample 12_EM_MG_FD_207224 | JGI IMG/M metagenome (GOLD analysis project Ga0307510, IMG submission 207224) | Populus trichocarpa ectomycorrhiza microbial communities from riparian zone in the Pacific Northwest, United States - 12_EM | ecosystem: Host-associated > Plants > Roots > Unclassified | place...
GGCGAACAGGCCGTACTCGACATGACGAAGATCATCCGCGCCTGGAAGGCGGAGGGCCGCCCCGGCGGCCGCGAGGAGGTCCTCTTCCGCCTGGCGAAGACGGGTTCGGTCTACATCCCGGCCTTCTACGACGTCGAGTACCTGCCGGACGCCCGTATCGCGCGCGTGGTCCCGAACAAGTCGGGCGTCCCGTGGCGGGTGAGCAAGCACACGGTGATGGACCTGGACGAGTGGCCGTACCCGAAGCAGCCGCTGGTCCCTCTCGCCGAGACGGTCCACGAACGCATGTCGGTCGAGATCTTCCGGGGCTGTACGCGCGGCTGCCGCTTCTGCCAGGCGGGCATGATCACCCGCCCGGTCCGTGAACGCTCGATCACGGGCATCGGCGAGATGGTCGAGAAGGGCCTGAAGGCGACGGGCTTCGAGGAGGTGGGCCTGCTGTCACTCTCCTCGGCCGACCACTCGGAGATCGGCGAGATCGCGAAGGGCCTGGCGGACCGCTACACGGAGGACAAGGTCGGCCTGTCCCTCCCGTCCACCCGCGTGGACGCGTTCAACGTGGACCTGGCGAACGAGCTGACGCGCAACGGCCGTAGGTCTGGCCTGACCTTCGCGCCGGAGGGCGGCTCCGAGCGCCTCCGCAAGGTCATCAACAAGATGGTCTCCGAAGAGGACCTGATCAGGACGGTCTCGACGGCGTACGGCAACGGCTGGCGCCAGGTGAAGCTGTACTTCATGTGCGGCCTCCCGACGGAGACCGACGAGGACGTCCTCCAGATCGCCGACATGGCGATGAAGGTGATCGCCGAGGGCCGCAAGGTCTCCGGCCAGAACGACATCCGCTGCACGGTCTCGATCGGCGGCTTCGTCCCCAAGCCGCACACCCCGTTCCAGTGGGCCCCGCAGCTCTCGGCGGCGGAGACGGACGCCCGCCTCACGAAGCTCCGCGACAAGATCCGCGGCGACAAGAAGTACGGCCGCTCGATCGGCTTCCGCTACCACGACGGCAAGCCGGGCATCGTCGAGGGCCTCCTCTCCCGCGGCGACCGCCGGATCGGCGCGGTCATCCGCGCGGTCTACGAGGACGGCGGCCGCTTCGACGGCTGGCGCGAGCACTTCTCCTACGACCGCTGGATGCGCTGCGCCGAGAAGACGCTGCCCGCGTTCGGCGTCGACGTCGACTGGTACACGACCCGCGAGAAGACGTACGAGGAGGTCCTTCCCTGGGACCACCTGGACTCGGGCCTGGACAAGGACTGGCTCTGGGAGGACTGGCAGGACGCCCTCGACGAGACGGAGGTCGAGGACTGCCGGTGGACGCCGTGCTTCGACTGTGGGGTGTGTCCGCAGATGGACACGTCCATTCAAATCGGGCCCACGGGCAAGAAGTTGCTGCCGCTGACGGTGAAGCAGCCCGCGGGGAGTGGGCACACGCACTGAGTGGTGCGTCGGTCAACTGACGGGGTCCGAGGGGCCGTAGAGCGCGGCGATGTCCTTGGATCCCGCCCACCCGCTGTACGTGGGCGACTGGGGCCAGCCCTCGGGGGAGTCCTGCCATTCCTCCTGGCGGCCGTACGGCAGGAGGTCGATCAGGGCGAAGCTGTGGCTGAGTTGCTCGGTGCCCCGGCCGTCGGTGTGCCAGGTGCGGTAGACGGTGTCGCCGTCGCGCAGGAAGACGTTGACCGCGAATCCTCCGTCAGGCGGTGCGCCGACGTCGGTGCCGAAGGGGCTGTTCGCGGTCGAGTACCAGGGCATCCGGTTGCCGACCCGCTGCTTGTAGGCGAGCGCCTCGTCGATCGGGCCCTGGGTGACGATGACGAACCGCGCGTCGTAGTTGTCCAGGAACTCCAGGCGCGTGAACTGCGAGGTGAACCCGGTGCAGCCCGAGCACTGCCATTCCTTGCCGGCGAACCACATGTGGTTGTAGACCACCAGTTGCCGCTTGCCTTCGAAGACTTCCGCCAGACGGACCGGGCCGTCCTCGCCGTCGAGGGTGTAGTCGGGCATCTCGACCATCGGCAGCCGGCGGCGCTCGGCGGCGATGGCGTCGAGTTCCCGGGTCGCGGCCTTCTCGCGGGCGCGGAGGGTCGCGAGTTGCGTCTCCCACGTTGCGGTGTCGACGACGGGGGGTAGTGCGTCGGCGGTCATGGTCCCTCACAGAGGTTGTGGGCGTGGCTGTGCCTTGTGTGGGGGTAGACCTCGGTGGGCTCCGGAACTCATCGGTCCGGACGGTTTCGCCGTATCCCCGAGGGGCGCCCGGAGGTCGGCGGACCTCCGGGCACCCCTGGCAAGGGGTTGGTCACACCCCGCCGTTGACGGCCCCCGGGGACGGCTGCCGTGTCACCTTGGTCCAGGGGATGGGGGCTCCCAGACTGTTGTTGCAGTTCAGGGTGGCGTCGGGCTGGCTGCTGTTGACCGCCACGCAGGTGGTCTCCCAGACCTGACCCGTGGTCGTCATGACGTCGAACTTGATGGGCTCGCCGGAGTTGGAGCTGTGCCCGTTGACGGCGACTCCGCAGACGAAGCCGACGTTGCGTCCGTCGGTGTCCAGGCCGCCCGCCGGATAATTGGCGTGGGTGCTGAGGTCGGTCCACAGGAAGGGATGGGTGCCGCTGCCCGTGAGGTCGTGGATGCCCGCGTAGGTGAGTCCGCCGGTGAGTGCGACCCGCAGCTCGAAGTTGTTCGAGTCCTGCTGGGCGTCGATGTCGGCGCAGGGCCCCGTCGCGCCGGTGGCGCCGGTCGCACCCGTGGGGCCGGTGGGTCCGGTCTGGCCGTCTGTGCCCGCCGTGCCCGTGGCGCCGGTCGGTCCGGTGGGCCCGGTGGGTCCGGTCGGGCCCGTCGGTCCGGTCGCACCCGTCACGCCCTGCCCGCCCTGGGTGCCCGTCGCGCCTGTGGGGCCCGTGGGTCCGGTCGGCCCCTTGGGGCCGGTCGCGCCGGTGGCTCCCTTGTCGCCCTTCGGGCCCTTGGGGCCGGTGGGACCCGTCGGTCCCTTGCAGTCGCCCTTGCCGCCGCCTTCGGTCACCCGGGACTTGTGATGGTGGGCCGGTTTGCAGTGATCGCCGCCGTTGCCGGTGGCCGCCTTCGGCCGGTCGGTGACGCTGCGCGCCGCCGCGGTGGCCGGACCGGCCACGCCGGCCGCCAGGACCACGGCGAGCGAGGCCACCATGCCCGCCTTCCGGAATCTGTCCCGGGCAAGCGGACCGAGGGGCGAGCGCGTCGGGAACTCAGGGTTCATCTGTGTGCTCCTTGGGAGACTGGTCCGGGTGATGTCCCGAATCCGAGTGCGAACGCGAGCTTGGCCTGAGGTGGCTCGGGCGACCGGCGTAGCGGTACGGAACGCGCCCGTATGTCGTCATATCGGACTAACTGATGCGTTCTGATGGGGCATTTTTTACCTGCGATCACCCGTACGGCCTCGACCGCCGCTGTTCGGGGGCTCTCGGCGCGGGCTTCCGCGTGGGTGGACGGTCACGAAGCGGACGCGTGCCACTGTGACGCGCGTGATTCCGACGGGATGTCAGCAGTCCGGGACGGGTGAGGCCGTGAAGCAGCAGACCCTCTGCCTGTGCATGATCGTCAAGAACGAGGCGCTCGTGATAGAGCGCTGTCTGGAGGCCGTCCGCCCACTCGTCGACTACTGGGTGATCTCCGACACCGGCTCGACGGACGGCACGCAGGACCTGATCCGCAAGGTGCTGCACGGCGTTCCCGGCGAACTCCACGAGGAACCCTGGGTCGACTTCGGCCACAACCGGACCCGGAACATCCAGCACGCCCGCGGCAAGGCCGACTACCTGCTCACGCTCGACGCCGACCACGTCATGCGGCAGGACGCCCCGCTGCCCCGGCTGACGGCCGGCTCGTACATGCTGCGCTACGACACTCCGGGCACCCAGCACCGGTTCAAGCACCTGATGCGGGGCGACTGGCCGTGGCGCTACGAGGGCGTGACACACGAGTACCCGTGCACCGACGAGTCCGACACCCAGGAGAACCTGGACGCGCTCGTCATCGAGGACCAGGCCGACGGCGGGTGCCGTAGCGACAAGTTCGAGCGCGACGCGCGCCTGCTGCGGCGCGAGTTGGAGCGTGACCCGGACAACCCGCGCACGGTCTTCTATCTGGCCAACACCGAACGCGACCTGGGGCGCGCGCGGGAAGCGATCGATCTCTACGAACGGCGCGCGGGGATGGGCGGTTGGGGCGAGGAGGTCTACTGCTCCCTCCTGGAAGCCGGAATCCTGCGGGCGGAGAAGGCCGACGACTGGCCGGGGGCGATGGACGCGTTCTCCCGGGCCTGGGACGGGCGGCCCGAACGGCTGGAGGCCTGCTACGAGTTGGCGTCCCGCCTGCGGATCGCGGGCCGCCACCGCACCGCTTACGCCCTTCTCCGCGACGTCGTCGGCAGGCCGGAACCGGGTGACCTGCTCTTCACCAGATCCTGGGTGTATCGATGGGGGCTCCTCTTCGAGTTCTCGATCACCGCCTACTGGGTGGGCGAGTTCGCGGCCGCGATCGAGGCGTGCGACCGGTTGCTGGCCCTGCCGGACCTGCCCGCCGCCGTCCGCCGCCAGACCATGACCAACCGGGAGTTCTCCGCCCCGCACGCCGCCGCGGTCCCCCGGCCCTCGAACCCCGCACGCAGACCGAAGGCATCCCGGGCGGGCAAGGCGGCCAGGGGCAGGAAGAAGTAGGCGGTACGCCGACGCGCTCGCCGTGCGGGTCAGTCGTGCTGCGAGACCAGCCAGGTGCCGACCCCCGCCAGCGTCCCTTCCCCGGAGTCCGATTCCACGTCGCCCGCCAGGTCGGCGATCGTGACGGACCGCAGGGCGTCCCGGCGGGCCGACTCGGCGGCGGCCATCGTGCGGGCGATCGCGCACGGGGTGGTGCAGGCCTCGGGCGGGGTGGCCATCGGGCCGCGTTGGCGGATCTCCGTGCAGACGAAGGCCGGGTCGGGGCCGTCGATCGCCTCGACGACGTCGAGGACCGTGATCGACGCGGGGGAGCGGGTCAGGACGTAGCCGCCCGACTTTCCCTGTACCGATCGGACCAGGCCGGAGCGGGAGAGGGCCTGGAGCTGTTTGGCGAGGTAGGTCGGTGACACGTCGTGGAACTCGGCCAGGCGTGCGGCCGGGACCGGGGCCTGGGTCGAGGTCAGGACAACGCAGCAGTGCAGCGCCCACTCGACTCCGCCGGACATCTTCACTCACTCATTTTACTCAGACTCCGGTTGACTCGGACATTAACTGTCCGGGTATTATCTCGGATGGAAAGTGTCCGAGTTTCGGGCCGGGGTGCCGCCGGAGTCGCGCAACGGTACATATCGGACGTCGGTCATCTATGGAAGGCGTAGGTCATGAAGATCGCAGTCATCGGCGGAACCGGACTGATCGGGTCGCAGGTCGTACGGAACCTGAACGCGGCCGGGCATCAGGCCGTGCCGCACTCGCAGTCCACCGGCGTGGACATCATCACCGGTGAGGGGCTGGAGGCGGCCGTCTCGGGCGCCGACGTCGTCGTCAACCTGACGAACTCACCGACCTTCGACCACGCCTCGATCGGGTTCTTCCAGACGTCGATGGACAACCTGCTCGCCGCGAGCGAGAAGGGCGGGGCCGGCCACTTCGTCATCCTGTCCATCGTCGGCGTGGACCAGGTTCCCGGGCTGGACTACTACCGGGCGAAGGTCCTTCAGGAGGACCTCCTCAAGGGCGGGCCGGTCCCGTACTCCATCGTCCGCGCCACGCAGTTCATGGAGTTCATGGGCGCGACCCTCGCCATGACCACCGACGGCGACACCGTCCGGCTGCCGCGTACGCCGATCCAGCCGATCGCCGCCGCCGAGGTCGCCGCCGTCGTCGCCGAGGTCGCCGCGGGCGCCCCGCTGAACGGCGTCCTCGACATCGCGGGACCGGACGTCTACCCCCTCGACGAACTCGGCCGGCTCACCCTGACCGCCAAGGGCAGCGCCGACTCCGTGGTCACCGACGACACCGCCGGCATGTTCGCCGTCGTCCCCGGTGACGTCCTCACCGCCCCGGACGGCGCGCGCATCACCGCCACCCACTACACGGACTGGCTCGCCGGGCACTGACTCGCCTACGGCCGGGGCGCTTTCGGGGTCCCGGCCGCGTGCGGAGAACCCAACCGCGCCAACGCCGCCGCGTCCTTCGTGTCCGGCTCCGCCGTGCCGACCAGGAGGCACTGGCCGGGCGCGCTCTGCACGTCGAACGTCTGGTACGTGAGCGTGAGGCGGCCCACGACCGGATGGTTGAAGGTCTTGGACTGGCGGCCCGGGCGGCTGACGCTGTGGTTCTGCCACAGGGCGGCGAACTCCTCGCTCCCGTCGAGGAGTTCGGCGATCAGCGAGTCGAGCTCGCGGTCGTCACGGTCGTGTCCCGTGGCCAGCCGCAGCGCCTCGGCCGAGCAGCGGGCGACGTGCCGCCAGTCGGCGAACAGGTCCCGGGCCGCCGGGTCGAGGAAGAGCGAGCGGACCATCCTGCGGCGGTCGCCCAGGGGCGCGAGCAGCGCGTCGGCCAGCGCGTTCGACGCGAGGACCTCCAGACGGCGGTTGATGACGTACGCCGCCGCCGTCGGGAACGCGTGCATGAGCTGGAGCAGCGCCGGGTCCACCTCGTCGGACGGTTCGGCGGGGACGGGCCTCGGGACCAGGCCGGCCAGGCGGTACGCGTGCCAGCGGGCGTCCGTGTCGAGGCGCAGGGCGCGGGCGATGGCGTCGACCACCTGGCCGGAGGGGCTGCGTTCCCGGCCCTGCTCCAGCCGGGCGTAGTAGTCGGCGCTGACCCCGGCCAGCACCGCGACCTCCTCGCGCCGCAGCCCGGCCACCCGGCGCGCCCCGGAACTGGGAAAACCCACCTCCGCCGGCGTCAGCCGGGACCGCCGCGCACGCAGGAAATCACCGAGCGGGTAGCCGTCCGTGCCGTCCATGCCGTCCATTCCAAAAGCCTACGGCGCTCCCGCTGCCCCGCTTCCGCTTCCTAGGAGTGGCACACCCCGGAAGCCGCGTCCTGCCTCATCGGGGCGATCCCGCCGATGCTCGGAAGGCACGACACGACACGAACGGCGCGATGGATCACCACCGCGCGGATCAGGTTTCACCGAAGGGCTCCTCATGACCGCCACCACCGTCCAGTCCGTCTCCCGTACCGCCAAGGTCGTCCTGATCACCGGCGCGAGCAGCGGTATCGGCGAGGCCACGGCCAGGCTGCTGGCCGCGGCGGGGCACCGGGTGTTCCTCGGTGCGCGGCGCGCCGACCGCCTCGCCGCCGTGGCCAAGGACATCCGGGCGGCCGGGGGTACGGCCGACCACCGCGAGCTGGACGTGACCAGCCTGGAGAGCGTGCGGGACTTCGTCCGGGCCGCGCGGGAGTCGTACGGACGTGTCGACGTGCTTGTCAACAACGCGGGCGTGATGCCCCTGGCGATGCTGGAGGCCCTGAAGGTCGACGAGTGGAACCGCATGATCGACGTGAACATCCGCGGTGTGCTGCACGGCATCGCCGCGGTGCTGCCCGTCATGCGGGAGCAGGGCGCGGGACACATCGTGAACGTCGCCTCCGTCGCCGGGCACCGCGTCGATCCGACCGCGGCCGTCTACTGCGCCACCAAGTACGCGGTCCGCGCCATCTCCGAAGGGCTACGGCAGGAGAGCCGCGACCTGCGTGTCACCGTGGTCAGCCCCGGCTTCACCCGCACCGAACTGACCGACGGCATCGGCGACTTGGGTATGCGCGCGGTCGCCGAGGACATGATGGGCATCGCGATCCCCGCGACGGCGATCGGCGAGGCGATCGTCTACGCCGTCAACCAGCCCGCGGACGTCGACGTCAACGAGATCGTCGTCAGGCCCACCGCGCAGAGCTGAAGTCCCGCCGGAGTCACGGGAGTTGGCCGCCGGTCGGCGAAGCCAAAGCCGACGGTGGTGGGTAACTCGGGTGCAGCGAGGCGGAGAGCGGGGCCAACTCGCCGCACAACGACGTGGGGAACGCGGGCTCCGCGCGCCGGACGGCCGCGCAGCCGCCCGCCGCGCTCTCCGCGATCGGTGCCCAACCGGCGGGCTTCGCACGGAAGAACCAGCGGTCGCCCAGCCGGGACGAGCAGCCGGACGGGGACGCGGTCGTGTCGCCGCAGACCGGGCCCGTACGCCAGGAGAAGTCGAGGACGAGCCACTTGCCGTCGCAGTGTTCCGCGTCGCGGTAGGTGTGCATGGGTGCGCCGGCCGCGATCAGCGCCTGCTCGTAGGAGGCGGTGGTGCAGCCGGTGGCCGGCGGGTGGCAGCCGAGTTCCCCGCACAGCCGCAGTGCGGGCAACTTGGCTCCGTCCGTGGTGAATTGGGTGTCGTGGTCGACGACCAGTTTCTGATCGCCCAAGGGTTCGGGCAGCCGGAGCCGCGTCGAGGCCGTACGTTCCCCGGTGCAGCCGGAGCGCTTGTCCCCCGATGGTGAGGAGAAGGTGATCTGCACCCACACGGTGTTGTTCTCTGCGTCGGTGCGTACGGCCTTGAGCGCCCGCACGCACGGCTTCTTGCCGTCGGGTACCCGGGCGGTCAGGGTCAATGTGCGCTGATCGTCGGCCAGTTGAGCCGCCGTGACCTTGAAGGGCTCCGTGCTGGTCCAGGGGATCGGCCCGGTCGGCGTCGTGTCGTCCGCGCCGCCCGCGACCTGTCTCCCGCAGGCACCGAGAAGCAGTACGGCTACGGCGCACAGGGCGGCGACCACCGCCGCCCCGCGAGTTCTGTCTGGTCCCACGAGCGCTCAGTCCCCCCGGATCGCACCGACGTCGACTCGGGACCACCACGGACGGGCGTCACGTACGGGCCTCAAGTGCGCCCATCAATATAGGGAGTTCGGCACAGGGAGTTCAGTGCGCGGCGACCCAGTCCGCCACCGTCGTCACCTCGGCCTGCATCGGGAACACCTTCTCCGTGAGGACCCGGTGGACCTCCGGGTCGTTGTCGAGGCAGCCGTCGGACAGGACGGTGAGGGTGAAGTCCAGGTCGGCGGCCTGGCGGAGGGTGGACAGGACGACGCCGCTGGTGGCGATACCCGTCAGGACCAGGTGGTCGATGTCGTTCGCCCGCAGGACCATGTCGAGGTCGCTGCCCGCGAACGCGCTGACGCGGCGCTTGGTGACGAGGATGTCGCCGGGTCCGGGGGCCACGTCCGGGTGAATCTCGTTGGCCGGGCCCGCGGGGGCGCCCGCGAGCCTGCCGAACAGCTTGTTGCGGGGGCTGATCTCCGGTGCGCCGGGGCGGAACCCGACGGTCACGTAGATCACGCGGACGCCGTTCGCGCGGGCCGTGTCGATCGCCTTGCGCAGGCGCGGCAGATAGGCCGGGTCGGGGTAACGGTCCACGATCATGCGCTGGACGTCCATGACGAGGAGGGCTTCGGACACCGCTGTCCTTCCGTGAGCTGAGTGCGTGGTCGCTAAGTCATCAGGTGATTACTTGCCTAACGTAACCATGCCCTGTAGTCATGTCAACGAGTGATTACTTGAACTGCGTCGAGGATGGTTGAGAGTGGTCGAGGGAGGTCACCGGTGGTGACGAGTGAGGCCGACGAACCCCGGCGGCGGGACGCGGGGGCGACCCGGCAGGCGCTGCTTGAGGCCGCGAGCAGCCGGTTCACCCGGCTCGGGTACGACCGCACGACCTTGCGGGACGTCGCCGCCGACGTCGGGGTCAACCTGGCTCTCATCAAGCGGTACTTCGACTCGAAGGAAGGGCTGTTCAAGGCGGCCCTGGCCTCAACTCCCCGTTTCCTGGGCCGCGATGAGGAATTCCCTGCGGACCGGGCAGGCCTCGCCGAGGCGCTCAGTCATCAACTGTCCGCCGGTGCCTGGCCGGAGTTCGGCGAACACCCCGTACTGATGCTGCTGCGCGACACCGGCGACGAACGCGTGGACGCCCTGCGCCGAAAGGCCCTGGACGAGTTCAGCCGCCAGATCCTCCAAGCGTCCGGCGAGGGCGCGGCCGAGGAGGACGATGAACGGCTGCTGCGTGCGCAACTCCTCGTCGCGCTCGGCGTCGGCGTCGCCGTCGTACGGTCCGCCGTAGGCCTGCGCCCCCTGCGTGACGCGACCGCCGGCCAACTGGCCGCGCCACTACGGGAGATCGTCGACGCGCTGCTGGCGCCCCCTGCCGACGACCGCTGAACTGCCGCACAGCGGACACCAACCCGTCACCACCCGCGAGGAGTTCGTACGGCACTTCGTCAACTGGGCAGCGGAGAACGCCGGTTCGCACCGGTGCATGGTCGTCGGCCGGGACGGCGTGATCCCCGGCGAGCGCGACGGCGGTGTCGGCGGACGGCTAGTGGAAGCGGTGCTGGCCCGCGCCCAGGACCTCGGGCTCGAACGCGTCACCGTGCACTCCTCGCCCCGGGCGATCCCCGCCTACGCCCGCCGCGGTTTCGCCCCCTCGCCCCGGCTCCTGCACACCCACGTCGGCCGCACCGACCCCTACCCTTGACCGATGCCCGAACTGATCCTGCCCGACGCCCGGTTCCGGGTCTCCTTCCTGGACGCCGTGTACGAGCACATCGTCGAGGACGACTTCTTCGGCGGCACCCTCGCGCGTGAACTGCGGGAGCACGGCAGCACCTGGCGGCAGCCGGCGGGCTTCGCGCGGTACGTCGAGGCGGTGCGCGAGGAGGAGTCGGAGGACGGCCGCCGGCCCGAGGGGTTCGTGCCGAACACCTGGTACTGGTACGTGGACGGCGACACCTACCTCGGCCGCATCCAGATACGACACCGGCTCACTTCGTGGCTCCTCGACTACGGCGGCCACATCGGGTACGGCGTCCGGCCGGGCGCCCGTCGCCGCGGGCACGCGACCGCGATGCTCCGCGACGTCCTGCCGTACGCTCAGGCACTCGGCCTGGATCCGGTCCTCGTGACCTGTGATGCCACCAACATCGCGTCCCGCAAGGTGATCGAGGCCGGTGGCGGGAAGTTCGAGGACGAGCGGGACGGAAAATTGCGGTACTGGATCCGGACGGGGAGCTGAGGCGTCTTGCCCGGTATGGACACCCCCAGGAAATTCGAGAAGCCGCCCGCGCGGCCGTCGCCGCAGCCGCCCGAGGGGTGTCTCGCCGTCGCGATCCGCGTCCCGGTGCGGATCGTCGTGCTCGTGCTGGTCGTGCCGGTGCGGCTGGTGTGGGACGCGCTGGTGGTCGGCGGACGGTTCCTGTACCGGACCGTGCTGAGGCCGGTGGCGCGCGCGGTGTTCGTGTGGCCGTGGGTGGCGCTGTGGCGGTACGTCGTCGTACCGCTCGCCAAGGCGCTCGGGTGGCTCATCAACCTCCTTGTCCTTGTGACGCTGGTCTGGCTGTACCGGTACGTGCTCACCCCGGTCGGGCACGCCCTCTCCTGGGTCGCCCGGCAGCTCGGGAGCGCGCTGGCGTGGGTGTACGCGCGCGTGCTCACTCCCGTCGGGCACGCGTGCGCGTGGATCGCGGGCGGGGTGGCAGCCGGCGTGGCGTGGGTCGTCGGCGGCATGGCCGCCGGTGTGACCTGGCTCGGGCGGTATCTGCTCGTCCTGCCCGCCGAGTGGCTGTACGCGTGGGTCCTCGCGCCGGTCGGGCGGGCGATCGCCTGGTGCGGGCGGGGACTTCTGTGGCTGGTGAAGGCGATCGGTACCGGAGTCGGTGCCGTCCTCTACTGGACGGCCCGGATCCTCCTCGTCCTGCCCGCGATCGGCCTCTGGCGCTGGGTGCTGACACCGGTCGGGCGCGCGCTCGCCGTCATCGGGCGGGAGGTCCGGGACACCCTCGGGCACGCCTGGCGGATCGCCGGGCACATCTCGCTCGCCGTGGGGCGGGTGCTCGGGACCCTCTTCCGGTGGATCTTCGTCGAGCCCGTGAGCTGGGTCTACCGGACGATCCTCACCCCGGTCGGACACGTCGTACGGGACCTGGTGCTGCGGCCCGCCGCCGAGGCCGCGCGCGCTGTGGGGCGGGTCACCCGGCAGGTGCTGACCGCCGTGCGCGACTCCGCCCGGCAGGCCCGAGCCGACTTCCGGCGGATGGTCTTCGGCGAGCCGCGAGCGCCCCAGCCGGTGGAGCGACGGGAACCGATGGGCGACGACACACGTACTCTTGGTAGAAGTACGACCGTTCTCACGAAGGACTAGGACACTGGGCAAGCGACAGCCCGAAGGCCCGCCGCCCGCACCCGCG
>Ga0307510_10008555_pt1 | contig 12199 bp, 16 predicted proteins | sample 12_EM_MG_FD_207224 | JGI IMG/M metagenome (GOLD analysis project Ga0307510, IMG submission 207224) | Populus trichocarpa ectomycorrhiza microbial communities from riparian zone in the Pacific Northwest, United States - 12_EM | ecosystem: Host-associated > Plants > Roots > Unclassified | place...
TTCGCTCCAACACTCGAAACTCAGCATTTCAATCTTGTCGCGTTGCGCAATGTCTGCGAGGAACTCCCACTAGATATCGCATCATATGAAGTCGGCAGAGATCGACTAAAAGAAGCGATTCAGGCACTAGAGCGAGGAAGAGCCCTAATCTGGTCTGAGTTGCGTGGCTTGCGTACCTCAGTTCACCAACTTGAAGTCGACCCACACTTAGCAGAGGAATTCACTGCAGTTAACAGGGAACTGGAGACGCTGATGACCTCAATGTCTTCAGGTACACTTATGAATGGCAACGATAGACTCGAAGCGGGGACGGGGATGGACAAGTTCGGTCGTGTCGTTGTGCGGCATCGGGAGCTTTTAGCGAAACGCAAGGAGCTTGTTTCAAAGATCCGGACTTTGCCAGGCTTGGATGGATTTTCGGAGACCCCAACATTCGACACTCTCCGTTCTGCTGCTGTGCATGGTCCAGTTGTCATTATTAACCATTCCAAGTGGCGTTCCGACATCCTCATTGTTCTCCATGACGCTAACCCTTCCCTCATCCCTACCACTGACAACTTCTACAACCACGCGATCGAACTGAGGAATCGCCTATTGCGCACGCGTGAACAATACCCCCTCGAATCGAGGCAATATCAGCGTGCTTTACGATCCGTCCTAAAGAGCCTTTATGAGCTCGTTGGCCAACCAGTTATCAAGGAACTCCGGAGGCTGAAAATACCAGAACAATCCCGAATTTGGTGGTGCCCGACGTCTGTCTTTTGTTCACTCCCCCTTCATGCGATGGGCCCTATTCCCTCGAACGATGGTTTCCCGTGCTATTTTTCTGACCTGTACATCCCTTCATACATCCCGACACTGTCCGCTCTCATTGAAGCCCGCAAACCTAGTAAATTATCGACGGAGAAACCTTCAGTACTGCTCGTAGCAAACCCCGATGGCGCCATGAAACAAGCATGGCCCGAGATCTGGTTTATCCAACGCCTCGATACGAAAGTGACAACTCTTTTGGGGAAAATGGCAAAGCCTTCGGCCGTGCTGGAGGGCCTCCGGGATCATCGGTTTGCCCATTTTGTGTGCCACGGAAACCTGGTGCCAGAGAAGCCCTTCGATGCTTCTTTCGGGCTGCATGAAGGGAATCGGCTTACTCTACTCGATATTGTACGATCTCGACTCCCCACTGCGGAGTTTGCATTCCTCTCGGCTTGTCACACGGCGGAACTGACCGAAGGGAGCATTGCTGATGAAGGACTTCACCTTGCTGCAGCAGTTCAATACTGTGGATTCCGAAGCGTTGTTGGGACAATGTGGGCCATGGCGGATCAAGATGGAGGGGACTTGACAGAACTTCTCTACACATCGATGTTCTCGAGTGGTAAACAAGAAGTTCCTTATCACGAGAGATCTGCAAGGTCACTTCGAGATGCCGTCCGGTCGCTGAGGAAAAAGAAGAGTCTTCCTCTTGAACAATGGGTGAACTTTGTTCACTATGGCGCATGACTTGGACATTAATACTAGTGAGTAGTCGATTCGAATGAATTAGATATGAGTGCTGTCTTTGCGCTGACGTCAGTCGTTTACAGTAGTGTGAAAACATCGATTCGGGTTCAGCCGCTTCGACCAATTGTGGTGTAGAGTGAGAGTCAGCCCATTGTTTATGTACATTTTCAATATGGGAGGAGCAATCCGAAGATTAGGGTCTCGACGAGAAGTATACCCGCCTACACTGGTTCTGGCTCGTTATGGGTACAATGGTATGCGTTTGTTGGAACAGTAGGGTTACTTGTGGGTGCGAGATTCGATGTATGAAAGACAGATCGCCATCTGCCAGTCCCCACTCCACGAAAATGAACCCAACATCGGTATGTAAAGATAGCACTCATTATGACGATCCTGTATCCCTCGCAGAAGAAGCTAGGAAGGAGTGTCGTAGTGTCATAGAAGTCAACCCGTCATGAAGGTGTCACAACGATATATTGGCGGTGACAAGCCACAGCGGTCAGCCTGAGAGTGTCGAAATCTCAAAATGGGCATTACTTTTCCCTAGACCCACGCACACCACATGGTCAAACCCCGTCACTCTCTGGATCATTCTGACTCTCCCATTCAAGCGCTTGCTGCCACATACGGGTGTCTGAAGTTTTCTCGCATAAAGTTCGCATGTATTATTCGTGGTTGTATTCCCAAGGACCCATCTTCCTGCAATCATTGAAAGACATCGAAGTGGAGCGAGATCATGCGGATCGCAGCTGCCAACATCGATCTGCAGTTTGATGAGGCGCATCTGTAAAAGAATCCTCATCCCGATCGGCTTTACCGCTCCGGACGGCTACACGCCGACTCTTATTTGCGCCGAAATGCTCTAACACGCTAGTACTATTGCGTGTGTTTCACCACCTTTCGTGTGCTGCATCATGACCACGAGTCGTATGAAAGTGTTGCCAGTGCGAATCCTCTAATACGACGATTTCAAAGAAACTCCAGTATATATTCAGAGATACTTTTACTGTATTGTACAATTTATGCGAACAAGTGTGATAAGCACAGTCGTTATTTATTTATAAGGCCGACGTAGGCAGAACGCCATGTACCAACCATAACATTTCAGAAGAGCATGATAAACCCCGATTTTTCTCGAAAGATATGATGAAACCAAGGGAAAGAGTCGGGAGGGTGAAGACCCCAACCCCTCAAACCTCGGGTCGGCCGCTGTAAGCCTGTGGATTAGGTCGAAGGTAGGATTCAGAGCTAGGGAACTGGCTGTTGTTGTCCATCATTTGGGTTATCAGAGGTGGTATCTGTGTCGGATCCGTGCTTGGGTTTGAGGGGTCCTAGGAAGCGCAATGGTCCAATTAGCGGTGCGGCGGTGCCTCGACATGGCCGGTCGAACAGAAAAGAATGCTTACGTAGAGTTTCAGTGTTTCGTTGGTGAGGGCAGGTGGGTAAGGTGCCGTCACGTGTCCCATCGTTGTGGTGTCTTGGCCATCGGAATAGAGGCTAGATAACGCAGCGCGAGCACGGCGGCAGCGGATTGCAAACCATGATACAATGCCGGCAACTAAGACTGCAGCACTGGTGCCACCAACAACGCCACCAGCGATCGCGCCACTATTCGAGCTGCCCTTGGTAGGCGAATTCGATGGAGACGACGACAGGGACGAAGTTGGAACAACCGAAGCGCTGCCCGTAACCTCTGGCGCGTCTGTCATAAAGCCAAAAATACGTAAATTGTGGGGTTGATTGGCAACGTTACTCACCGCCAACAAGCTGCGCGGCCGTCAAATTCCAGTTATCGTCGGACTGCGGAGGAAATGAGATTGGATCAACTTGGGGGGAAAAACAGGGTAGAGACTACAGTTGGGTCTAGAAGTGCCCATCGCGGTATTCGCGTACCCACTGGGATGGGTTTAGGGAAGCTGAAGGATAAAGTTGAGCTCAGAAATTCGCGAAGACTTTGTGCTACCTACGTTTTGGGAGTTATAGCCGTGGTGCAGTTTGTGGTCCACGCAGAGTACCTGATTTGTTTCAGCTTCCAGGGCGTCAGCTTGCGGAAGGAATGGGCGCACAAAATCCATGGCTCTCCCTGACATGCATCACAGGCACTGAACAGATTGTATGCGACTGTATTGCATTTGCATAAATGGCCACCGTCTTGATTAGTCGGCCCAGAGTACGAATGCTGTGGAAGTAGAGAAGGCATTGAAAATGCTGCAAAGGTTGATAAAATTGTACGTCAAGCTCGACAATGATGAAGAACGATGTGCTGACCGCCATTGTTGCACGGTGTGAGGAGGTACGCTGCAACTAGACATGGACCCTGAGCTAGCGAGTTGAGGGACTGAGAACATCAATTTGGGTGGAACGGGCGATCATATTCACAAATTAGGCATTCATCCGAAGAGGGGGAGAGGGCTCACCCATGCCATGCTGGGGTCTGAACAGTTTGGCGCACTGACCTGTGCATGAGCTGTGCCTATGATAAGGAGGGCCAAGAAAGCAGTAAGGACCGGGAACGAGTCAACCATCACGAGGAAGTAATCTTCAGTGGCGGGGCGGGAAACGCAGTGTTCGACGGAATGCAGGTTTAAACGAGCCATGTCGTTGTGTTAAATACCTCCGAAGTACAATAAACGACATCTGATCTCCAGGTCATCATCCATCATTCAAAGAGAACGATGGAACCTTCCTGTTCCGCAGAATGATCCGTCGAACACCTATGGCCTCAATATCACGTAGAGACGATAGAACCCAAGGACTGGCATGGGTTATAAATAGAAAGATTGGTAAGGATGAAAGGCGCTAGAAAGTAATCAATATTGTCGAGGATGCAATAACGGCTTCCGACACAAAGGCATCAGGAGACGAGAGAGCAGGACGCGGGAAAGCCGAAAAGCGGAGTTCGCCGGAAGAATTATCCCCTGGTGATTCCCTACGCTACAGCGCGTGCTATCCTTACAGTCCATCACGCGTAACACAGACCAGACATTTGGCGATTGGGAATATTTGCCGGCCTGACTTCCGACCTTGCGTGGATTTAGTTCCGTCATGTCATTTCCAAACCACGGCCATCTCGGCTATCTGGGTCCCACCTTATAATGGCATATTAAATCCACGCCAGTGTATCCAGTCGCTTCACTCGGATATATCTCAGCATCAACAATCAAATTCAACCAAACTTCCAACTCAGGACCAGCGGCAGCCTCAGGCAGTAGCATTCCGTAGCTAGCTGAGGAGCATCGTGATTTGTGGAGTTGCTTCGTTTGTATGCTTATTTAAACTTGAACCTAGCCCATAACCACCACCATCAGAGTACGTGAACATGGCTGGGAGGCAGCTTCCAGAACGAGATGTGTTTCCAAAGGGTCCGTGATATCCGACTGGTTGGCCCAGCGCCCCATGATGACAGGTAATGGTTATGATGGGGGTGCGGTATTATGATATTCCGGGAATATAGAAAGGATGTACCGCTCAAGGAATCTATATGTCCAAGTTTCGAAACCTCTGTGACGTTTTCTCCTCGGATTTTTACTATATCACAAGGAGATGGTTGGTCAGGTCGCCAGAATTGGTGCAGTGTCTGGAGAAAAAGGTTTGATATGAAGGAAAGGCAGGGTTGACAGTACCTGTTCACAACTGTGACTCCCAGGCCCGAACTCGCCACAATGCGGCCATATCTCACACACTGGCAGTCGAGAGAGTTTCTGGACGAAAGGCCGCCAGGTGACGATCGGTTGCGCCTTGGTTGCTAGGTGTGAAAAAGAGGCTACTTCATACAGTAACTTAAACGACGGGAAGAAGGTGACCTTTACAGCTTGAACAGTGAACAGTGATAAATTCGGCCAACTACGCCACATGAACCCGGTCGCTGAACCCAGTCTTGTCACGTGCTCTATTCTGGCCATGGCCAGCACGGGCAAGCACAACCACTTGGCACTGGCAAGGCGGGGTGATTCCGAGTTTATTTCTTCATCAATAAACCTCTCTGTCTTTTGGCTTGATTTCACCCGCATTACTTCATCTCTCTGTCAACACCGCTACCCCAACGATTTCTCCCCTCACTACGCCTCCCCTGCGTCGTCACTGACGATGGCCATCTTGCAAGTCGTAGGTGTTTACATATCCTTGCTTGCTTTGACAAAACTGACGGCTTATGTTCATCGTCCCCTAACCAGGCTTAACTTCTTGTTCTCTCCGTAAATCCCGACGTGTCTACTCACAGGAATGAGCACCAGCAGTGGTAGAGCCCAGTACGTTGTTTTGACTAAGTCTGTCCTGAACCAACTCGTTACAGAACTCATTACAGGGCATCCCCTACCCGTCCTTGAGGTTTGCGTTTTGCGTGTCGGCCACCCGAACGAAAGCCATGGCGCACTCAGAACACAAAAGGTTTCGCGGAGGTGTCCATCGAACACGACGCCGGGGCACATGCCGAATCTTTGAATAGGAAATGTGAGAATGCCTGCGCGAAACTCGCATCACGCGAACACTTGTTTCCAAAAAAAGCACCATGCTCAAGGCCCTTCCTACCGTGCTCGCCGAGAGGGTCGTGCGCATCGAGTCTCATATCTCTGAAGGCAAAGCGAGGAGTTGATGGACGCTTTGGCCGAGAGGGATGTCAATACGTTCGCGATGGACACGATACCCCGGATATTATGTGCGCAGACCTTCGACGCACTCAGGTTGGATTTCCCTTTCATCCAGCCGTGACCTGTTTCCTTATCGAATGTTTCACGTCTATGACAGTCATACAGTATGCCAAACACCATAGACCACAAAGTTGTGCTGGAGGACACCTATCACTTTGGTCCATACATGACAAGCCAGGGTACCGCAGCGGGGTATGTACCAGGTTTCTTTCCGTCTTTTGTATAATTGATACACAACCTCTTCGTTGAATTCCCTTGGCCAGGAAGGTAGGGTCGATCCTTTTCTAAACAAATGGGGTTAAGGCTAAATAGAGCAATGTACATGTAGGTCCCTCCATGCAAAGTCCTTGTGATTGGCGCAGGAGTTGCGGGTCTCAGTGCGACCGCCCCTGCGTGATGCTTTGGGGCTATCGTGCACGGGTTTGATACGCGTTCTGTCGTTCGTGAACAGGTCCAGTCGCTTGGAGCAGAGTTTATCGAGGTTGTTGTAAAGGCAGCGGCGGAACTGGTGGCCATGCGAAAGAGATGTCCAAGGAATTCATAGAGGCCGAAATGGCGCAAAGAAGTGGACATTGTAATTACTACAGTGAGTCCTTACTTGTATGTCCTCGTCGTGGCGACTGATAATCCCTTCTAGGCTCTTATACATGGGAAAACTGCGCCCAAGCTGATCCCGAACGAGGCACGTTGAGTAAATATCAGAAGAGACAGTAGTTTGCTGACCATATACCTCTGCAGATGGTCTGCGTCATGAAACAAGGGTCAGACATCGTGGATTTAGTGGCGGAGGCAGGCGGGAACTACAAGGCCACTATACCAGGAATGCTTCATGTTCGGAAGGGCGTCACAATCATTGGTCCGTTTTGACAGACTTTTGCTTGTCCTCAAGCACTAATATGGTGTTTACACCTCAGGTTATACCGATCTACCCTCCCGGCTACCAACACAGTCTTCGACGCTCTACTCGAACAATATCACAAAGCTCCTTTCTATCGGACCCGTGAACACGCCTTTACGTTTACATATCAACTTGGAAGATGAAGTGGTCCATGGCGCCCTAGTGGTGCACCATGGCGCTGTGTCAGAGTCTGTCCCACGCGTTGCTCCTGCGACACCCGTGCCGCCGCCCACACCTACGAAGGCAGCTGAAGCCGAGAAGAAGACTAAGGCAATAACACCATGGCAGAAGGCGATGCGCGAAGTTGCGACTGTCACAGCAGGCATGGGTACTACTGTTGCGCTCGGCAAGGTGGCAGGCCCTCTATTTATGACCAACGTCTTCACGTTCGGCCTTGCTGGTCTGATCGGATATCGCGTTGTCTGGCAGGTTGCACCTGCCCTGCATTCTCCTCTAATGTCCATCACGAATGCCATATCCAGTGAGTCCCATCCTCGATGACATGCTTTGTACGAGGCTTATCGTTTGACTTTAGGCATGGTCGGTATTGGTGGGCTGTTCGTTATGGGCGGTGGATATCTTCCTGGAACCGTATCTCAAGCACTTGGAGCGATATCAGTTCTCTCAGCCAGCTTGAATGTTGCTGGAGGCTTCGCGATTACGAAACACATGTTAGATATGTTCAAGAGTATGTGTTTCCCCCAATTCATAATACTTCATCCTAACCAGATCGTATAGGACTTACTGATCCTCCGCTTTACAGCGTTCCCGCGGTAGTGTTCACCGGAGGGTTTCTGGCAGCAGCCCACATGGGCATGGCGGGTCTGGTACAAGCTGGGTACTTGTCTAGCAGCGTCCTTTGCATAGATCCGTCCTTTGTATGTTCATACTAGAACATTTCATGCTGAACTTGAGTTGCCAATCAGCGTCATTATCCGGCCTGGCTTCTCAAGCTACTGCACGGCAAGGCAACACGCTAGGGATTCTCGGTGTTAGGTCAGGCATCCTTTCTTCACTCGCAGCAGTCGGCTTCCCACCAGAGATGCTTGCGCAATTTGCTGCTGTTGCAGGTAAGTTTATCGGTGGAACAGTCGGAGCGATCATCAGATGCCGTATCACGGCAACGGAATTCCCGCAAATGGTCGCAGCACTGCACTCAGTCGTTGGACTTGCAGTAGTTCTCACAAGTATCGGCAGTGCCAGTGTGATTGGCGCTGCAGCTGATCACATTTCAACGCTGCACGTATTCACGGTGTATCTCGGCGTACTCATCGGTGCGCTCTCTATTTGAATCTCCCAGCGCCAGGAGTATCTGCTGATATCGTTATGGTGGAGGCGGAGTGACATTCATAGGGTCAATTGTTGCGTTCCACGAGCTTGCTGGGAAGATGTCGTCGAGACCTCCCATGCTCCCTGCCCGACACCTCATCAACGGTTCCCTACTCGGTGTAAATCTTGCGGCTATGGGCGGATTCTTGGCTGCTGCCCCAGCTGTGCCAGCCTATCTCGGCCTGAACACGCTGCTCAGTTTTATAAAGGGATATACGCTGACTGCGGCTGTCGGGGGAGCGGACATGCGTACGTTTTTGTAGGCGTCATGGACTGGGACGTGGTTTGATATTGAGGCCTATTGAGGCTCTGTGACAGCTGTTGTCATCACCGTAGTAGCGTAGTGAACGCGTACTCTGGTTTTGCCCTTGTTGCTGAAGGTCTGGCTTATTAATCCTTTTCACCTTTCAATAATATGTACTAATGTTATCGGTGCCTGGTGGTTCATAGGCTTCTTGCTGGACAACCCGTTATTAACAACAGTTGGCTCCCTCATTGGCGTTAGCTGTTCTATACTATCCTATATCATCGTGCGCGCCCTGTGTTCTTCGAGGCAAGAGTACATGTTAATGTCGTATAGTGCATTGCCTTGAATCGATTACTCACAAATGTCCTCTTCGGAGGCACTGCTCCTGCAGTTGCCCCTTCGGACTACAAGATCGAAGGACAAATAACACAAACCAACGTAGAGGATGTCGTAGAGGCGCTGGAAAATGCCGACAAACGTCATCCTTGTATGAAGTCCGTCTCTCTGTTTCTCCTGCAATTTCACTTAGAGGACGGTACAGGTTGTTGGATACGGTATGGCGGTGGCGAAGGCCCAGTATGCGGTATCATAAATTACGTCTCTATTGCGGTCGAAGGGCGTGAATGTACGGTTCGCGATTCATCCCGTCGCAGGACGCATGCCTGGACAATGCAATGTTCTGCGAACCATCGGTACTTTATGATAGTACGGTCCCTATCCTCACTTCCTTCGCATCTGCGACTAACAACATGACTTCGTTACAGTCGTGCTGGAGATGGACGAGATAAACGATGACTTTGTTGAGACCGACGTGACACTGGTCGTTGGCGCGAACGACACGGTCAATTCGATCGCCCTTGAGCCGGGCAGCGCGATCGCTGGTGTGCCCGTGCTGCACGCATGGAAGTGCAAGCAGGTGGGGGTGATGAAACGCGGAATGAGCAGTGTCTCACTGCTCGCAGCATGGGCGAGCACGACCCGAATTGACACTTCTGGATATAGCGGATGTCTCGAATCCGATGTTCTATATGGCAGGAACGAAGATGCTTTTTGGAGATGCGAAGGACTCCTGCGAAGGTAAATTTGTCAATGTCGCGACTCCTCCAGTAGGCTGATCCGTACCTTTTGGAAATAGCCATCAAGAGGGGGTTTGGAGACTAAAGGGTGATTGGGGCAGGTCAAATGCACGGTGCATATAGATCGAGGCTGCGTGGCCATCCAGGCCCATCCTCTCGACCATCTGTTAGGACATTTTCTGTGTTCTCAGGTGCATGTATAGTTTATGTATCTTTGTTAACAATTCGTACTTGCCAGCGTTTTCGCCATTAGAATCCGATCAGCTCCGGAAGGAAGCGAAATAGGAGTATCATATCGTATGGTTGGCTTGAGATCTCTGGACTGGATAGCATAGCATTTTTGAACACGGATTGCTGTACTATAGGATGACGCCAGCATGAACAGAAATGCGGGAAAAGGGCAGGAGGCGTGCAGGACCTGTATGACAGTTAAATGGGCGGGCAATGGCAAATAGTTGGAATCTACTATTTATGGAGAAGCTATGCAACACGAAATAGTGACTACAATGGTACCTTTTCCCTTCCAGGTGTTACTCCTTGCTTTATGAACGAAGCAGGATCGCAAGTAGGGCCAAACACCTGTTGGTAGGTTAACCATCAGCAAAAGTTTCAAATGGAGGTAGTGTAGTTGATGCCTTGTAAGCCCTTGTATAGGTCAACCCACACCCTGTATAGTCATAACTTTGCCTTGGAAGGGGCCATCTTTGCCTTGGAAGCCCCTTACCTACTTTTTGCACTTTTGCTGATGACTGAGGCCCGGGAGAGAATCTCATCTCTGAGCCGAGATCATGTGAGGGCTCTTTTCATTTCCACAACGATAGTAAGGGTGCGTTCAGTAACTTTTTGGGCCAAATAATATTTGCGTGGGATCTCAATCTGGGGGGGTGCCAAATAGAGATGTGGTTTTGAGACCCCAGAAATTTTTTGCATTTTCCGAATGCCCCATTTTCACGAACCAAATACAGTTTTCCCTTTTGGGTAGCCCGTCACACTGCGTGAGAACATATGATCCAGGACCCACACGTGATGCTGAATATGCCTACATGTGAGTGAAGTTGCGTTGTCGCGTGGGTGCGTAGGTACCTTGCGTTGTTTTATACAAACCCCCTCAGTGCCTTGCACAGTGGCGAGGCTTTTGATCTGATTTGTACATATTATGCGTAGATTCCATCTTGGATACAGTATCAATCAATTTGATCGCTTCTCATTAGCCAAGATTACCTGAGACCGAGGCTAGCCAAATTACCCCACATTCCTGACATGCACATATATGCTTGTTATTGAAATCAATGCCCCTTGACGATGATACAAGAAGGCGCGTTGCCCTACTTGTTGGGACCACAGTGATTATTGTAGTATATGCTTCTATGCTAGCATATGTGTACCGCTTTGAGAAGGTCGCCCAACACACATCCATCCTTTGCGGGCAGCAATGGCTTGATGAATTGCACGAAGGCCACCCTGGAAGATTTAAAAACGAAATGGGAATGAGCAAATACATATTCAACAGGCTCTTAGAAGTGCTTCAGGAGGATGGCGGACTTCATGACACTCGCTATGTGACTGCGCAGGAACAATTGGCGATTTTCCTACACTTTGCGCACCGAGTGCTGTCTAATCGTGCACTGCAAGAACGCTTCCAGCGTAGTCCGGATACCATCTCAAAGTAAGAGAGAGATGTATTGTGTACTAATTAAATATAATTTCGAGATCCAGGGCAGTTCATCGTGTGCTCAACTTGCTGACATCGCCAAAGATCTATTATGATCTGATTGAGCTCCCAACCATGAATTCTCCTGTTCCGGAAGAAATCAGAATGAACAAGAAATTCTTTCCTTTTTTTAAGGATTGCATCGGAGCAATAGATGGGACGCATATCCCAATGCATGTCCCTGAAGCGTTGCGCGCTGCCTATCACAACCGGAAGGGAGGCATATCTCAAAACGTACTTGCTGCGACAACGATGAACATGTTGTTCACATATGTCCTACCTGGATGGGAGGGCAGTGCTGCAGACAGTCGCATCTTTGACGATGCATGTGCCATTAACTTCGCCATTCCAGAGGGCCGGTATTATCTAGCTGACGCTGGATACGCAAACTGTGACGCTCTCTTGGTTCCTTATAGGGGCGTGCGATATCATCTCAAAGAATGGGGAAATGCTGCAGAGAAGTATGTATTAACTATCTCCTCTTATGTGCACTCTCACCCATCTCCCTCAGGCCACAAACATACCAGGAACTGTTTAATTACAGGCACGCGCAGCTTCGTAATGTGATTGAGCGGATCTTCGGCATAATGAAGAAGTGCTTCAAGGTTCTGACAATCCCCCAAGAGTACAATCTTAAGACACAGGCCCAACTCGTGTGCGCACTTGCAGTGGTTCACAACTTCATGAAGCTGCAGGACCCTGATGACCCACTATTCAAAGACAATACTATTGGATCAGAATCGGAGGCAGATGATACCGCCACAACTCAGCCTACTGGATCTCAAAGGGAGT
>Ga0307510_10008556_pt1 | contig 12199 bp, 6 predicted proteins | sample 12_EM_MG_FD_207224 | JGI IMG/M metagenome (GOLD analysis project Ga0307510, IMG submission 207224) | Populus trichocarpa ectomycorrhiza microbial communities from riparian zone in the Pacific Northwest, United States - 12_EM | ecosystem: Host-associated > Plants > Roots > Unclassified | place...
CACATCGGCTAGGTCATCTATAAACATAAGACACTTGGAGAAAGCTACTGTCTCTACTGGAAAGGAAGGCTTACTGTCAGAAGGAAATGCTGCATACAATTGGTCCAGGTATTCCCCGACTCTTGTTCGCCTTATAACTAGTGCTACTGCTAGGTTGCTGAAAAGTTAGCCCATTACTGGACTGACTTCACGAAGCCGATCCACATAGTCTAACCCCTCTAGTTTGAGATTGACACTATGATTTGAGTGATACAATTATCTAACACAATATATAAACTATAATTATCAACATTATATCTGTATAAAAGTTAAAAACTGACTGAATTATTTGTTGGTGAATTGATCTCACTCAGAATCAAACCACTGCCCAGAAAGTCAAGATGAAAAGCTTATTTATTTTATTGAAATTATTTGGAAAAAATTTAATGTACTATGGACAATTACTGTTGTGCCCTTGGGCAATGTTTCAAAAAACTTAAACAACAATTAGTCTCACTAGAAATTCATACCACAACATTTGAAGTGGCCTTGTACCGAGTAGCTTAAACTTTGAGCTAAATGGCAAATGCTCTACCATGTTATGGGAGTTAGGCACGTTATACCACTTATTAATGTTGTCTAGTTTTCCTTTGAGACTTTGAACCATGTGCTAGACCAATAGTTAATGTTAGATGACTGTTTCATGATCTGAGTAAAAAATGAAGCCTATGGGCATAGGTTCCCTCTTTTCTCCAAACAGCATCTCAATTTCATTATCTGCTGTACTGTATTCAGGAGGTTACCTTGTTCACATGGAAAATCCAAATTATTTTGTTCAAATTGAATGTTGTTGAAATCTACAGACAGGAATCTCTTTCAATTGCAGATGCGTTGATGACTTAGAGTCGCAATTATCAAAGCATGGAACTCTAAAAAAGCTGTATTTTTACCATCAGCACCTTACAGTAGTGAGTTCCTGGCTTATTCAGTTTATAATTTCAAGTCATGAAGGCTGGGCTCCTCAAAATACTCAATTGGGTATTGTTGGACTTTCTAGGCAGCAGCTCTGTTGCTTTTCGTTTCCACAATTATTTTGCTTGGGGTTACTCTTTTCCTTACGGGCTCCTTGTTATAACTAACTATGCATCTTTTTCCATGGTAGGTCTTTCGGAACACCATGTTTGGACCAGAAGGACGTCCTCAGCATTGCTGTGCATGGCTTGGTGTTGCTAGTAGCTTTCCAGAGTGTGCTTCTCCAATTGTTCCAGAAGAGGTGATCCATCAACTTGCTATTTCAGTTGGGGAGAGGGGCTATTATTGATGATTTTTTGCTAAGAGAAATTGAAATGGGAAGACTTGGATTTTATTTTATTTAATCTGCTGCACATTGCGTTGATCCATACTCGTTAAGGGCATGGTTGAACAGTTTGCACATTGCGTTGATCCACCCCAACTGTGCTTTCCATCTTGCATATCATGTAATGGAAATGTCATGAAATTTACTTTGTACTTTTCTGTAAATAGGTAACGAAAATTGGGCGAGATGCAGTCCTATATGTTGAGTCTCTTATTGAATCTATCATTGGAGGATTGGAGGGATTAATCAATATTCTTGATTCTGAAGGAGGATTTGGTGCCTTAGAGGCTCAGGTTTTTACTTTGAACTGTGATATACTGTAGCAGATAAGGAAATGCTTGAGTAGCAATATTAGAAAGCTAATGTTTTGGAAATTTCAGCTTCTTCCAGAGCAGGCTGCTTTTTATTTGAATGACACATCCAGAGTTTCAATTCCTACATCAAAATCTACCAAGGGAGCAGTTGGGTTTCCTTTGCCTGGCCATGAGAGCTACCCTGAAAATAATAGTGCTATAAAAATGTATGGAATTTAACTTGTGCTGCTTTTCATGGATAATCTGCAATGATACAACATGTCTTGATTCTTGAGTTTGTGTTGATGGCAGGTTGGAAGCTGCGATGCAAAGGTTGACCAACTTGTTTTCAGTTCTGAATGATATGGAGCCTATATGTGTTCTAAACCATGTCTTTGTTCTGAGGGAGGTGAGGCTGCTGAGTTTGTGTTTAACTTCTTTGGATGGGTATATGATAGCAGACTCTGATATAGGTGTCTTATAGTTGACTAAAGTACTATGAGTTTGCTATTTGTCTTCTTAACTCCTTGTAGCCCCCGTTTGGTATTGCATTCCAAACGGAGGTTGGGCAAAATTTGAAATTTATTTTTGCTTAAAATTTAATTTTTTCATGTTTTTGGATCGTTTTGATATGCTGATGTCAAAAATAATTTTTAAAAAATGAAAAAAATATTATTTTAATACATTCCAAGTGAAAAGTACTTTGAAAAGCAACCACTACGACCTCTTAAACATCCCCTATAGTCTCTTCTTAAAGATAGCAAGAATGCCAATTTCTTTATTAAAATAGTCTAACATCAAAAAGTTTCTATGAAAGAGTATTTATACTATAAAGAATTCAAAGTCTAATAGGATATCCTTATCAATATAGATAAAGCTGATAAATAATAATGATCTTGTTGTAACTCAATTTCTTACCCCTATTTTTGTACATGTTTCAAAATTAGAAAAATCCTAAAAATGTCTTTTCAGTAATTTTAGTTAATTTTAATTATTTTGTTATTTTCTTCATTTTTATTTAATTTTTATGTGTAAAAAAATCTTACTTAATTAGGAAGGGATGCATCAAGCCATATAAACTATCAAGAAATGTAGTGCTTTTTTCGCTGAACAAGAAGGGGTGTGATTTACTTCTTTTTAATCCATATGCTGTGCAATAGCATGGTCAGTGTGTCAACTCAAACAATATCAAAATGTTGGGATTCTGGTCTGACATTGTAGTCTTCTGTGCAGTACATGAGAGAGGGCATACTTGGCAACTTCAGGAGGAGATTGCTTGCAGTATTAAAAGCTGACAATGATCTTCAACGGCCTTCTGTCCTAGAGTCCTTGATTCACAGGCACTTGAACATTGTCTATCTAGCAGAGCAACATATCAGCATGGACCTTACTCATGGTATTCAAGAAGTTCTACTAATTGAGGCCTTCTCAGGACCTGTGTCTTCTCTTCACTTGTTTGAAAAACCAGCAGATCAGCTTACTGGGTCGGCCACTGAAGTTGTCTGCAACTGGTACATAGAAAACATTGTCAAGGATGTATCAGGTGCTGGAATCCTTTTTACACCAATCCACAAATGCTTTAAAAGCACGAGGCCTGTTGGTGGATATTTTGCAGAGTTGGTCACCGATCTCAGAGAATTGCAGGCCTTTGTTCGTGTATTTGGTGGCTATGGCGTTGACAGGCTAGACAGAATGATGAAAGAGCACACAGCAGCACTCTTGAATTGCATTGACACATCATTACGGTCAAACCATGAAGTGTTAGATGCAGTTGCTGGCAGCATGCATTCTGGTGACAGAATAGAAAGAGAGGCATGTTCCAGGCAGATTGTGGACTTGGACACAGTAATTGGATTTTGCATTGAGGGAGGGCAAGCACTTGCTTTTGATCAGCTTCTTGCTGAAGCAGCTGGGGTCGTGCTTGATGAGGGTGCACCCTTGATATATTCACTACTGTCTGGGGTGGTTAAGCATATACCCGAAGAAATATCGGAAAAGAAGGAAATCAGAAGAATAAGAGGGGTGGCTAACAGTCTTAATATAGTTGGAGATCATGATTCAGAATGGATCAGATCAATTCTAGAAGATGTTGGGGGTGCAAATGATGGTTCTTGGACATTGTTGCCTTATTTATTTGCCACCTTCATGACATCAAAGATATGGAATACTACTGGCTTCAATGTTGATACAGGGGGCTTCAACAACAATATCCATTGTCTGGCAAGGTTGGTTTTTCTTGTCCCGCCATATTGTTGAATTGAAGGGTCTGGATATACTCCTGAACACAAGAAGTTCAATGCTTCTTCGAACATGTATTGCATACGAGCTATTGATCTAAAGTCAGTGGCCCATAACTGGCATTTCTATCCAATTTTTTTTTTGATTGGGTGACTGGCCATCTCCCATTTAACTATCATATTTAAATTCTGAACTGAACCGAGGTCTACTGCATTTGCTACTAATCATGGTATATTCTGTTATGAGGTCTTACGAGGAAGTATTTCTATCATCCATTATTAATTTTTTTTTCCTTACAATTGAATATTCTTTGCAGGTGCATGAGTGCTGTGATTGCCGGTAGTGAGTTAGTGAGATTGGAACGCGAACATCAGCAGAGACAACAGTCTCTCTCTAATGGCCATCTTGATGAGGCTTTGGATCCTGAAATACATAGCCGTTTGTCTGCTGAAGCAAGTATAAAGTCTGCAATGCAGCTTTTTGTCAAATTTGCAACTGGTATTGTGCTAGATTCTTGGAGTGAAGCCAATAGGTAAACGTGCAATGCCTGTCATGCCCCTCACATAAATACACGACATGCACACAAGTTGCATATTTTCATCGATTTTTGTTTGCATAAAATCTCATGGTAATTATTTTAAACCACAAGCATCATTCCTTAAAAACTCGTGTTAAATCTATAGGGTGGCTCCATCAATAATTCTTTCAGCTCAAATACTGAGAAAGGAATGTTGATCTGAATAGTCTATTTGATTATCTTTATGACCTTTGTTTCCTTTCTCATCATTTCATGCATCTCAATCTCATCTCCCCTTTCTGTGCAGATCTAATCTTGTAGCAAAGCTGATTTTCTTGGACCAACTTTGTGAGATCTCACCGTATCTTCCAAGAAGCTCCCTCGAAGCCTATGTTCCGTACACAATTCTCCGTTCAATTTATAGCCAGTACTACTCAAATTCTCCATCCATGCCTCTGGCACTACTAAGTGTCTCACCCCGCCATTCACCTGCTGTATCACTGTCTCACACATCTCCTGCAGTGAACCATTTTTATGATATGGATAGTGGAAGCCTTCGCAGCACGGATAATAAACATCGAAATGTTCGCCGCTCTGGGCCTTTGGATTATAGTTCAAGCAGAAAAGTTAAACTTGTCGAAGGCTCAACTTCTGGGAGCACAGGTCGTAGTCCACTACCACGGTTTGCAGTCTCAAGATCCGGGCCTTTAATGTACAAGTAGAAAACGGTGAAAATGGCAGGGTCAGGAGTGTTGATAAATTATCAGCTCCTCGTCAATCAGACAAGTTTTGCATGCTGTAAATGTCATAATTCTTTGTTCTTATGTTCATCGTCGCGCTACACCTAATCATATAAATTAATGCCCTTTGCGAGAGCAAGATGTTGTGAATTAGGTTGCTCAGGCTGTAGAATCAGCACTCCTCGACTTGTGCCATTTATGATACACATGCAGATAGAATTTTATTAGGTGAATCAGATCCATGGCCACCACAGTAGCCCCACTATTTTCACTTGATGTCATAATCCAGGTAACCCTAATTACAAGTCCATGCTACGCCTGAGCTTACAGCTCAAGTGGTACCCTAGCAAAATATATAGCAATGGTAAGGTATTTGATAATTGTCACTTGCTGCATCAATTTCTATGCCATCATTTTCTGAAGAAAAAAAAGGATTAGATTCGTATGAGATATGGTAGGGACCAAAAGTTTGTGGTTCTAATAAGCAGAGGTGTCAAATTTGAAATTAGGACAAACCTTAAATTTACCATTTGGTATATTTTATTTCTAAAAAATACAGCTTTTTTTGCTATGTTGAATTTATCTTCATCACTTCTTGTGACGAATATTATTTAACATAATGGCTTCATAATTCAACGGCTTCCATTGTCAAAGCCATTTTCCATGGCAGAATTGAAAGATGTGATGATTCACTCCCTTCAGTAATATTTGAAGACTGTTTAGCAGATATACTAACAGAAAAACCTCAAGTAAAATCTTCAACAAGTCACTGACAAGTTGAGTGTTGAAAGTACCTACACACCAATTTATATCAGTTACAGATCTCCTATACAAGATGGAAATGAATATACACCCAAAGGAAAATCGATGAAAAGTATTGCATCTTTACTCACTGATCCTTATGCAAAGCTGAATATATATGAAACATATTAATTTTTCAGAATAATTATCATATGATGTTCAGCAGCATGTCATTGGCCAATATATTGACATCTCTCCTATTTCTTTTATTTATTTTGAGCATATGAATGTTATTTGACAGTCACCTCAATTTGTGGGGTTAGGTTCATATCCTACAAACTGTTCCGGAAACATAATTGCCAGAGATTCTAAGAAAATTGCCAGACTAGTCTATTTTCTCCCTGATTGTTTCTCCCTGATTGTTTCACCCAGACTAATAGTCACAAATCACTCTCTGAGCTGTAAGTTTGTTGGATTATTCTGCTTTGCTTTGCCTTGCCTTTTTCTTTTGCCAACAGAACCTTATCTTGACTTCATCTGCCTATTATCACTTATGAAGTACGTGATTTGCTTTTTCTTTAAGAGCTGTTTCTGTCTTTCCTTTTGCCAACACAACCTTACTTTTGTGGTATACCATTTAGAAATATAAAGCACAATAATGGAAGAATGCAAATTCCAAATCTGAAACATCAAAGAAAATGTCTCTGTGATTGAATTCCAAGCCAAGTAGACCAAAACGTCAACTCTCGTCAACAATGGCAAAATATCGAAGAAAAAGTCACTGTAACTGTTAAGTATTCAACATTCTATTTTACTTACAAAAGAGCTCTTAAAGAGATGGGATATTCAACAGTCTATTTACCTTTGAAAAGGAAATTATTGTAACAAGAGCTTAAGACAGTCCCACCACTTGGGGCAAGTGGTAGAAGATTTCTTACAGCTAAAGTAGTAGGAAATTATTGTCCAAAATGGAATGGAAAGATCAATTCAATTTCCTTTCCAACTTGATACTACCGTTCTATAAATGCAGCTATATCCCCAAGTGATTTTATCTTCATCACTTCCGTTGCAGACACGATTCTATGTTGGAAAAAGACACCAATATATCCGAATTCACAATCCGCATATCTCAATTCTTTTCTCTTTTTGTGCAATTAAAAATAGGGGTCAGTCAATCAACAAAAATAAAATACAAAAACTAAATAAACACGCAGCACAAAGAATTTTTAAGTGAAAAACCCTAATACAGGGAAAACTACGAGAAGGTAGTACACTCAAACTCTTCCACTAATTCAAATAATAGGATAATAAAGTTCTTTCTTAGCTTAGTTGGAGGATATACATCAAATCACTAATTTTTTTATTACTTATTTTTGGGTCCTCAAAAAACAAATACAAAAAAAAATCAAAAAATATATTCAGAAAAAAAAAATAGCAATGAGAAGAGAATTCCAAACTGTCTAGAAAATAACCAAAATTGGAGAATGCTAAAAAATACAAAGATTGAAATTTCACAGTATATTTTTGATTGATGAGAGCCTTGTTAACAAAAAAAAATTCAATTTGAGGAAGAAAAGTTCAAAATCAAATGTTTATGGACTTAATTAAATTTAAATTTTATTGTAATTAAACCCTCTATAAATTCAATTAGACCTTTAACAAAATCTAGTTAGGTCCTTAAACATCCAATTTTGAATTTATTTTCCTCAAATTGAATTTCTTTGTCAACAAGGCTTTCATTAGTCGAAAATATATTGTCAAATTTCAATCTTTGTATTTTTGAACCTCCTCAACCAATCTTTAGCCATTTTTCAAAAAAAAAAATTTTGATTTTTTTTGTATTTTCTCTCTATTTTTTTGTGTAGGGATCACTAAAAATAGGTGACAACAACTTTCATGGTATATTTATAGCTCATAAATCTTTTTCTTGTGTAAAAAAAAGGGCATGCAGTGTAATTACCCGAATAACTTTTAATATGAGATAAATATCCATTACCTGATAAGAATATGGTAGGTCCTTAAGAGACTTTTATACACTTAAAAAGATATTAAAAAATTAAATTTTAAGACATCAAGTGTAGCTAAGCCTACAAAGACTAAGTTCTTCCATGAGGTTACACTCAAGGAAGGTCGGTCATTCCCCTGGACATCCCAAGGGAGGATGACCATTATCTTAGACTTGGTTGTCTGCCAAGTTGTGCTTGAGTCTGACATGCGTGTTAGACCGGTATTATCTTGGGCTTGACATACTGCCAAGACCAAGCGCTTTGGACTTGGATGAGTGCCAAGTCCAAGCGTCTTGGGTCTGGCATGAGTGCCATACCCATACTTCCTTGGGCTTGGCACACTACCAAGTCCAAATGCTTTAGGTTTGGCTTGTTACAAAGTCTAAGTTCCTTGGGTTTAGTATGCGTGTCAGACCGACGCTACCTTGGGCTTGATGCACTGCCAAGTCCAAGCATCTCGAGTCTGCCATATGTGCTAGACACACATTACTTTAAGCTTGGCGCTCTGTCAAGTCCAAGCGTCTTGAGTGTGCAATGCATGCCATACCCACGCTATCTTGGGCTTGACGCATTACCAAGTCCAAGCACCTTGAATCTGTCTTGAACTTGATTGATTGTCAAGTCCAAGCGTCTTGGGTGTGGTAAGCCTGCCAGACCCACTCTATCTTGGATCTGACAGGCGTGCCAGACCCACGCTATCTTGGGCTTGGTGTATTTCCAAGTCCCAGCATCTTAGGTTTGACATGCGTTTTAGACTCACACTATCTTGGGTTTGGCGCACTGTTAAGCCTAAGCGACTTGGACTTGATAAAATAACAAGTTTAAATATCTTAGGTCTAGCATGTGCGTGAAACCCATATGTTTTAAAAAACCAAACAAAAATTAAATAAAAACTTAATAAAATTGGCTCATCACTTTCCAGAAGAAGGATCTTTACCTTTATCTTGCACTTAAGGAATGCAATCCTTTGTCCGGATATACTTTCCTCTAAGTACCCTTTGTCCGGATATATTTAATAACAAAAATTAAATAAAAACTTAATAAAATTAAGGGAGCAATTGTCTTCTTTTGTCCCTGTGTGGCTCGCCACTGCCCACCCTAGTTTTATAATAAATGCCTTGTTTATTAGATGCATTTGTGTGAGTTCTATCCCTCCATTTGATATAGGGGAGACATATAAAATGTTTAATTTTTTTTATCAACGTATTTTTTAATTACAAGATTATTAAAAATCTTTATATATATAAAAGAAAAATTAGAAAACTTTAATAATATCGAATAAAAATTAAAAATTAAAAATTTAAAAAGTTTAATAATATTGAATAGAAAATAGAAAAAAGTATTTTTTTGAGACATGAAAGTAGAAAAGCCTAATAATAATAAATAAAATAAATAATTTTTTAAATGAAAAATAACTATATTTGTTATTAGTCAAAACCTTAAAAAATAAAAACATCATAACTATGTGGAGAGACATAAAATGTTTAAATTTTATTTATCAAAGTTTTGTTTTTATTAAAAGGTTATTACTATAAAAAATATAAAAATTTAATAATACAGAATAAAAAAACAAAACTAATAAAAATTAAAAAGTCTAATAATATTGAATATATAAACAAATCAAATATGAAAACTAGAAAAGTCTAATAATAACAACAACAAATAAATAAATTCTTAAATAGAATAAAAAATAAAGAAAAATATTTATTTTCTTAAGAACTACTTTCCTTGTCTATGATCAAGTTTACTGCCTTCGAAATATGGCTATCGTCTGAAGGCTAACCATGTAAATGTCATTCCAATATTCTTTCTACTAGCGGAAACTTTTCAAAGTGGATTCATTTGATTGGTAAGAGACCAATGAAAGGAACAAGGAAATAACGAAAACATAAACCACACTCGAAATTTCAATATGTCATTCCAATGTTGTTCCACACTCGAAATTTCACGGGAAACTCGAAGACATCCAATTAAGACGCAACTGTCTATCTTCTTCAGAAATTTTCGATCATGACCAAGACAAATGAATTCCTGCACAAAGGGCCGGTATTTCATCTTATGGCTCCCATAGATATACACGTATGCAGGGCTAATCATTTTATACATCCTCCTTAAGAAAGTAAACCGCCAAGGCCATGGCTTCCCATATCTTGCTCTTATCCATACCTTCGTTGTTTTGTTCCTTACTTGCTTATGCTACCTTCTTTACTTCTTTTGCTTACTCGGCTACTGGAGCTGAAGTAGCAAATGGAAGGAAGGAAGCAGAAGCTCTTCTAGAATGGAAAGTCAGTCTTGACAACCGAAGCCAGTCTCTCCTGTCTTCTTGGGCTGGAGACAGCCCTTGCAACTGGGTCGGAATCAGTTGCGACAAGTCTGGTAGCGTCACCAACATAAGTCTTCCTAATTCTAGTTTGAGAGGTACCCTAAATAGTCTCAGATTCCCTTCCTTTCCTAACTTGACTGTGCTTATCCTTCGCAACAACTCGCTCTATGGGTCCATTCCTTCACGTATAGGTAACCTTATCAAACTTGATTTGTCTTCAAATAGCATTTCTGGCAACATACCACCAGAAGTTGGAAAATTGGTATCTCTTGATTTGCTTGATTTGTCAAAAAACAACCTTAGTGGTGGTCTTCCTACGTCCATAGGAAACTTAAGCAACTTGTCGTATCTTTACCTTCATGGCAACGAACTCTCTGGTTTCATACCTAGGGAAGTAGGAATGCTTGAACATCTATCTGCCCTTCACTTGTCCGGAAATAATTTTGAAGGTCCAATCCCTGCTTCCATAGGAAACATGAGATCTCTCACCAGTTTACTTTTGTCATCTAATAATCTAACTGGTGCAATACCAGCATCTTTAGGAAACTTAGGAAACCTGACTACTTTAAATTTGTCATCTAATAATCTAACTGGTACAATACCAACATCTCTAGGCAATTTAAGAAGCTTATCTGAACTTCACCTTGCGAAAAACAGTCTTTTTGGTCCTATTCCTCCAGAAATGAACAACCTTACACATTTGTATTGGTTACATATATATTCTAATAGATTGTCTGGAAATCTACCACGAGATGTGTGCCTTGGTGGATTACTTTCACATTTTGCGGCGTTGGACAATTATTTCACGGGACCTATCCCAAAAAGCTTGAGAAATTGCAGCAGCTTGTTGAGACTCAGACTTGAGAGAAACCAACTTAGTGGAAACATTTCTGAAGCTTTTGGCACACATCCTCATGTGTACTACATGGATTTGAGTGATAATGAATTGCATGGTGAACTTTCATTGAAATGGGAGCAGTTTAACAATCTGACAACCTTCAAGATTTCTGGAAACAAGATTTCTGGAGAAATACCAGCAGCTCTTGGAAAGGCAACTCATCTACAAGCTCTTGACCTCTCGTCAAATCAACTAGTTGGGAGAATTCCAAAAGAATTGGGAAATTTAAAGTTGATTGAACTTGAACTCAACGATAACAAACTATCAGGTGATATTCCTTTCGATGTCGCATCGCTATCTGATCTCGAAAGGCTTGGCCTGGCCGCGAACAATTTTAGCGCAACAATTCTTAAACAGCTTGGCAAGTGCTCAAAACTGATATTCTTGAATATGAGCAAGAATAGCTTCGCAGGGATTATTCCTGCTGAGATGGGGTCTTTACAGTCTCTTCAAAGTCTTGATCTCAGTTGGAATTCCCTCATGGGAGGTATAGCACCGGAGCTTGGACAGCTGCAGCGGCTAGAGGAATTAAACCTCTCCCATAATATGCTGTCTGGTCTCATTCCAGCCAGTTTTAGTAGACTGCAAGGCCTCACTAAAGTGGATGTATCCTTTAACAAGTTAGAGGGTCCCATTCCTGACATCAAAGCCTTTCGCGAGGCACCATTTGAAGCAATTCGCAACAACACCAACCTCTGTGGCAATGCTACTGGTTTGGAGGCTTGTTCTGCTCTCATGAAAAACAAAACTGTGCACAAGAAGGGCCCCACAGTTATCATTTTGACTGTATTTTCTCTGCTGGGTAGTTTGTTGGGCCTGATTGTAGGTTTCCTTATCTTTTTCCAAAGCGGAAGAAAGAAAAGGTTAATGGAAACACCTCAAAGAGATGTTCCCGCGAGATGGTGCACTGGTGGGGAACTGCGCTACGAGGACATCATTGAGGCTACTGAGGAATTCAACTCCGAATATTGCATTGGTACAGGAGGGTATGGAGTTGTTTACAAAGCTGTACTTCCATCAGAACAAGTCCTTGCCGTGAAGAAGTTTCACCAAACACCAGAAGTTGAGATGAGCAGCTTGAAAGCTTTTAGAAGCGAGATTGATGTC
>Ga0307510_10008557_pt1 | contig 12199 bp, 11 predicted proteins | sample 12_EM_MG_FD_207224 | JGI IMG/M metagenome (GOLD analysis project Ga0307510, IMG submission 207224) | Populus trichocarpa ectomycorrhiza microbial communities from riparian zone in the Pacific Northwest, United States - 12_EM | ecosystem: Host-associated > Plants > Roots > Unclassified | place...
CATTTCTTGGAATGAATGATAGTTGAGATAAGGCAAATATGTGTAGGGGAATAGCTTTAAATCTTGGCCTAGAAACATCCCATGGCCTAGAAGCAAGGAAAATGACATGAACGAAACAAAAAGGAGCACTCCTTATCTTTTGCACAAGGAATATCTGGATAGTGATGATTCAAATTCAAGTCACTAATGCTAAATTAAAGCTTGATAACGATGATTAGATAAATTTAAGCTGCTTGATGCTGGTGGCACATAGTTTAAAAAAAGGAAAATGGGACAAATGAAAATTTTCAAAACAGGGCTCACAGCACCACCCCTGCCTCCTCTGCAAGCTGCAACCTGGTTTCGTTTAATATTTTAGCTATAAAATCCAGTATGACGAAAACCAGGTCTGAGTAAATATGTTACAAATGGAAGATCACCATATTCAGCTCCAAATTCTATATGACAATCTCTACCACTATGGTATCATCGAGGGAGCAAATTCCATGACCACCAAATGAACTGATTGGCAACCATTATGAACAAATGAAAAGACAAGTAGATCACCAGCAGGAACTACGAGCAAAGCACACAGAGAACGAATAATAATCTCCAGCAAACACTCTTCATCTTTATTTGAACAAACCAGATTGTCAGCAACAACACCGAACAAATTGAAGTCCCCGAATTATAACCGTCAGCAGAAACCCCACCGAAAACTGAAAAAAAATAGACAAACATAGAATTTATTAAGTTCAAAGAAATTTAAATTGCTGAATGAATTAGTCAACTTTGCATTTTATCATGACATACCTTGTCTTCTTCTCTTGCTTATGGAGTTCCACTTGAACCTGCCTCTCCAAAACACAAGAGGTTTTGTCAGTTTTTTTTGTTTTTTCAAAGCTAATATTGTTTTCAGGGAAAATAATTTAAACGAAAAAAGGAATTGAAGAATGGATAAAAATGTTAAACTAAATATGATAGATTTAAATACTCATCACCCATACCTAACCAGATGTTTCTTCACCACTGTCATCATCGTCAACCTTGATTTTAGGGATATGTGCGATCTTGGGCCAATCTTCTCCTGTTCCCTTTTGGCACCTTTTGCTCAAACTTGGACAATCACTGATACGAAGCTTTTGAAGTTTTTTTAAATTGCTGATGGACTCCGGCATTTCTTCAATGTTTGGACAGTCTCCGATGATAAATGTTTGTAAGGATTCTGCAGATCCTTGAAGAAGCTGCTCTGGTACAGCAAGAGTTGCTGGTAAGTATTCAAACATTACAATACGAAGGGAAAGGGAAAGAGGTTGAATTTTTTCCTCTTTCTTTTCTTCTATCGTCATCAAATCAAGCTCTCCACAATCGATAATAAATAATTCTTCCAGAGTAGTTAGGCATTTTATGCTTCTTGGCAGAGAAATCAAGCTATCACATCCGGCAATAACCAATCTCCGAAGACTTCTAAGACCTTGCATATCTTCGCACAAATTTACTAGATTTTCACAGTAAGCAATGAATAAAGCTTGAAGACACTCCAAACACCCAATCCCACCTTCTGGCAACCGCTTCTGCTGAGTAGTTAGATCTAAAAATCTAAGGCTGATCATGTACCTCACATCTTTGGGCAGCTCTTCTAATCCATCACCTGTAACCAGAGCTTGCAAGTTGTGCAATTTGAAAAGAGATTTTGGGAGTCTTTTTATTTTTACGTTGTTCCCAAGATAGAGATATCTCAAATGTTTCAAGGCGCCAATCCTCTCCGGAAAAGCCTCAAATTCAGAATCATCCATTAATTCCAAAGACCGCAAATGCTTAAATTCTAACAAACATTTCTCAAAGTCTGTTTTGTATGTAGGCCCCACTGTACTATTTGCAAAGACTATTGACCGCACTTGATGGAAGTTGTTTGGGAACATGGGGAGAGTTTTATAAAAAAATGAATCAGAGTCAAGAACTGTCAAATGACGGGTCGTTTTGGAAATTTGGTGGTTTTGAGAGCTTATGATTGAAAACTCATTTTGAGCCAATGATGATGCAAGATCATGCATTAAATCATGCATCTTAAAGGTAGCTCCAACAATCACATCCTCATAATCTTGGAAGAAACATCTTGAGATCAACTCGCGCACATAACGCAAGCCAACATCTTCCAAGTTCTCATTTGGATTCGATGATTGAAGAATGAGCCAATGTGCCATCCAAAATTGCACCAAATAGAGATCTACGAAATCATAATCTTTTGGAAAAACCGAACAATAAAGAAAGCATCTTTTCAAGTGAGTCGGCAGTCTTTGATAGCTTATTTTCAAGGCAGGTAAAATACCATCTCCCTCTTCTTCCCACTTCTCACTGTCTCTCACCGATTCCCACTCTTTTTCATCAGTCTTACCATACAGTTGAGTCCCCAAGTTAATCACTGCCAGAGGAACTTGCTTGCATTTCGCCACTATTTCTTTCCCAATTCCAACCAAATTTGGATACAACTCCTTTTCCCCTTCCTTGAATGCACACTTGCAAAACAACGACAGACAGTCCTCTTGACCAAGAAGACTTAGGTTGTACGCAGCAACAGTACCCATAATCTTAGCAACACGTTGACTACGGGTAGTTACTATAATCTTACTTCCATCAGCACCTTTTGATAACAAAGGCTTCAACAACAACCATTTTTCAGCATCTTCATTCCAAACATCATCCAAAAGAAGCAAGTATTTCTTACCCTTCATAATATCTTCAAGTTTTTTATTAAGCTCACCCTCATCCAAATCCGCACATCTTTCCCCAGTTGCAGATTTAATAATTTTTTGTATCACTTGTTTCAAGGAAAAATCATCTGAAACACATGCCTCCATCTTCAGATCAAAATGACTTTTTACATTTTCATCATCACACACCGATTTGGCAAGAGATGTCTTCCCCAAGCCTCCCATTCCGACTATCGGAAGGACAAAGGGATGTGCATCAGCAACCTTAGAAGGTGCTGCTAAAAGGTTGATGATGCGTTCTTTGTCTTTGTCTCTTCCGATAAGACCGGAAAAGCTCTCAAAGGATCGGTTCATCTCTGTTTCCTCATGCAAGACATGACCACAATCAATAGGCTGCTCGCTGAGGTTGAACTCAGACTTAAGAGCTGAAATCGTAGCTAGTCTTTCTATGATGCTCTTTATCTTGTGACCCATTCTTAAACGGAATGCAATCTTATTAGAGCTTGAAAAGAAGCGCCGTACCTTTCTGCTGGTGCTCCCTGTTGTTTTCACCACCTGCCTTCTCAAAGTTTCGCACTCGATTTCGTCCAGCACGTCCTCGGCATCATACAAGACTTCTCTGAGATCGTTGAGCCAGAACCGAATTTTGTTATTCTTTGATTGTTTCTGCTCAGCATCGGACAGCACTGCAGCGATGGCTGACAATCTCTTTTCAAGACGAGCAATGTCAGCTTCAAGTCCCCATGCCAAACAAAATTCTTGACCAGCAAAAGAGCCTAACTTCACTAGAAGGGATTGTGCAATGGTGGATGCAAAAGCTCCTTCCATTTTCTTTTTGAGTGGAGAGAGGAGAATTAGTTGATAGGAAAAATGATTGAGATGGGAGGGAAGTTATGTTTTCAGAATGGCAAACTTCTTGATTTCTAGCTACGAGCATGCATGTAAAGGCAACACAAACGCCTGTAATTTTTGTTCCTGACATTCCCTTATTCTTTCATTTATCCCTTACTTTGGAAACAATCTTCCTAATTAGAATCTATCCCTTACTTGGAACTTCCTAAGCAGTAAGCACAATAGCATAAACAACCTTTGTAGAAAAGCAAGTGATCTCTCTCTCAGAATCTGAGATGATCATGACGTTTTGAAGATGATATGGTGATGATGTATTGTTAATTAATTTCAGTTATGTATATATGTATGATCAAATTACAACCTAATCAATCAAAAAGAATTTTGAACTACACTTAATTTTAAATTAAATAAGATTATAAAGAATTTAAACATTTGTGATTTAACATTGAAATGGAAGAATAAACAAGAGTGAAATAATTTTGAATTAAAAAAAAAGGGAATGTCACGAAAACAAAAAATTCCCATCCTTGAAATTCCCTACCCCATCCTCCTCGAGTTAACACTTAAAACCATTTTTAAATGCTAACCTCTCTTAAATTCCCTCGTCCTAAAAAATCATCAAAAACATTCCTCCAAGTCCAATATTCTTTGAATGACAAAAACAGATATGAAAGATGGGTCCTTAATATCATTATACCTTAATATCATTAAAAATAATAAAAGTATTTTCTTTTTTGTATACAATAATTGAGATTTTCTTTTTTGTATCTTTTTTTTATTCAATGTTAAGTATCTTTTGAGATAGATTATGTATCCATTGATATGAAGTTAAGGTTTTTGCTAAAACGTATTTTTTTTAAGTGGTTAGATTATCCTTTTATGTTTGACGGTAACATAAAAAAATAATTAAAAAATAATTTTAAATATTTGATTATATCATAAAAATTAAATTAAATAATTACTTATTAATATTTTTTTTTCAAGTTTATCTAACATATATAGAAAGTGTAATGGTGAAGAAAACAAAAAATCACATACTTATATATTGTTTATTTTATAAAATATAACTATATATATATAATATAAATATTTTAAATATGATATTATAGACATATAGCCTTGTTAAATATTTTTGAGTAAAATATATTAGTATTTTTTTTTCATTTTAAAACCTTGTCAAATATTTTTTTAAGTAAAATCTATTAATATGTTTAGTTGTATAATGAAAAATAAGTTGAAAATTATTTTTTGGTTTTTTGACATATCAAATAAAATAAGTTGAAAACTAATATATTTTAAGTTATTAAATTTTTTAAATAGTAAAAGTTTTATTTCTATCAAATATTTTTTGGTGTTTAGATAACATTGAAAATAAATTTTCTTTCTATAATATCCTAATTTTATAATACAATTTATATGATTTAAATGTATGATAATGAGTAATATAACATGTTTTGTATTCAAATATGTTTTTTTAATTAATATTATTTAAATTGAAATATTATATGTACTGATATATTAAATTAATATACCTTTATATTATATATTAATATATTCTAATATATTATTTCCTATATAAATATAATAGTGATTTATTATTTTTTAATAATATTATATTTTAAAGTGTTATATATATAATGAAATATTATTATCACTTTAGTTCTTAGATCTTCATGAAAAGTGATTTTCAATTTTTATACCATAAAACATTTTTCTCCGTCTAAAACTTATGTTGTTTTTTTTTTTATCAAAAAGTAAATTAAAGATACTTTCCTAGTGTTTATTTAATGCATTTTTTGTGTGGTATCTCACATATATTTAATGCATTTAAATAAATTTTTAAAAAATTGAAACTAAATAAATTAAGTCATTTTTAAGTGATATTAAGAATATTTTTTAATCTCAATTGAAGCATAATCTATCTCTGAGATACTCTTTAACATTAAATAAAAAAATATTAATTATTTATGTTATTACTTATTTTCATTTAACTCATTCCGTTATTATTTAATTTTTAGTCACAAAATCTTTACAATCGAGATTCTTCTATCAAAGAAAATCCATTTTGGACCTGTCCTTGCGTTGATCACGACAAAACAGCACATGAACTAGCCATGCTTGTAAAAAAAAACAATAACAAAAACATCATTTCTCTCCGAAATTATCATCACTTCTATAAAACTCACGAACTCCAAAAAAAAAAAAAAAAAAAAAAAGAAGAAGAAGAAGAAGAAGAAGCATAGAACTACGAAAGAACTCAAGCTCAAGCTTAATTTTCAGTATAAAAAATGGGCAAGAGTGTTTTACTGTTATGTGGTGATTACATGGAAGATCATGAGGTGGGCTGCTTTGTTTTATCTATCTTGAATTGTTTCTTGAATCTTGGATTGATGAAGAATTGTGGGTTCTTCTTGTTTTTTGTAGGCTATGGTTCCATTTCAAGCTTTGCAGGCTTTTGGGATTGCTGTTGATGCTGCTTGCCCTGGCAAGAAAGCTGGGGATATTTGCCGCACTGCAATTCATGATTCTGCTGGTTATCAGGTGCTCTCTCCCTCATTATACAAATTTAATCATCATATTGGATTCCTTTTTTTTTCTTGGGCTGTTTTTGAAAAAGCTTATTAATTTGCTGATCTTACTTAGTTCAGTCATCGAAGCTTTAGTTTTAGCATTGTTTTTTCAATAATTGGTGAATATAAGGAATTTTTTTTTTCCTTTTTATGGATTTGTAGTTAATTTTAACTTATTCAAAATATGTATTTGTTTTTCTCTATATATATTGCTTACCTCACACTTTACTTCTATTAATCTGCAGATTATTGGGTTTTATCATTGTTGTATGTCTTCTTTGAGTAGTTTAGTGGATAAAATCTAATACTTTGAGACTAATCTTCACATATATTTGGTATTAAAATTTTAATTTTTGATTAATTAATAAGGTAATAAAAGACATTTTCTTAATGCAATAATAATTTTGTGATAACTGAAATGAATGCCTGTAGTGGCCGTGGTAATCTTAGTGATGATGGTGGTTGCGGTAATGGTGGCAGTGTAGTAGTGATAATATTAATATGATAATTTCTTGATGGGTTGTGCTGAGTGCTAATTTTGATAATTGCATGGTTGTGGTGATGATCATTTTACATGCATTATGTGTTCATCAAGATCCCTTTTTATGATAATTTATGTGTTGTTTTTCTAATAACCTGTTGGTGGATGTAGCTCTACTGATTGATTAAAGTACAAGCATAGTATATCAATTTCATTAACTTAGTTCTGATAGGTGTTTTTTGGAACTTTATTGATTTTAGACTTATACTGAGAGTCGTGGTCATAATTTTACTCTCAATGCAACATTCGATGAAGTTGATTTTGGCAAATATGATGGGCTGGTGATACCTGGAGGACGGGCTCCAGAATATCTTGCCATGAACGAATCTGTGTTAGATTGTGTCAGGAAATTTTCTGACTCAGGAAGGCCAATTGCCTCTGTTTGCCATGGACAATTGATCTTGGCAGCTGCAAATTCAGTAAAAGGTCGGAAATGCACTGCATATCCTGCTGTGAAACCTGTGCTCATTGATGCTGGCGCTCATTGGGTTGAACCTGAAACCATGAAAGCTTGTGTTGCTGATGGCAATATCATCACTGGAGCTACATATGAGGGGCATCCTGAGTTCATCCAACTATTTGTGAGGGCACTGGGGGGCAAGATAACTGGTTCAGATAAGAAAATTTTGTTTCTCTGTGGGGTAAGTTCTAATTATTTGTTTTTAGTTCTTAATTTTTTTTTGCCATTGACCGAGGTCATGCTTATGAAACATGTGTTGTCTCATAGTTGCTAAGAATCCTTGCTTCTTTTGTTCTTGCTTGCAGGATTTCATGGAAGATTACGAGGTAACTGTTCCTTTTCAGTCTCTTGAAGCTCTTGGGTGCCATGTTGATGCAGTTTGCCCCAAGAAGAAGGCTGGGGACACCTGCCCAACTGCAGTCCATGATTTTGAAGGTGACCAAACTTACAGTGAGAAGCCTGGTCATAGTTTCACTCTAACAGCTAGCTTTGAAGGTTTGGATGCCTCAAATTATGATGCTCTTGTCATTCCTGGAGGCCGGGCTCCAGAATACTTGGCACTGGATGAGACAGTGATTGCTTTGGTGAAAGAATTCATGCACTCTAAGAAGCCTGTTGCATCTATCTGCCATGGGCAGCAGATCTTAGCTGCTGCCGGAGTTCTTAAGGTAGTTTTGTGTTGCCTTGCGAGGAATGTGGTGTATTTTCTTCACATAACGCACCTAGAATATGTGCAAATGCAACTAATTTATTGTTGTGTGCACATGTTTTTGTTTGTTAGAAAAACTGGCATCTTTTAACATTTAAAATTATACTCCTTTTAAAATTATAAGCCATGCGAAGTCTTTCCCTGTACAAACTTTAACTCCGGACTGGGTACCTTTTTTTATTAGATTTAGCTCTGTAGAATTTCGTATGCAACTTCTCATGGCTTATATCTTCACATTTGAAATTCAAACTCTTTGATCATCATATTTAAAGTTCCATGAGAATTGTTTTCAAGGGCCCTTTTATCTTCTATATTTGGAACGTAATTCTCTTGATCATAGAATTACAAATATTATGCTATTTCATGTGTCAGGCTGTATAATTGCTAATACGAATCATCTTTGCAGGGAAGAAAATGTACCGCGTATCCTGCAGTGAAGCTGAATGTTGTCTTGGGAGGGGCAACATGGCTAGAACCTGATCCAATAGATCGCTGCTACACTGATGAAAACTTGGTTACAGGTGCTGCTTGGCCAGGGCACCCTCAGTTCGTCTCTCAGTTGATGGCCTTACTTGGCATTCGAGTGTCATTTTAGCTATTTTCATGTAACTAGTATGCTTGTATCTTATATCAAATAACATGGGGATGTATGCGGTTTCCATGTTTGGGTCTAGGAATCCATCTTGTATCACATTGATCCTTGTCACTTGTATGCGGTTTGCCTGTGCCGAAAATAGACTTCTATACCATGCAAATAAGTGAGTTTCTGGATTGTTGGTTGTGGGAAATGAGTGATGACCTATCCATAGGGTGCTCTGAACGCATCATGTGGCTTGATTATAAAGGATGTGGAATTTTGCTTGCACTTGCAATTCTAACTCATTGTTTTGAATTTGATCTTGATACACGGAATGGTGAAGAAATGTTGGTTATTTTATTGGCAGAGGATTTTGCTTATAATATGAATGATCTTGGACACAAAGATCGGGTCATTTCATGCATGATGTGGAAAAAAGTTGATGAAATCACTTCAAAGATCATGCTGATCGCGATAACATAGTCTCAATGCGACCTAGTCCAACAATAACAAAGCTCCCATTTAATATTTTATTGGTTGCCATGTGCATTGATCCAACATTAACGAAGAGAGTTACAGTACAGTTTTAGTCAACGATAACAAAGAGAGTTAAGGAACAATTCCGTTTCTCTTGCGCTTGCAGTCTTTATAAAAGCACGAAACTCCACTTGAGAGATGATAGCAATAAACAAAGCTAAAGCTTAAGTCTTATTTTTAGCATCAGCAATGGCTAATTGCAAGCCACAGAAGAAAGTTTTATTGTTATGTGGGGATTTCATGGAAGATTATGAGGTGGGTTGCTTTCATTTTTATCTTTCTCATTTTGGAGTTGTTTTCCCCCTTGAAGTCTTTAAATGATTGGGTTTTTTTTGTTTTGCAGGCTATGGTTCCATTTCAAGCCTTGCAGGCTTATGGAATAGCAGTTGATGCTGTCTGTCCTGGCAAGAAAGCTGGTGATTGTTGCCGCACTGTAATTCAAGACTCTGGTGCCTATCATGGCTATCAGGTCTCCTCTCTCTCATTTTATGTTAATCTCTTACAATATCCATTATTTAATGAAAATATTATTTGTTTGGATATAAAAGGTATCCAAATTTAGTTACTTGCAACTCCGACTTGGTTCTGTTTAATTGTTTGTCTTCTGATATGGATGCTGGAGTAATGGTAGAAGATGTAGTAGTGATGATCTTGAATTGATGGCGATAGTGGTTGTGGTGGGAATGATAATGATTTTGTGCCCAGTGTTAAAGATATAGTAGTTATTATGATGATCATTTTACGTCCATAATGTGTAAACTGAGCTCCCTTTTTAATGTGTTCTGTTGGCAAATATAGTACAGCCACTCATTTCCCTAGCTCTGATATGTGTTTTTGGAACTTCACTTACTGTAGACTTTTACAGAGAAGCTTGGACACAACTTTAGTCTCAATGCGAACTTCGATGAAGTTGATTTTAGTAAATATGATGGGCTGCTTCTACCAGGAGGAAGGGCTCCAGAATATCTTGCCATAAATGAATCCGTATTAGATTGTGTGAGGAAGTTTTCCGACTCAGGAAAGCCGATTGGCTCTATTTGTCATGGACATTTGATCTTGGCAGCTGCTGGCTCAGTAAAAGGTCGGAAGTGCACTGCACTCCATGCTCTGGGACCTGTGCTCATCGATGCTGGTGCTCATTGGATTGAACCCAAAACCAGGATGGATTGCGTAGCTGATGGCAATATCATCACTGGAGTTATATATAGGGCTCATCCTGAGTACATTCGGCTTTTTGTGAGGGCACTCGGAGGCAAGGTAACTGGTTCAGATAAAAGGATTCTGTTTCTCTGCGGGGTAAGTTCTATTGTTCTAATACAATTACTACCTGTCTCTTACTATCAAGCTTGAGGAAACATATGTTTTCCTTGTTTACTAAGAATCCTTTGTTCTTTTATTTCTGCTTGCAGGATTTCATGGAAGATTATGAGGTAACTGTTCCTTTTCAGTCCCTTCAAGCTCTTGGGTGCCATGTTGATGCGGTTTCCCCCAAGAAAAAGGCTGGGGATATCTGCCCAACTGCAGTCCACGACTTTGAAGGTGACCAAACTTACAGTGAGAAGCCAGGCCATAATTTCATTCTAACTGCTTCCTATGAAGGTTTGGATGCCTCTACTTATGATGCTCTCGTCATCCCTGGAGGCCGGGCTCCAGAATATTTGGCACTGGATGAGACAGTGATTGCCTTGGTGAAAGAATTTATGCAATCTAGGAAGCCTGTTGCATCCATCTGCCATGGGCAACAGATCTTAGCTGCTGCTGGAGTTCTTAAGGTAGTTTCCTGTTGTCTTGTGAGGAAGCCTGTTCATAGACTTACAAATACTATGCTATCACATGTCCCATGGCTTGTAATCTTCAATGCGAATCACGTTTGCAGGGTAGAAAATGTACTGCATACCCTACGGTGAAGCTGAATGTTGTCTTGGGAGGGGCAACATGGCTAGAACCTGATCCAATAGATCGCTGCTACACTGATGAAAACTTGGTTACTGGAGCTGCTTGGCCAGGGCACCCTGAGTTTGTCTCTCAATTGATGGCCTTACTTGGTATTCAAGTGTCATTTTAGCTGCTACAATGTTAAATAATGTGCGTGTATCTTATTTCAAATAACATACCGATGCAGACACCATGCATGTTTGGGTCTAGAAACCCATCTTGTATCAAATAACACATGGATTCCATATCTGTTACTGGAATCCTTGTCACTTGTGTTCATCTTTGCCTGTGGAAAAAATAGACTTTCATATTGTTCAAAGCAACAACTTTTAGGATTGTTGGTCGTGCGAATCAGTGATGGCCGAGTGCCCCTTCCATGAAACCATGTGCCCATTGATGCTGACACCCATTGGGTTGAACTTAGGATCGCAAATCCGATTCCAATGAGATCCGCTTTCATCTATCCAAATCTAAATAAAGGATAGAGAGATTTTTTTCTCCAACGAGAGAAATAGAAATCTTCAGCTTGTTCAGGTATCCAAAGAGGAGATGGAGGGAGGTGAGGAAGCTTCTATAGAGACGAATTCGTTGTTAATGGCTGCAATATTTCTAGGGCTTCATAAAAGGGGCATCCTGAGATCTTCCAGCTATTTGTGATGGCATAGGGAGGCAAGATAACAAGTTCGGATAAAAGGATTTCGTTCCTCTGTGGGGTAAATTAATATGGCTTGACAAAAATGTGTCTGGTTACTATAAGAATCCTTGCTTCTTCAATCCGCCCCTTCTTGTCAGGTGTCATTGAAGATAACAAGGGACACGTTCCTTTTTCAATCCCTTCAAGATCTTAGGTGCCATGTCGATGCTGTGTTGCCGGAATAAGAAGGTTGAGGGCTTATGCTCAACTGCAGTGCATGAGTGGATGGCTTGCATAGTTTACAGAGAAAAGCTAGGTCATATTCTCAAACTAACAGCTACCTATGAACGTCTAAATTTATGATACTCTCCTTATCCCTGGAAGCCAGGCTGAAGAGTATTTAGCAGTGAGATAATACAGTGACTGAGTTGGTGAAAGACTTCATGCAATCATACAAGCCATTTGCAACTAGAGGTCAGAGGCCACGCAGGGCTTTGCTGCACTAATGAGAGTTTGATCAATGAATATAACTGATTTCATCTCTAAGTTAACGGACTTAATGAGTATTCAGGTGTGCACATGTGATGTATTTTGTACCGAAAAACAAGCGAAATGGAGACTCAATGTTGAGGATGATATAATAAAAGGTAGAGAAGTTCTTGTTCAAGTTCTGGAACTAGAATGAAATATCAGC
>Ga0307510_10008560_pt1 | contig 12197 bp, 17 predicted proteins | sample 12_EM_MG_FD_207224 | JGI IMG/M metagenome (GOLD analysis project Ga0307510, IMG submission 207224) | Populus trichocarpa ectomycorrhiza microbial communities from riparian zone in the Pacific Northwest, United States - 12_EM | ecosystem: Host-associated > Plants > Roots > Unclassified | place...
TTACAGCTGATTGTTGGAGTGATCCCAATCTAATGCCATTCATGGCCATCACGGCGCACTGGTCTGCCCACCATGTTAAGGATACTCAACAGGGGCAGCGGTATATTACTGGCCTTCACTCTGAGCTCATTGCCTTTCATTGTGTGCCTCGTCGGCATACAGGTGAACACCTAGCATCGGTGTTTATGAGCATACTTGACCACTACAATATTAAAAATGTATGTAACACTCTTATGGTTTAATCTTAGCTAATATGTCCTGTCCAGATTGGGTGGATAACGCTTGACAATGCAAGCAATAATGACACCCTCATTTCATCACTTGCAGCTTAGCTTTTAGCCCAAGGTGTTGACTTTGTATCCCATGAATGATGTATCAGGTATGTTGATTGGTTACACAGCGGTACTATTACTAATTATTGAAATAACAGGTGTTTCCCACACATTATCAATCTTGTAGTTCAGGCCGTCCTTAGCTCAATTACCAATATGAGCTATGCCAGAGAAGATGCCGAACATTTCAATATGTGGCAGTCAACAATACATGATGTTGTTGCTTCACTTCAGACACTTATCAACAAGGTACGTATTTTCTATTGTCCTGAAAGACATATAATCCTTATCTTAATGTATAGATCTGTGCATCAGGCTTCTGTCGTCTAGAGTTTGAAGAAGTACAGAAGGAGCATTTGAAGGATAGTCCAGTATTAAAGCTAATTCAGGATGTCCCAACACACTGGTCTTCAACCTATCTGATGCTTGTACGCGCAATACAACTTCAACGGGTATGTTTATAATCCTAAATTGTTTTCTTTTGTCTTAATATTCTAAATAGGCAATTGATATTTTTGTATCGAAGAACCCTGATTTGTCTGATTATAGACTTAGTGCTGAAGATTGGGCACAGATTAAAGTGTACGCAAAGATTCTTGAGGTATGTTTTGATATATAATATTGTGTTGTACTATACTAACATATTGACTTATCTAGGTGCCTCACGCATTTCAACATAAGCTTTCATATGAGAAGACACCAATTCTATGTGAAGCCCTTCCATCATTCCAGAAAATTATTGTAAAGTGGGAAGAGTATCAGGATAAGATGCCAGAATATGCACATCATATTGAGGCTGGTCTCTTGAAGCTTCAGGACTATTTTTCCTGTGCTATGAAGGTTCCAGTATATCAACTTGCAATCTGTAAGATGGTCCTTTCATTGATATGGGTTGACTGGCTAATAATCTTTATTGTACCTCCCAGTACTTCATCCATCAAAGAAGCTTTCCTGGTTCTGTGAGCATTTGCCTGATCAGGTTCGGTCAGCTAAGAAGATGTTTCTTGAATATGTAAGCTGTCAATTTCCTTTCTAATGCTAAGACGGAGACTGATATTGAGTAGCTGGAGCCTTATCAGCCATCATCAAATCCCCACACACCATGGCCCCAGCGCACCATTCACTGTGTACAAGACACAGAAGCTGATTGGGCTGATTCAGTCTTGGGTATAGATTCCTATGATGACTCTGTCCTTAGCTGCTCTTTGCAAATGGAGGTGGAAGCATACTTCCTCGACACAGTGACATCATCCTACACAAGTATTATGATGTTTTGGCAGGTATGTTGCAATTACTTCAGTATTGTTGGTTTATTGGTGCTTACTTATTTCTCTTAGGAGAACCAGTTTCGTTATCCCACCATCTTTATGCTTGCCATGGATGTGTTGGCCATCCAAGGCTCCTCAGTTCCCTGTGAACGTGTTTTCTCATCAGGGAAGGAAACAATGTCACCACATTGGAATCAAATTAAGCATGATCTCATAGAGGGGCTTCAAATGCTTAAATTTACCATGAACCATGGCAAGCAACTTGATTTTATGGTAGGATTGGGGCAAGAGGCTGAACTGCATGTGTTAGAGAGACTGGATCATCTGGATAGTTGTGTTCCAGAAGATCTAATGACTTTTCGTCGCAATCTTATAGCTTCTCTGGATGGTGATGATTCCTCCATCTCATCTGATGAGTCAGACCTTAATTGTGAATAGATCCCCATTCCCTAGCATGTAGTTTTCTTTGAAATCGAAAGAAAAGTGTTTTGTTGTGGTCCTAAGCGTACTATGTGTGATGCATGTGATGACGCGCTTGTGTGTGAAACAGCAATCCCACATCCATCTCCATTCACTTACACGCAACACCATCACCATCTGCAACACTGCCATCCACCCCTCCAAATGGTGCTACAAAACTTTCTCCTCCCTCTTCACCACCGCTCCCCCCTTCTATTGTGTTGTCAAAACCAACGTGACATGGCTCCTGCTCTGCTGGCGTCTCCGCCCCGCCTGCTGCGCATATGACATTGAGCCCACCACAATCATCTTCCGGCAGTGTGATACAGGCAAGCGCCTCGGGTGCAAGTGTTCTATCCCCCACATGGCGCACGATTATAGTGCACCATATGACCAAATCCACTGCGCGGACCACCATGCGATGCTCCATCCCACCTCATATGCACGGTCCCTGGTGTGTGCATCTGCCTTGGCGCCGCCATGGCCGACGTGCAGCCTGACCCGGCTGTCGCGGGTGGACTCAGAATCAGGCCCGCATCTGGCAAAGTGCTCGACCCCACTCTTGTTGTTGCCACAGATGGCATGAAAAGCCACTCTGCAGAAGGTCGTCACAGGCCTTGACAACAGGCCCAAGCTGGCAGGCGATGCTGCATATTGTGCAGTCATATCCACAGACCTCATGCTCCCAAGACAACAGAAGCAACCATGTGGACTGGGTGGTACCCTGCCACCACATGGTGGGATATTGTATCATGAGTCTGTCCATATGAGCATTTCTTGGCAAGGTTCTGAGAACATGTGGGATCTGTGACAGTAAGCAAAGGAGTAAAGCCTGGTGTTAATACATCTAGATGAAGGACCAGTTGAGTCATGGGTGGCAGAAGGCAGTGGAGTCAAAATTGTGCGTCAATTTGCAGACTTTGAGCCACAGTACTCCCTCATGCCGCGGCGGCTCCTTTTCCAGTGTTGTTAAGCTCCTTTCATTCATCAAATTGACGTTAATATGGCATCTTGTGGACTGCAACCCATTTCCCATCCAGGTCTACCATAATGGGCGCATGGTGCTCTTGGGAGATGCATGCCATCCTATGCTGGTCCGTACGCTCTTATCATCGACAAACCACTATCCAGTAAGCTTATGATGTACCTCTCTAGCCTCACCGCGCCCATGGTGCCATGATCATGGTCGAAGATGTGGTGGTCCTTGGCACCCTGCTGTCGTATGTCTTGTCATTCTCACAAGTCTCCACTCTTTTCAGAAGTGTACCAAGTCGTTCAGTGCATATCCCAATCCCTTGGATCCCTATTGCTCCTTTCTCCTGACCAGCGGGCACCCTTTTCAGGTTACCACGTGCAATGGCGACCCAGGGTCCTCCCACCTGAACCGAAGGATGTTCCACCCTCCAGATGAGCCCAAACAGCATGCGCGTGATGATACGATGCACATTGACATCGCTGTTGTTCGTAATCAAGACAAAGTTTTGGCCTTGGTTGTTGATTTTCTGGGCATCACCCCATCCACCCTAGAGACTGCACTCTCATACAAGACCAAGCTTGTCAAGAAGGAATTCTGCAGTCTCCCTCGATCCAGATGGCATGGCCAACAATTGTAACAACCTTGCGAAGACACTTTTTTCCCTCTCTCTTGTTCACTTGGCTTAATGAACCCATCGATGAATGTTCCTGTCATGATGATTTCATCACCTTTATTGACCTTTTCGACCTTCCCGGACCCCAGAACCTCATGCCCCAACCCAATTCTCTCAACCAGTTTGCCATCAACTTTGCCAACGAGTGCCTCCATAACTTCGTTCAGAAGGTCTTCAAAAGCCACGTCGCCAAGTCTAACAGCAAAGGCATCTCCCGCTTTGTCTCACAAGTACCCTATCTCAATAATTCAGAATGTGTGCGACTACTGCAGAATCAACCTGGTGAACTTATCTACATAATGGACGACCAAGCCTGCTGCGCAGTGAAAAAGACTGCCATACAATGGTTGAAGCATTTAGAGAGTGTTGGGAAATCACTCATCATTCAAGTTTGGCTCAGTAGTCTGCTCAGGCTTCCCAACATTCACCATCAATCACTTCAACGGACCCGTCAATTACTCATCCAAGAGCTTTCTCAATCAAAACCTTGACTTACTTAACCTGACTTCATCTCCCTACTTTGAGGCAGGGCTTCTGGCCCTGAGGCAGCAACCGGTGGCAGGGTCCGATTCCGTCAATCCATTTGTATGTGGGCTGTTTTCAGGCAAAGCAATTGCAATGCAGATGCACCCACATAATGAGGACAATTGTCATGGCACAACAGCCTGTTAAACCCATGTGTGCCCCTTCAATGAGGTGGAGGAACTCAGTCTGACATACTTCAAGTCTTGGTGATGTAGAAGAAAAGAAACGCAATGGTGGTGATGTAAAGCAAGCACGCACTGTAGCCTTGGAGCAAGCACATTCCCCTTCGCCCGATGTCCGGTACACCCAATGATGCCACAGGGCAGCAAATGTCTGTCGCTGTCATATTTTGTTTCCCATCTTTGTATGTTCCTTTATTCTGCTTTCATTCTAGTCCCACCTAGCATACTTGTCCCTTATATAACCCTCACTGCCTGGCCTAGAGCTGGGGGAAGAATAGAGCTCATTTCTGTTCCCCTTTCTGTTCGCATGTCCGTCGCCTCAGCCTTACGCCATCACGAACCCCAGCTGTGCCGTTGGAGCAATACATGCCCATCGCAGTCTGCGCCGTCACGTCCCTCCTCACACACACACACACACACACACTCTCTCTCTCTCTCTCTCTCTCTCTCTCTGCAGGTGGTCATGCGATTAACACCTGCCAATCCACCACCTCCGTATTCACACCAACATCTTCTATCCTTTTGAACTCTTGCGTGGACTATCCGTCTGCAATAAATCTGGCTGCCCCAGAGAGGCAGTGAGCCTTTTCAGGTTTACTGTCTCTCTCTAATTTCCCCATCTTCAGATTCTCCCTTGCCCTTAGTTGCCCTTGGCAACCTTGTGCATATCCATCCAACCTCAGCAACGGGACTCTCCACAGTGTTTCATCCAAAGTATCTACCCTCCGCCGTCCAAAGAACCTCACCTACTGATGTCACCACCTTGCCATGGCACACAGCAGCACGCATGTTCAGAACATGCTTGACAAGCAAGAACTCGACAACTTTGTCTATTGGTCATCAAAGTGCCTCATGGAAGATGAAATCGACGTGGCCCGCTACTTTGAGCGTTTCCAAACCCTAAGCGACCCTCTTCTCTTCTACCAATGCATGTCCAAGAGGGAATGCGATATGCTTTTCTGGAAAGGCTTTCATGTCAACAACCGCACCGCGCTCCTCCCCTACCTCCTTGATAAGTGTCCCAACCAGCAGCCAGGAGCAACCCTCAGCTTCCGAGAGCTGTTTGACCTTGCGTATCCCTTCCTTGCTTGCAAGAGACTCACAACAGAAGCCGAAGCCAAGGCCAAAGCAGAAACAGAAGCCGTCTGGCAGGTGGTACCACTGATGAGAAACGTGCAGAATGAGAACTTATCAATCCACGATGAGGCCTATAGCGCCTTGTACAGGCAATGCATTCACATCATTCCAGAGTTGGCTGAGGTGTTGCCAAAGCCTGAGTTGTCACACGAACCCGTGCAAAATGCACCAGTGCAGAGCACTTCCCACAACTGTCAAGCCCCATCAGCGCCATCGTCTCCTGCTCGTACTCCCTCGTCACCCATACCTGAGCTGCTGACTTCACCCACGGACCTTGTCACTAGCGCACTTGATGCACCTGTCGATCCCTCCCCTGCGCCTCCTCCAGCCTCAGACTTCATCGACCACACACCTTCGACCACGCCTCCATCGCTGCCAACTTGGAGTTGACCCAAAGGTCCCTGGTGCATGCCAGCCACCATGCATATCGCATCTGTTACCTCTGTGTGCGACCATCCAAGTTCAGTACTGTTGACACCCATCGTGAGCTGCCCATCACTGCGCTCACCTCTGCCCGCGCCTCCAGGTCTCCCTTCCACTCCAGCAGCAAAACAAATTCCCTTGTCCATGCACCCCAAATCCTTACTGTTTCCACCGCCTTCACTGCTCCCCTTCTTGCCGCTGCCTTTCTCGACTTCATCGCCAACGTCCCTCTCACTTTCGCTGCCATTGTCACCACTGCCTTCGCCAATGCCATTTTTGCTAACTCCACCTTCGCCTGTGCTGCCCTCACCACCATCTCTGTTGCCTTTGTCGCTCACGCCTCCAATTTATGAACTCACGCCACCCTCACCTTTGTCAATCGCCATTGCATTACCAAATCTGTCCGAAACCACTGAAGCCAAATCGAATAGCCACTGAGCACCAGAAGAATCCAATGTTTCAAGCAGAAGTAATGACGGTGTGACTCCGATAACAAAACCGCAAGTGCAAGCCCTCTGCAACAACCACCACAACCCCGACAACATTGAAGGCAAGCCAGCGTGCAGCGACAGCAGCGGCAGCAACCGCAACCATAACAACCACCCACACAAGTGCAGCAACTTCAGCATCGACAGCAACTGTAAACTCATGTACGATCTGGGCGGCGAAGACATCAATATCAAGGACGGCTTGTCACGCAATGTCGGTGATAGCAGCGGCAGCAGCAACGTGTCCTGCGCCACCAACACCATTCCCACTAATGCGCGCTGCAACCATGCACCCGTCCTATCATCTGAGGCCACCGACAATGACAAAGACTTCGCTCAGCATGCCCTCCCTCGCTGTGACCGCCGCCTTCCCACTCGTTTCTGCACTGGCAACTTTGTATACATCGACTCCTCACACGCTTCTGCCCACACTCGCCTCCTCACCCCTGACTTCGCACCCACTCACCCAACCTGGCACATCAACAATGAATATCCTACTGCCGACAATGACAACAACAGCAACAACAAGGCTGCCAACATCAACAACATCACCTTTGCCAGCAACAGCGGTAGCAGCTTCATCCATGCCGCCAACATCTTCGACATTGCCCACATCCTTGACACCAATGCCATCAACAGCAGCAGCAGCAGCATGTCCCGCGCCACCGACACCCTTCCCATTAACGCGCACCACACAGACGCACTCACCCCGTCATTCAAGGTCACCAACGATGGCAAAGACTTTGCTCAGCGCGCGGGCTCACACTGCGACTGCCGCCTTCACACATGATACTGCACCAGTGAGTTTGATGCCGCCGACATTGACATCAAAAGGAGCAACAGCAAGAGCACCCCTGGCAACGACGCCAACATCACCAACACTACCTGCACCCTGGACAATGCCGATGCCGTCATCAAAAGCAGCACCAGCAACTGCAACAGCATGTTCAGCACCCTCGACACCAGTGCCGCCACCAGCAGTGAAAGCAACATCAACAGTACCGCCAACGTCTTTGATAGCAACAACAGCGGCAACAACAGCAATGCCACCGGCTTCACCGACACCACCCGCACACTCAACACCAATGCTGACAGCATCGCAAGTCACAATGCTGCCAGCTTCGTCATCACCGCCTGTGCCCTCTCCACCAGCAAACACCCCAACGCTTTTGATGTCAACACCATCAGCGCCGACTCTGATGATGATGACAGCAACAGCAGGAGCAGCTTCATCTTTGATGTCGCCCGCACCCTCAATGCCAACGCCGCCAGCAGCAGCAGCAGCAGCAGCATTTCGGATGACATTGCTTGCACCACCAGTGCCAACTCCATCATCAGCCACAACGACAGCAGCAGCACCAACAGCAACTCCATCATCGCCAGCAACTTTAGCAACGCCAACAGCATTGTCACCATCGTGCGCACCCCCTCAACCAGCGTATGCTCCGACACCTTCGACATCATCGGCACTGACCCTGCTTCGCCCATTTGCAACAGCTTCTCTGCCACCGCACATGATGATGAACCGAAGCACGAGTGCACCCGCATGCCACCTCTCGATGCTGGTCCCCAAGTCCCACTGATTGCTGCACTGCAACTGGACAAGCCAGAAGAGCCGCCCTCCAGCTCCTCTGATGAACGCTACGCCCTCCGCCCCCAACTCGCAAGTTGTGCAAGCCACACACACCATTGGCCTTGTCCCCGCACGCCCCTTCACTTGTTCAATGACACGTTCACCCGTTTTAGCTGCAAAGCACCCACTTTGTATCGCAAGCTGAAGATTTTGGTGACAGAGAACACCAGCGATGCGTCGACCCAGGAGGGTCGAAATTTAAACCCCCCAGGAGATGTAAAGTAAGCATGCGCTATAGCCTCGGAGCAAGTGCATTCCCCTTTGCCTGATGTCCGGTACACCCGACAATGCCACAGGGCAGCAAATGTCTGTTGCTGTCATATTTTGTTTCCCATCATTGTACATTCCTTTATTCTGCTTTCATTCTAGTCCCACCTAGCATACTTGTCCCTTATATAACCCTCACTGCCTGGCCTAGAGCTGGGGGAAGAATAGAGCTCATTTCCATTCCCCTTTCTGTTCGCATGTCTGTCGCCTCAGCCTTACGCCATCACAAACCCCAGCTGTGCCGTTGGAGCAACGCGTGCCCATCGCAGTCTGTGCACGTCCCTTCTCACATACACACACACACACACACACACTCTCTCTCTCTCTACAGGTGGTCATGTGATTAACACCTGCCAATCCACCACCTCTGTATTCACACCAACATCTTCTATCCTTTCGAACTCTTGCATGGACTATCCGTCTGCAATAAAGTGACATGGCAGCACCAGCTCAGAACAGTTCAAGCCCTTTTGTCGCAGTGAATTCTGGAGTGCACTTGACACGCTGTTTGACACGCTCAAAGAGATGCAGACATGGTATGTTTTGCATGAACCTGAATGACTTGCAACTGCCAAATCAACTCCTCAAGGGCCGCTCAGTCAAGGGAGCCTGTGTTTGATGGAAATCCCATGGCGGTGCATAGGTCGGCATGACACCTCACAAGTTCTGCGATCAGTATCGGGAGAAATGCCCCAGGGTGGGAATCATGGAAGGCGAATCAAGAGATCGAATTGAGCAAGCCAGGTCGGCATTAGGCTTCAAAGATAGTAATCTAGTGCTTGGTCAGTATGAGGTGAGTGTGTGGGAACCATATTGTACTCGATGATGACTCAACATTCCTACTCTAATTCCCAGGGCTTCTTATTGCACAAAGCCTTTCACAGGCAGGCTTACAATACTTATGTGTCAATGGATCAGTGATGGGAAGCGGACAGTATGGACAGTACAGTACTATGTGTAAAATAGGGGCATGGAGCAGGGGCAAATTCGTAGGGGTAGCTGATGTGCCTATTTTCTGGAATGTTTCAGCATGACAGGTACTTTATTGAGCGCAGCAAGTGGGATGACACTCTCAAAACCTTCATTAACTCGGATGGTGATCCCTCCCAGTTCGTGGTTAGTCCTTCCCTCCTCTACTTAGTCCTATTATGCCTCTTCCCTAATAGCATATACCCTAGTCCATACCCACCACAGCATGGTATGTCTTCTTAACCCACTCATTTTGAGTACCTAACATCGCCCCATCGCAGGTTGGTTATCGTTAGTGAGTGAACAAGCTGGGCTTTCCCTGGTGGATATGACAATTGACCCTTTGGGCCTCTCAAACACAGCAATCTTGACTGTTGGCTATGGAGAAATCACGCCTTGCTCCTTCCTCAGGCATCTGATCACTCTCCCTTTACTCATGTTTGGGCTCCTTCTCATCACGTTGCCCTCATTCGTTCTTGGGTGCAAGTTCAGCATCATGTGGAATGAAATGATAAATGGGCAAACCCCGCACACGCCATATGCGAATTCGGGTCAAGGCTATGCGCAGTCAGAGTTGGTGCATCTGTTTTTCTCTTTTGCTCTCACAGAGGAATTTAAACACTGACCCACTGGAGTCTAGTTCCTGCATAATCCGAGTTTTTTCTTGCAGATGCGGGCCTGCACTCATAGCCTCAATGAGGAGTTGTCTGTGACAACAACTGCGGTGGCCACAGCCCACAAAAGCAACAAGGCATGTCGTCAGCCTAACCAATCGTAGGGTGTACTTGCGATGCAGCTTTCAGAGCTATGTGCAGCGATTTGGTCGCGCCGACCAGGAGAACTTGAAGCACATACTGTACTGTACCTTCTACCATAGCACAAGGTAGAAAAAACCCGCCAAGAGGGGATAAGTCTTTGCACTTTGATCTTGACATGCCTGTCTCTGATCTCTGAGATGCCCACCTTGTCACACCCGCCATGCAGAAGAGGCGGCACTGAGGCGGTGTAGCTTCCAGAGTGAGGACAAGTGGGCCACATCATCTGGCACACAGAGGACCGGGCCTCACACGGTTCTCGATTTTCTGCAGAGCATCAAGACCACCCTCGATCTCAGCTTCTCACATGCGATTACACTGAAGCTCTTCTGTATCTTGAGAGCACAAGTAACCCTTGAGGCACCCCCTCCCAGGATGATCCCAGCATCGTCATAGTAGATCCCGGTACAATGGTCACCACACCCATTCCAAACATGTTTCTCCCACCTCCTCCCACTCCACCTCCATCTGGTGACCTCCTCCCACACATCGTGGTTGTCAATCCCCTTGCCCCACCCCTCTGGCCATACCAGTGCTATCTTGTCTGTTCCTATCTCACCAACTGTATCAAAGATTTCCTTGACTCCTGCAGTGTATCAGTGCCACGTCAGAGGTGGTTAATGCTATTGTTGATGATATTGGGAGGCCTTCCCAAGTGAGTCCAATTCAGGGGGACTTTACTCTTCTCACCTGACCCCAGCACAGGAATCGATGTTTGTCTGAATACGGGATGACAGACATAAGAAGGATGACAATTCATGGGCATCGGAAGATACCAGTGAGGGTGTTGTATATGCCCAAGTAGTGGCATGTCGAGCAAGCATCCTCCCATGGAGAATAAGATCAAGCTGCATGAAGCCACCCTCAACATGATAGAATACTTGTACATAGCCCCACTCACACATGAATAAAAGCACTCGCTTGGCCCTAGACTGCATCTGCTAAGTATTAGAGGCCATTAGAAGCCGCTGCACAAACTTGTTTTGCTCTTGCCAAAATAGGTATACCCGGCAGTCCCCGGCGGTCTGCTGAGTCCAGACCGCACAGACCAATCCAACTCCGGTCCAGTCTTGGATTGGACCAATTTCATTGGGGGACCACATCGGACCGGACCAGACCGGACCAGACCGGACCGCGGCAACACTACGACCGAGTTGCACCTGGTGCAACTCAGTTGCCAATTCGGGCAACTCAACTCAGACCAGGCAGATTTAACTCAACTCTCCGGCAACACTACTTTCCGGATACCGCCCGCAACGCCAAGAGATCAATCAACACAGTATGGGCGTCTAGTGTCCACTTTGTGCCTGCATTGACCATTCATCGCCGATGCCGATGAACAACCCTTCACGCGCTTCACGCACCGTGTCAGAACAACGTGTCACGTCGTGTTTCGGTCTCTTGGCAAAACCGACAGCCCCTACCACCGAACGAGAACCCCACTCTTTCTCTTCGTCTCCCATCATATACCCCATCCCGGGGACTCCTTCTTTTCCTCGTCCCACAGCCCCAGCTCGCTTGAAGCGCTCAAAATCTCTCAAGCCGTCGTCACACCATGAGCCTCCAAGCGCAAGCCAAACCGGATAGCGCGGCGACGCTACCGCAACACAACCCTCCGCACTCCGATCGTCGTCGCTACCGCATCTTGCATCGAATCTTGGGGAAGAACAGGCCATGGGTTAGCTGGAGAAAGAGCGCGCGTGCGATTTTCTTCGTTTCGTGTAAGTTGTTTGCCGTTTCTGATTCCGCATTGCATCCGTGTCGCTCGTGGCACCGGCACGGGGCACACGTGAATACTCACTCGATTTCTTTCTCGTCATGTAGGGCTGAATATCTTTCTCATCTGCCTTCCTATCGCATGGGTATCCCACTACGACGGATGGTCTCCTGGGCGCACCTTTGCACGTACGTATTTATCATACGTTTTTTTTTTGGTCATTTTCCTTCATGGGCTCACAAAACGTGCTTTTAGTAAGCTTCATGACCATCATAGCACTCGAAAAGCTCTTCGACTGGGGCGGAGAGCAACTCGCGATGTATTGCGGACCGG
>Ga0307510_10008563_pt1 | contig 12197 bp, 3 predicted proteins | sample 12_EM_MG_FD_207224 | JGI IMG/M metagenome (GOLD analysis project Ga0307510, IMG submission 207224) | Populus trichocarpa ectomycorrhiza microbial communities from riparian zone in the Pacific Northwest, United States - 12_EM | ecosystem: Host-associated > Plants > Roots > Unclassified | place...
TAAAAAAAACATACAGTAATAAAAAAAAAATTAAATACAATCATAACATAGAAAACCATCACAAGCCCACAAACATTAAAAAAATGAATATAATCAATAAGTGCATTTAAGTGAAGTACATTCTCCTTTCGTTTTGTTCAAAGTTGTAAAAAGATAAAAGCATAAACATATTAATTTGGATTAATCTGGTGTGTGTATATATTGTTGTAGTTTGTAGCTCTTAAGAAGATATATTGTGTTTTTGCTAGAGATTATTGATAGGTTGAGCATGTGGGGGCAATGCCCTAGCGGTACAATAAATTAGTATTATTAAAAAATTCTCTAATATCCTTTAAACAATTTAGAGTCTATTATAAATATATATATATATATATATATATATATATATATATATATATATAATTAACCACATTGAAAACTAAAGGATGCTAATGCATTATATATATATTTCATTTGCTATTTTTAGATTTTAATCATCATTGCAGCGAGTGGGGTAACTGGTGAGAAAAAAAATAACCATAAAGAGTTGACACAATGTTAGCTGTTGTTTCAACAAGTTGAGTATGATCGAGAACTGCTACTAGAACTTGATATCAAAGTGAAAAAAATAAATGTACAAACCCAACTTTCGAAAGAAAAAGATGAATCAATCAAACAATTCTAAACCATAAAAAACATTGGCGTACTTGTCTAACCCTCCTCCTCCTCCTCCTCCTCTACCGTCATCTTTATCGTTGAAGAAATACTTATCTTTGATCTTCAGATAAGCATGCAATGTCAACAAACTATCTGAGCCAGCTTGATGACTCTTCCCTATAACCCGATCCACTCCCAATTCCTTACATACCCGATCCAACCCACCATGTAAATTCCCACAAAACCTCATTATGTGCTTTATATCATAAACCCTATCTCCAAAGTACACCCTCACTCTTTCGAAAAACTCGTTTAACTCCTCAGGCAGCACTTTCTGAGTCAAACATTTCACCAAGTAACCAAAATCATATGCACAGTGAAACGTTACCCAACTCACTGAGTGATTCAGCACCAGCCCACTCGACATCATCAACTCAGCGAATTTCACCGAATCAATCCCCAGCTCACGATTCTTCTCGAAATCAATACCCTGTCGCCTCAATAACTCCACTGAGTCATGCGCATGTGCATCACGCGCCACATCAAAATCCCTAAAATTGAACTCCCAAATAAACCCAACATCTTTAAGCCCTAGATCGGGTAAATTCCCATCCTCGTCGGCGATCGTGAGTCCGATTTGGATCAGGTTTAAGAGATCAACGTTTGCTTTGAGGCTCAAGTAGTGCGCCCTGGGGCCGCTATGCCGATTATACGGATCTCCAGCGGCAGGACGGACAACGATGCCAGGAAACTCCGTGTCCATTGAGATTAACGGGTATCTATCGATTTCGGATCGGATCAGCTTGAATTCTTCTTCCAAGTTGTCTGCCCAGACAGATCGGATCACGACAGTCTTCGCACGTTGCGGCGGCTGTTCATCGGAGTTTGACATGTTTTGGATCCGTTTATAAAAAGGGCATTAAAATTTTAAAATTCGGGTCAGGATGGTTAGGGTTGCTTTTTTCGGGTTGATGTTGATTGATTTTCTATTTATTTGAAATTTCACTAGTCGTGGTTTTTATAGGGAGATGAGACGTGGGGTTGTCACGAAGGGAGGCGGTTTTGTTGTTTAAGAATCAGAAATGGGGGTACAAGTTGGTAAAGCGAAACGTGCAATATAATTATTATTTATTTATTTTTATTAGTTGGTCCATATAATTAGAATTCTTTTTGTTTGGGTTTAAATGATGGAAAAGCCAATGAATTGGATGTGGTTGGTGTTTACTTGTGTTTTTTTTTTAATTGTATTTGGTTAATATTTTAAAATAAAAATATATTTATTTGAAGAGATAAATATAAGATAAATTTATCTTTAAAATTATTTTGACGGAAAGTATATATTTTGTTTCGAGACACTAATCAAATATTATATTAAAAAAATATAAAATAATAACAAAAAAATATGATTATTTTCAAATAATTAAATACTAGTAGTACTATGTATTATTTTTATTTCATATGGGAGCAAGTTTTATTAAAATGATTTTTTTAGAAAAAGAAAAAATGGGTTTTCATTATAGAATTAAAATTTATATTTTATATTACGACCGCTAACCAATAAATTATATTATACTTTAAAAGACATGGAAAAAACACTGTGCATCTACTGTGGATATAAACTCATTGTATTGTGGACTACACTGTAAACATAAAGTGTTTGTACTGTGAATGACACTGTAGCACTATAAGGGATGTTTTCTTTTCTATTTTTTATGGCAAAACTTGTTGGATTTGACTTAAATCATGTTTAAAAGATGCTGGGTCTGGCTTGACAGCAAGACGTAATGCTTATAATCTATAATCACACTAGAATTAGACAACTGAAATGCAAATTTCAGCTTTTGCGCTTTTAAGTTAAAGTTAAGCCTTTTCTCGCATGACTCTGACCCTTTTTATTTGATTATATAAATAAAGTTATGAGATTTCCTGATCCTGTCAAACAATCGCATCTCTGATGCTTTGTACAAGTCTTTCATAGATCATGAGATTCTTCGTCATACCTCATGTGTGGTTGGAAGGATGGAATATCTTGCTCCTGAATATGTATACTTTGCTGTCACCACGGAGAAAATTTATGTTTACAACTTTGGTGTTGTGGTGGTAGAGGTGGCCACGAGAAGAAGGCCAGTCGATGATGATGGAACTGTGATTGTTGATTGGGTCTAAGACCTCAAGGAGAAGGGCAAAAAGAGGTTGCAGATGCTGAATGACCATTATGTGTTGGGTCATGTCTCCAGCAGGATCCAATAGCTTTGGGTCTTGCTGCAGCAAGACCCATCAACGTTGGATCTAGCAGGACCCAGCAGTTTATGTCTGGCTGGCGGACCCAATCTCTATTGGATCTAGCATGGTTGCTAGATCCAATGCACTTAAAAGATTCTCTCTTCTCTTTATAATTTTTGTATATTAATTTTTTTTTTTATTTACTCACTACAAAGCATATATCAATATGCTAGTCATAGATTAAAGATTGTTTCGATTAAATAATCGAGGGGGGATGTACAATGAACTTTGATGCTTGGCTTTTGGTCAAGAAAAATTGTATCCTTTTCAATGATCGTAGAATATAGTAATGGGAAGTGGTAATACTTTTTAGTTAAATTGGATCCATCGACGTCTATTCACACTTCCTCAGAATCCAATTAAATTTGGCTGTCTCTAAGCCATCAAGAAAGCATAAATTGCTGATAACAAAAAGCATAATAGCATTTTAAACCCAAAGTAATGAGCGTTGTCTCAGGATGTGTTTGGGATAGACTCGTACAAAAAACCCAGCTTTTGATACTAGCTTTTTATGCATTAAATAAATTGTACATAATAATAATAATAATAAAAAAAAGAAGCAATTACACCTCACCAGTCACCATACCTCTATCCCAATACCCTAATTATGAATTCCAGTTTTTTTTAAAAACATAATTAGATTTATGGGTTTTTAAGAATGTAGTTGCAGTTATTTTTTAAAATATTTTTTTATTAAGAAATATATCAAAATAATATATTTTTTATTTTTAAAAAAATTATTCTTGACATCAACACATCAAAATAATCTAAAAATATTAAAAAAAAATTAATTTGAAGCGAAGAATAAGATAAATAATTTTTTTTTCAAAAACGCTTTTCAAATACAAAAACAAACATAATATTTAATATTCCATATAGTTAAAAGAAGAATATCATTATGACTTGGATCTCACTTTATTTTTATTTTTTTTTAAGCATAGGGATATTAGGCTATTCATGAAATTAATCATCCCCATTTTATAAAACTAATGGATCAGATTAAACTCATCCCCACTCTTAATTTTGCCCAACTACAAGAACATGCTTCCACTTTAACAAGTCTACAAGAATCTTCCACTCGAAAGTTCAAGCTCAACAATCATTAAAAAAGAAAAAGAGAGAGAATACATATCGGAATGGACATTTACAAGTCGGAGATGACTTGAATACCGTGGGCTAAAAAACAATTATAGTGATAAATAAATCTGTTAGGTTTCCAATTGTTTATTTATTTTATTATATATTTTTTGTTTTGTTGGCAAAAATATCAGTGCAATGCAAGTATGCAACGTATAAAGGTCAAGTCATGATTCATTAGTTTTGAAGCAAGCAACGAATCAAAGGTGGAAAATAAGTTGAAGCAAGCATAACACCTCATCTACTGGGAAAAATAATAATAATAAAAAATAATAGAGGTTTCCACTTGCCTTCTCCTTTTGGATTCACTCCCCTTTATGTACAACTCCAGCCTCAGAAGTTTCCTTCGGTACCTAACCGTTGATTTTCAAGTTTAAATTGTTTGGGTTAATAAATCCTTTTTGGGTTTGAACACGCAAAATGTAAAAGAAATAAAAAAATACTAACTTATGAGTTTCTAAGTATATACTAGCCGGTCCAAAAAACTTAACATGCAAAAGGGACGCTCTGGCTGTTTACGGAGAAGCAAGAAAAACTTAATACTCGAGTTATTGAGTTGACTGCATCTAATAAGATTATGTAATTTAATAATAATCTAATTGAAACCTTAAGCAAGGATAGCAAATGAATCATAGAAAAACATTTGGAAATAATTAATCAAAACAAATAAACAAACAATATCATATCCGGAATGAGAAAAAAGAAAAGATTGTTTGAGAACTACCGTCACTCTTATTTAAATCATAAGCAACGATAATAGACAAATCATAAATAAAAACACTTGGCAACAATTAACCAAAACAAATGAAGCAACGATATCATATCCAAAATGAGAAAAAAGAAAAGATCGTTTGACACCTCCCGTCACTCCATTGTGGGCATTGTTCACCATCAAAGAGATTGCTAAGACGATGCAAACCCAATTGTAAAAGGTTGTATGACGACATCGAAAGAAGTCGCATGGACCGCTAGAACAACGCCTTAGAAAAGCAAGCTAAATGAAACAAAATGAAGTGAGCACTCACTTATATTCAATCAATCTGTTCTATCTAAAGAAATTATAAAGAAAAAAAGCAACCTTGGGTGAACTTCTTAAAGCTGAATTAATTTTTAAAACTTGCAACCCTTGAAATCTAGACATGGGCTTAACCAAGAAGCTTAAATCCAAACCATTTAAATGTTAAAGAATGAAATCATGTAAAAGGGCCAATCCATAAAAATTTGCAAAAGAAAGAAAGAAAAAAAATTAAAAGAATAAAGATAAAATCTAATAGGAAAAAAAATAATGGAGGGTGAAATTACAAAAAAATAATAATAATGAATTCTAAAAATCATCTCAAATTACATAAATAATAATTAAAAGAATAAGAACTAAAATTGATAAGGTAAAAATTTAATGAGGATTAAATCGAAACAAAATTCCAATTTCACAAACCATTTCAAATAAAACAAATAATAACAAAAAAAATAGAGACTAAATAAAAAAAGAAGTCTAGGGGCTGATTTGAAAGGTTAAAGGGCAGGGCCCAAACATCAAGGAAGAGAGAGGAAAGAAAAAAATGAAATGGTTGTCAACTCTAAACTGGAGTTCTTCTTGGTGCATGTTCCACATAATATGGAGGACATGCCAAGACAAATTGGATGCCAACCCGAAATCAGCAGCACACATTATTCGAAGATAGTGGAGCAGTTGACGCGTGCTCAGTGTATTTGTTTTTAAAAAATACTTTAAATTTATCAAAATACTAAATTGTCCCTAACTTAACCCAATAACAAAAAAAAACAGCTAGACAATGTCAAAAATACCCTTTTACCCAAGGTTTAAGATATTAAACTTCAAGGATAGTTAGATATTTTTATTGTTCTAATAAAAAGAAAACGTTGAAAAAACCCCCCATTATTAGTTAAAGGTTTTTTTAAGGGTAAATAGATTATTTTATTATGCACTTTGAGATGAAAAATGCTAAAATAACCATTAATGGCAAGCCATGAACAAGTCAACTCGGGACCCGGCAAACCCAGAGCTAGACCAGCCCGAGTTTAAAAAGAATAGATGAAGGATTAATCATGCCCTGACCTAGGAAAAAACTTGGGTCAACCCGTGACCAAGTCAACTCAGGATAAGTAAAAATTCCATTGATTTTTTTTTTGTCAAAACAAGGTTGCTTTTATTCTTTTTTTTTAAGAGAAAAATTAAGTCAACTCAGGCTGACCCTCTCGATTTGTGACCTAGCTCTTGCCACCTTCAAGTAAAGTTTTAAAACTATGATAATAACCACTTTAATCCTTATCTTGACTCAGGTCAACTCGTGTTGACTCTCCCGGCCCGTGACCTTAGCATTATCCCGGGTCGACCGCCTAGTTAGTTTTTTAAATTATAATAATAAGTACTTTTATCTTTACATTAACCCGGATCAACCTGTGTCTCCTGACTTGTAACTTGAATCTTATCTCGAGGGAACCCCTAAGTCATGTTTTAAAATTATGATAATAATCATTTTTATTTTTATATTGACCCAACTCAACCCGAGTTAACCCTCTCTCCCCGTAACTCGTGGCTTGTCCCAGGCCGACTCTTGAGTTGATTTTTAATACTATAATAATAACTACTTTTATTTTTACATTGACTCGGGTTAATGATTAACTGGACTCATAACCTAGACCTTGTCTCAAATCAATTCTTAAGTCGAGTTTTAAAATTATGATAATAACAACTTTTATTCTTATATTTACTTGAAAAAACTCGGGTTAATCCTCCCGACTTGTGATCCAGATCTTATCTCTAGTCAACCCTGAGCTAAGTCATCACTCATCAATCAAATTGATAAATCAATAATAGAAGTTTGGATTTTAAAAAAAATTGACCTAAGTTAACCTAAAACAAACCTGAGCTCACCCACAACTAGAGTAAAACCCATGGATGGTTTTTTTTTTTTTTTTTAATTTTTTAATTTTGATCCTTTTCATTTTTTTTATTTTCTATGAAAATCAATATAATCATTTTGTAAATAACAACCTTTAAACAAAAAATTAGGCAAGCTTATCCTATTTTTTTATTAAAACAAAAAATTTTCCATTAAAACAACCTTAGACAATATAAAAATTAATTTTTACACTAACCAAAAATACTCCAATCAACTTAAAATAAAAAATTATCTTTATCTAGAATACCAAACACCTCCTCAACGCTACGGAGGAAATTGTAAAACATTGAAACATATATAAGGACACCTGTTCTTCTCGCTTGACAATGCAGTTCAGATGCTGTCTTTAGGTTCTATAATTTATGTAAGCACGGGCTCCGATGATAAAAAGCTAGCCATTCCACGGAAATCGACACCCAGAGTCACTTGTTCACAGTAGAAGGCTTCGTTACATTCACAGAAGGCACATTGCGAACACCCAAAGGAGACCATAAAGGTAAGTATATGCTCATGATGCTAAAACTAAATTACTGCTTGATGGGTGTTTTTAAATATTTGACACACTGATAAATCCCATTAATCAAACAGCATCCCTTAATACAGTTCCATGAAATAAGACAGACAAAATGTCAATGAAGCCATGAAAAGGTAACTGGAGAAACTTTTTTAGGGCATTCCCCAGAGACCAACACTGGATTATAAACTACATATTGCATATTGCAAAAACAATATGCTCCATTATCTTTATGACCTCGGAAGTTAGAAGCAGGTACCCTCAGGAGGCTGGACCAGCTTACGGTTGTGTGGTACTGCCATCTCCTTCTTCAGCTGTGTCAGTATGTCCTCCATGGTGTACTCTCGCTGCCAATTTGCAAGAAGTCCGAACTTTTTTGGTTCCACCTGCATGAATTGCATGTTATCAGCTTCTTACCAAACAAAAAAAATTGGATTAATAATGCCCACGATTATGATGCATAGACCAAAGTGTTGGTAATAAACCAAAGTGTTGGATGAACCAGAACCATGGGAGTGGAAAATGGGGTTTTACACATTAGCATCCAGATATCATGATAGAAAAAACCACTCCCACAGTCCAATAATATTAGTCAAGTAAGCAAAAAGAAAAAAAAGAAGATATTAGTTAATTTATAAAATTAGATAACAATTACGTTCTGCATTCTACTAATAGATTGTTTCATTCCCCACAAATTAATTAGAAATTCTATTTCCCCAAACTTGGAAGTACACTAATTTTTTTTTATTGTTTTGCATGATGAACTATCAATTTGGGATGGATGAGTACATAATGTAGCAGAAAGTTCCACGACATGAATCAAACTTCAGCAATCAGTACAACATAGAATAAGATAGATAAGCAGAAATGTGCTACTATACCACTCCGGTTTCATGGTTAACACAAGTCATATTGATCCGTGAATGAAAGCGAACACTTGGTGGTTTCTCCGGGTAATCTTTATCACAGAAGAGCTTTAACTGATAAATTCGACCTTCATGTACAGTCTGACATAAAAAAGAAGCCATTAAACTTGGAAGGCATCCAGATTTGTAGAAGCTAAACCCCCTAACACATGCCACAAAAGATTTATTCTGCAGTAAGCTTCCACCAAAAAAAGATTTTCTTTTTCTTTTTTCACTTCAATTGTTTGAATAAGGAAGCAGTTTAAAAGCTAACTCCTTGTTTTTAAAATTGTTACATTTTAATCTGAATAGTTCCCCCTTATTTCAGAGATTTCCCCAAGCAAACTAAATCAAACAAATTTAAGCCCGTTAGCAAATCTAGCATCACTTCAAACATGTAATACACAACACTTTATCAATGGACACAGATACAGTAATTATGTTCTCAAAGTTACTAAAGAATGAAGCAAATGAGCTCATTGCCATGATTAATGAAAGCCACCACCTATACTAAAGGAGTTTTTTCAAAAAAAAAAAAAAAAAACTGAGTATGACATGTTGTAATGAATGACACCCAAGACTGTGCAGTCTAAAGCAAACCTATCACTATGCTAGCTCAAAACCAAATCTTAAGCAGCTGCATAGCAATAACAAGTCAAGAGTCCAACAAATTGTTAAAGACCCTATCTGTTGCATTACAAAAACCACCAGAATTTCAGGCCTTTAGGAACATCAAACCTAGGATCCATACAGATGCTATATTTCTTTTTCTGTGTTTGAAATAAGATCATTTACTAGGCCAGTGGCATTCTCAAACAGACTGCATATACATGCAAATGCACAAGCATAATGTCTCATCCTATGGATAGTTTTGACAATTATGAACATAAATATCAAGAAATTACATTGTGAGGACCAATTATAGTGCCAGTCCAAGAGCGCATGTAAATGTCATCTCCATCATCCATTCCATAGCTTACTGTGCCATCCCCAATGCCTTTTTCTCCACGTTCAAGTTCCTCCAGCAATCTGAAGTTCCGAGGGACTGCATAGAAACTTAAATAGTCAATATCACCCAATCTTCTACATCATCAATGAGATAAAAAGCAAAATAATAATAATAATAATAATAATAATAATAATAATAATAATAATAATAATAATTGAAATGCTAAACAAGTTCAAGCTCCAAACTAACTGTAAAACAATTAGAGATTTTTACAAAGATACTACCAAATTCCATTGTTTTCAAAGACATAACCTTCATACAGTACAAAGCTCAGTTCTTGAAGAGATAGAAGAATCCACTTAATAGTTTAACTCAACAACTAGATATTCTACAAATTTGCTTAAAGTATGATATGAACACGAGCCTGCACAAGTACAGCCACACCTCAGAATCCACCAAACCAAGACCTGACAAAGCAACGCCCAATAAGTGTGAAAACACCATTATAACATTATTAGCTATATCTTCCGGCAACCTTACAGCAAACAGCTCCTCGCCAATTATCAATCTATAACAATCATAGACTAAGTCCTGAACACGTTGAAGTGAATATGTTCAAAAACAATTTCATCAAAAACATAAAATTTCAGTTTCCATAAACAGACTGATTGCCATGATAATCAAGCAGATTAGACCCATACACAATTGCAATCACCCAATTTGAAGAACCCATCAATTTTCCAAATAAAAACAATCCAGAAGCAGATTTAATTAAAAAAAATAACAATAAAACGCAAGATAAATACAACCATTACAGGCTAACGACAGGTACCCATAATCCCAAATCAAAGAATTGAACATAGCCCAACAAAACACACAAGATGGATAAATAACAGAATCCATAAACTATCAAACAAAAGGCAGAAGTCAAAGCCGGCGGATCATTGTTAAAAATCGAATAAGCGACTAACCCACGACACTGGATCCTCCTGAGCCAAACGTCATGGATGGTTTCACTATTGAGGCTCCTGTTTGTCGGTGTTGATGAGATCTGGTTGAAATGGAAGAGAGAATACGAGAGAGCGAGGAGTCAGAGATAGAGAGGAGAATCTTGGGAACAATGAAGTCGACTTGGCAAAGTGGAGAATAAACTTTGAGCAATAATAATAATAAAAAAAAAAACTCTGGCAGGCTCTGCTCGGATGGTTACAGACCGTTAGATAGTATGGTAACTTATGTTTTTTTTCCAAATTAGAAAGAAAAAACCATTTGTTTAGTAAAATAGTTTTTGTTTTTTATATTAAACTTGTATATAATTTTTTTTAAAATTTAATTTTGTAAGAATTAAAATGATTTGTTTTTCATCCATGGAGAATTATTTTTTATTTATTTTACATGTAAAAATTTATTTAACAATAATTTTAACTAAATATATATTTTTTAAATCAACTTTTAAATCTATAGTTAAAAGTATTTTTTTAAAATCTATTTTTTTAAATTACAAAAACTATTACAATTACTATGTTAAGTACATGTTTAATTGGTTGGTTTATCATTTATGTTACTATTTTAGGCTCAAATACTTGAAAATAGTAAATACACTAGATGAATGGCATGCTATGTTATGAGTTGGAGAAAAAAACAAATTTGAACCTAAAAAATTGTGTAAGTGGTGCATTTTCATTAAACTCATTTCAAAAGGTAAAACTTACCATTTGATGAATGTTTTAGTATAGATTTCAAATTAAATTATATGGAAATAGTATAAATATGACTCAATCAACTTCACAGGTCTAAAAGAGAAAAACTAAATAATAAAAAATGATAAAAAAACTACAGGTGCACGGGTCTAAAAACAAAATGAAAGATTAGTAAAATCATGGTTTAATTTAAAAAAAATCTCAAGATTATATTTTTAAAACATTAAAATAGAAACATATTAGATTGACCATGGTCAATCAGGGAAAACCTATTAAATCCATGACTCAAATTAACTTCATTAGATTCAATAAATTTTTTTATCTAGTTATATGATAATAAAATATGAAGATCAATTTTAAATCAACTAAATATTAAATAATAAAATTAAAAACAAAACAATAAAAAATCCAACAAAAGCCTAAATTGAAGGATGATATTGAAAAAATATTTTAAAAAAGATAGACCAAGTGCAGATTTGAGTAGTCCAATGTGACTAGGCCATAAAAAAAGCATAGGCGCTTGGCCCTAAGATGGACCCACATGCTTGGATCATATTTTTTTTCTTTTTTTTGAGAGGTAAATGACTGTCTTCCACCTCTTATTAAAAAAATAAAGGTAACAAACGATGCATTACCTGTTGTGAATGACAATATATCATCTGTTGGGTTATAGACATATATTTTAGCCATCACTATGGTGATCGAAAAAAATAAAGGGATGGGTTTTTTGGGTTGGATATTCATGTTTCAACCTATTCTCATCTAAAAACACCATGAGCTTTAAAAACAAGAAAATGAAAAAAAAAAAAACAAAAAACAACCTTTCTAAACCACTTAGCCATCTAAGAAACTCAAGGACAAAAAGGTAACTATATTATTGAAGTCTATAGTGCAATATAATGCAATAAGTTTGTCCACATTACACTCCGTAGTAATAATGTCTCACATCTTAGTTTTTTGGTTAATGAGCCACAATTTATAGGAACTCTAGATAAATAAAAATGAAAATGTTGATAAAAAATATTTCATTAGTAATTGTTGATGTAAATAGCAACATAATATTTTCATCGATAATTTTCGATAAAAATAGTAATGAAATGTTTTTCATAGGTAATTGCTGATAAAAATTTGATGAAATATAAAAAATAA
>Ga0307510_10008564_pt1 | contig 12195 bp, 5 predicted proteins | sample 12_EM_MG_FD_207224 | JGI IMG/M metagenome (GOLD analysis project Ga0307510, IMG submission 207224) | Populus trichocarpa ectomycorrhiza microbial communities from riparian zone in the Pacific Northwest, United States - 12_EM | ecosystem: Host-associated > Plants > Roots > Unclassified | place...
CACCCACGTACTGAAGTAGCACAGGATTGTTTGGGAATTTGATTTGTCGTTTTTAAAATATTTTTTTATTTAAAAATATATTAAAATAATATTTTTAACACTCATATGTAAATTCAATCTACTTTATCAATAAACAAATTCAGCTTGGAATTATCGCAGGAACTGAAATTGATGTTTCAGCTAATCGATCCATGATAAGAGCAGCCGTTCACTTGATGGATGCATTTCAAGTCTGAGCCGCCAACTTGGACGGATGCACTCACAATAGAGAGCAGAAGAAGATATTTTAAGTCGAAAGGACGGTGAAAGAAGCACCTGGGCAGAGTGAAAGAAGTCCTACCAATTGTATTGGGTGAAGAAAAAATCACCCTTTAACTAGATGTAGACTAATTTCTAACATGCTATGTGATGGATTAGTAAAATCTATACACTATTCATTTGTTTAAAAAGAACGTAAAGGGCTAAATCCAGGATTCTAACCCAACATACCTAAGCTTTACAGAATGTCAAGCTCATATAATATAAATTTGATTTGCTTTCAAACCCAATATTTATTAAGTTCAGTTGTGTGCTGAGCTTAAATGCACATGGATCTATTAAGATATCAGACTCAATATTTTTTAGCTCAACTATGTGTTGAGTCCATATATATGTATGCGGGTCTGACAAGATGTTATATCCAACGCCCTTAGGCTCAGCTGCGTGCTAAGCTCAAATGCATGTGGGTCTGGCAAGACACCAAACCCAACACCCTTAGATTTAGCTACGCACGAAGCTCAAGTACCTGGGGTCTGGTAAGACGTCAAACCTACCATTTTATGGCTTAGTTACACACTGAGCCCAAGTGCTTGCGGGTTTGGCAAAACACCAGACCCAACAACCTTTGGTTCAACTATGTGTTAAGCCCAAGTGCATGTGAGTCTGGTAAGATGTCGGACCCAACACCCTTGATTTCATCGACATGTTAAGCTTGAGTGTGTATAGGTCTAGCAAGATGCCCGACCTAACAACTTTGGGTTTAATATCATTCCAGGTCTAAATATACCCGGAATTGGAAGTCTTTATAAGCCTCATCCCAGGTCACAACGCTATATTATAGTCCTTAACATAAAATAACAAGAATTTAGGATAGTTATTTCTCTACATTCCTAGGCATGTAAAAGTCTTCCAAAAGCTTGTCTTGTTCCGGTCATCATTAATGTTGATTAATAGTTATTCACATCAACATTAATATTGCGTGTAGTATAATTTATAAAATCTACTACGGATTCACCTTATTTCCATCAACATTAATGTTGATATAAGGGTTATTTCCATCAATATTAATGTTGTGTAAAAGATATTTTCTTCTCATCTATGTTTTCAAAAGGAAATGACTCTCCACCCCTTCAACAAAATAAAATAGTTCAGGGGCTATAAATATTCTTGGAACCATCCTTGTAAACCCTAGTAGGATTTTGACATCAACAGGAGCTTTAACATGGGAGATTAAATAGGGTTAAATTAAAATAAAATATGCATGTGTGTAATAATGTGAAATAAATTAAAAAAATAATATTTTTGGTATAAGAATATTTGGAAACGGTAAAGTTCATGCGTAGGCCATGGAAATAACCCGAGTAAAAAGAAAACTTATCCAAACAAAAAAACTAAAGGATAGGATGGTAACAACAAATTTAGGGGACCTATAAATACATGAATAATGTGCATTTTTTAACACTTTTGGCCGGCCATGAGAGAAGAGAGAAAGGAGAGGAAATTTTGAGAGAAAACTTGAAAAAATTCACCATAAAATCACAAAAAGAGGTGGATTAAGAGGTTAAAACAGGATTGGGAGTGATTAAAGAAGGAAAAATAAAAGAAAAATCAAGTTTTTCTTGTTAGAGGATACAATTTCAAAGAGAAAAAAAAGAGGAGAAAGAGAATTGATTTTGTGGGTGTCATCCAAGCTCTGATCTTCCATGTTCATCTTATTTGGAAGGTTATATACCCTCTTAAACTAAGTTTTTATTGTGTTTTTATGATTGTGGAAAGTTTAAGAATTTTAGTATAATTAGAAAAATATGTTGTGTTGTTGTGATGGGATGATTGTTGATTTGATGAGAAATTAGTGGTTAATTAGAGGAATAAGTAATGGGTAAGGTTTCAATTTAAGAAAAAATTGAATAAAAATTATGCTTCCCTTTTTATAGTGATACGATCCGGGCAACGAAAAACAATTAGATTCGGATTCTGATGTAAAATACATAATTATCCAGTTTCACGGCAACAGTCATAATTCTCAATCCAACTGTTGTATCAGGCTAAAATTTTATATGGACTTCATGGCATCATTCTTATACTTCTCATTTGCGAATCAATATTCGTTGGGTGGGGGTTTCCATTTTCAATAGTGTTGGTGCCTAGGTACAAGTTATCTTTGTGTCACACTCCTATCAAACCTGATTTACTTAGCTTTCTGGGAATTGATGTCTTTGCGTGTGGGTTGCTTGACCGCGTGTTCAAGACGTTCGCATCATTTGGTATCAGAGCTTGGCTCCATTAATCAGGTTACATCCTTTTATTTCTTGTATTTTTGTTTTTATCTTCCGCGTTAATTTTTCTTTGTGTTGTCTTTGTTTCGGGTCTGATCTTGTTTCAAATTTAGTTTCGGTCAGATTATCTTCTTCCTACATTATTTTTTATTAGTTGCATTGAATTGAGTCTTTTGGGATAAAAAAAAGGTTTCATATTATTCTTTCTGTCCAAAATTTCTTTTTAGAGTAAAAACAATTCAGAAAACGTTATTTTGGACAAGGGTTTGTTTCGCTTTTGTTTTGGGTCTACTTATCAAACCATATTATAATTATGTCAAAATTGATATTCTGGTTATATATGGTGAAATCGCATAATATATCAATTTTCAACTCAGTTGGACATCGTTAGGTTTAGGTATCAAATTTAGGTTTTAAAGGGGCTGATTCGCGTCAGTTTCGCGTCCATATATTAAATCAATTCAGAATTAAATCAAACTTGATATTCTAGGTTTTTGGGGTGAATTCGCTCTAAATATCAAATTTCAGACCATTTGGAAGTCGTTTGGTTTATGGTCTAAATTTGGGTCTAAACTCTAAAGGAGTTTGTTACGTTTGTCAATTGAAAGTCCATGTAATTTTGGGTCAGTTTTCAGTCCTCGGTGTCTTCTTACTTTCTTTATTGTCATTAGCTTTCATTTTAGGTTATGATATAAAAAAATGCAAATGGAGTATTACAATCAGGATTTCATATATTTTGATGAGGTATTATGGTAAAAGAAGAAGAGGATTCAAAAGGAGAGGTGGTATCAAAGGGAAAGAAATAAAGAGATTAGTTTTCTAAAAAAAGAAAACCAAGAGTCTATCCCATATTTTAAAAGAGATGCAACAAGAACTTGATGTGTTAACGGTATTAATCGATGCCCAGCAAGCTTTAGATATAGAGGAGCAAAAACACCGCAATGATGATAGACGAAAGCGAAGGGCTGCTACCTTCATCCAAAGTTGTTGGCAATGATTATTGGCAAGAAAAGAACTTCAAAGGCTTCAAAAATAGGCTAAAACTGTTTCTCTTATCCCTGCTAATGATTCAAGGACGATTCATCTTGAAGAGAGAGGGAATGATACGATCCGGGCAACAAAAAAAATAATCATAATTCCCAATCCGACTGTTGGATCAGGCTGCAATTGTACGTGCAGTCTCCTAACATGTTGTCCTACCTTGGGTTAAAATTTTAGGTCAATCAGAGTTCAGAAAGGTATCGTAATACTGGTCAACACAGGTTGTATGAATTTTGTTATTTACTTCCTTTTGACTTGTGAACTTCCTATATGGCTAGGATTCTTTTACTACAAGGATGTGGTAGTTGGTTTTGGGAATTTTTTAGTCTTGCAAGGATATTTAATAGGCAACAACATAGTTTCCATATGTGGTATAGACTCCATATTAATGTGGAATCCTTATGGTGTATGGAAACAATTATTCTATCCTTATTATAGTAGGAATCTATCATTAAATAAGTTTTCAAGTCAGCTAAGAATACTTTGCAAACAAGAAAACTAAAGAGGAAGCAACTTCAGATTTGATTCTCCTAGCTTAAATGGAACTTATAAAAGGCAGCAGATCTGATCTTATCATATTTATGATATTAAATTCGTATTTATTATTTTCTTCTTAGTTTAGGGTTTATTTATATTATTTAGGTTAAATGGTAAGTAAGCATCATATAAGTCCATATAAGGAGTCCATTAGGGTTTGTTTCAATCTATAGTAAGTATAAATAAAGGCATAACCAAACATGTAAGTTAGACAATTCAGATTAATAAAATTTCTTATTTGCCGCACTTTGTGTGTGTGTTGGTGAGATACTCTCCCTTTCTTGGTTCTTTAAAGAACTGAAAAACAACTTATCAAAGAACAACTAACTTCATGGCGTCATCCTTATACTTCTCGTTTGTGAATCAATATTCGTTAGGTGGGGGTTTTTATTTCCAATAGTGTTGGTGCCTAGGTACAAGTTATCTTTATATCACACTCCTATCAAACTTGATTTACTTGGCTTTCAGGGAATTAATGTCTTTACGTGTGGGTTGCTTGATCGCGTGTTCAAGAGGTTCGTATCATATAGTGTTTCGGCTAAATTAATAAATTGAAGGGGGAGAATTGTTAACATAGGATTTTGTTGGGGTGTGTTTGATTGAACATTTGATGAATGAGTGAAGAATTTACTAAGAGAAATTTGAAAGAAAACATACCCCCACCTAAATGGAAGCATTCGACCAAATGAAGAAAATTGAAGGGATGAGTGTGTTTAAATAAATTGATAATTGAAAAGGTTAGAATTACAATGAATTAATCATAGGATAATTAATTTATAACTTGGTTTTAAGAATTTTAAGAAGAAAACATATCCTTCTCTTTTTGGTATTTTCAACCAAAAGGTAAAGAAATTGTATTGGAGAAGTAAATTGTTTATGTATTGATTTGTTTACGTAAAATGAAGTTAATATGATACATGGAAGTTGCATGGCATAATGAAGAATTTAAAGAAAATGTGTTTTCTTTAAATGGTGGGGGGAGAAAACAAATGACTTAAGATAGAAAGAAAGGGAAATATCATAAAAGAAGCTTGAGTTTTCCTGATTTTCATGCTCAAAGAGAATTTGAGACGTCTAACATTGAGCTGTTAAAATCTGCAGGAGAGACTACCGAGGAGGTACCGAGATAGGATCTCACACATAGAGCTCAAACTTAAATAGATACTCGACACCTTATTAATTATGTTATATTTAAAACTATTAAAACATCAAATTTAGATTCTTTTATTATTCAATTGTATTATTATCTAATGTGAGATTGTTGCCTTGTTCTAGGCTAGATGACTAGATCTTTGGTTTAAGGACTAGTGTCATGTTCTGGACTGGATGGCTAGTTCCTTGGTTTAGGGACTAGTATCCTATTCTAAACTGTGAAACTAGATACCTTGAATAGGGTTAGTGCCATTTTTCTAGATGGTGGGGATGTCACCCTGAATAAGGGTGAATTACTCGAGTCTGGGTCAAGGGATAAATCTATAGGATGTTCAAGGAATTGTTGTAATAAATGTGAAGAAAAGATGAAAATGAATTAAATTAATTGTTAACTAAATCCCTAATGGATATGTATACCTTAGTTTACTCAATAAAATTTATTAAATTGCATTGGAAAACTTTAAGTCATATTAATTCATTATTTTATAGTATAAAATATTTCCAAAATCATCGCAGCTTTGTCGGGATTAGTAGATGACAAAACCTATCATTTTGTATTTATAAGATTATTAGTGATATTGCATATTATGTATTATTTTTGGGAATGATAACATGAATGTAAATATTTCATTGTAACTATTATGATAGGATTTTACGATGTTTTGGACTTAAATAATAATTAAATCCATGATTATTTGTTGTGGATTTTAATTTGATAATGTTTGTATTAAATTCCTAACGTAGTGGATAAATGATCCTTAGTTTAATTTATAGGTGGTTATGTTCCAATTATTGTATGGATGATTTAATTGGAAAATTCTAAGTCAATGGCTTTTCAATAAAAAAAAATCAAGAAATAAGAAATTATTAAACTTTTATATGAGGGTTAAATAATGTAACATTGATATGTTACATTATGCTTTTTATATTTTAAAGATTTGAATATTTTGATGGTTGGTGATAAAAGTCCCGACACCTGCAAAACAGCTCTTTTTTTAGGGATTTAGGGACTATTCGATGATAAAATCAGTGGCTTTTTTATAAGGGATTGTAATAAATAAGCGAATGAGCTTTAAATTAAAAAAAAAAGTAGTGTTTGTTTTGTTTTTGTTTATGTATGATAAATGCTTTAAAAATAAGGATATGAATACTTTAGAGAATAAGAAAAGTGTGAATCCCTTATGTAACATCCTTTATAATTACATCCAATCTTTACTTAGTTTTTCATGAATATAATCTTGGATTTGGAAATCTACTGAAATTATGATGATAATTTTGATAGAAAGAGAGTTCATTACACGAAATAAAATAAAAATATTTGTAAACCCTCAATCAGAGTTTTTCAAATTATTAAAATAATTATTTAAAGGAAAGTTTTTATAATAAGTTTAGTTAAAAGTCTCTGATGAAATAATTTAAGAATCATGATGATTTAAATAAATTAATGATGTGAAAATTTTGGATTTTTTACCTAAAACTACCGACTACCCAGGTTTATAATATTGAGTATATCTCTCAATACAACAGTTGGAACGGGTTGAAATTTCATGGAGAGTCGTCTAACATGATGATTTATCTTAGGTTAAAATCTCATGCCTTAGTTAAAAGTATCAGTGTATAGGTAATTATAAAACATAAAACATTAGGGGGAAAATAAGTGAGAGCATAATGGTAACTTAGCCCATCATTTAATCTAATTGTTGTTCATGCTACTATTCATATCGAACAATAGCATAAGAGAAAAAGATATAGGGTTCCTCCTGAGTCTTCAAGTCTTCTATAAGAACACCATGAAAGTTCTTCCAACAACAAAAATTGTAAGCTTTGAGTGCATGTAAGTGATTTTTGGTAGGGATAAACAAGCTTAGAAATCATCTACAGAGAGTTTAGAGAGAAAACACAGTGATGGCATAACACTTTGGAAGACATAACTTCGTCATCCATCATTGGATTAGGCTGAGTTCTGAGTATGTTGTTTTTCTCAATGTCCTATACATTCTCATCGAAGGGATTTTCTATATTATTCTTCATTTGAGCGGTATCGTTGGAGGCATAATTTTTGTAAAAAAAACACCCTTTTGGATAGTCTCAGTCACTAGCCGTTGTCTCCTCTTTTCATCTTTGGATTGGGCTAAAATTTTGATATGTTGTGTTTCCAAATGTGCTTTAAATTCTGAACAGTGGAGATCAAACATAAACCCTCTGGACAGAAATCGTTCTTCCTAAATAGTAGGTCTATAATTTTTATGTCAGTTTGGTTAAACTTAATTTTCATATAATTCAATCGTTGGATAAAGCTGATATTGGAATATGTTATGCATATCATGAAGAAATACAACTCGAACGTTAGGATTGCCTTGAATTTTATTCTTATGTTAGTTATTGTTGTTTGAGATTGTTTTCCGGAACTGGTTCTATTACTGTATTATATTATACAAATGTCTTACATGTATTTATGAGTATAATCATTATAGAATTAATCTATTCTGTGTGGAACTAATATGGAGTGTGTTTTGGAAGATAGGGTGTGTAAAAGCAATGTTGGAATGTTTTTTAATTATGTGTTTTTATAGAGAAATGAATGGCTAATCATGGTTAGAGGTATTGTGAATTGATTTATGCAATATGGGATCATTGTGGGGGTGTTTTAGGAAGATTTGTGTGGTTAAATTCTATGTGAAGGGTGACTATTTGGTATGTCCATCATGTGTATGACAAAATGAGAGTGTTGATGATTGGAAATGAATGTATATAAGTACTCTCGGAAGAAAAATGAATTGTTTGAATGTAAAGTTGTGTTAGATGTAATAAAAATCTAAACTACAACATATTAGTGTGATCTTGGAACAAAAACATTGAAAGAATACCCTTGGTCTAATGTAAAGAAGATTCAGCCAAATGGTGGAAGAAAAAGATAATAATAATAATTTGTGTTGATGCATGATTGTTATGTATTAGTTTATAAATAAAGTTGCAAAAGATATCCAAAAGTGGTTTAAACATGAATTCGAAGACAAACAATTTCAAGTGAAGGATTTTCCTTCATGGCCGAATGCTAGTAAATAAAATGAAGGAGAAGTCTTGTTCATATAGTATTTGGACAAGTAATGAAAAATAAAACAAAATCAATTAATGTTGTTGAAATGAGTTTGGGTGGTCTCATGAAGTTTGTTGTTGAAATTAAAAGAAAAGGAATATGTATAATATATTAATGTGTAAATGTATGACTATTGTCATGATAAATATGTCGTCTAGAACCTTGTTATGTGAATGTATACAGTACGTAAGAATGAGTATTATCAGAACCCAATTTTGATTTCCTCCAAAATTATCTTTTTTTATATACAAAAATTTAGAAAAAAAAGGTTGAAGAATAAAAGAAATACAAAGAGACAAGAAATTTGGTTGGCAAGAACAGGTTGAAGAGGGATCTACATGCATAAATAAGAGATGAAAGGATAAAACTAGATCTTTGACATTTTTAGAAACTCAATAACACCCTTGAAAGACCTAAATGTGAAAGGTAATGAAAATTCAAGGTTAACTTAAATGAATATTGGACGAATTTGCATAAAAGTTAAGTCTATGGACTTAATTAAAATATTTAATAGGCTGATTTAATTTAATCATTGGTCTAATTAAAGGTTTAATTAAGTTTATAAATTAATTTAGGTTGAAATTAAAAGAATTAATTAAGTGCAAGGACTTAATTAAATTTTTAATGGATCATATTAATTATATTAAGGACTTAATTGGTGAAGAATTAAGTTTGGAAGTTTAATTTAGGCTTCATTGAGAAGATTGAAATTTTAGAGGACCACATTTAATTTTTACAAGCTTAATTGGATGAAATCAAGGTTGAGATTGTAAGAAAATCAAAATTTAGGGGTTAATTAAAGGAAAAATTGAAGAAACTTGAAACCAAAGATGAAAGTGTAACAAGCGCGCAAGTTTAGATACTGAAATTAATCAAAATAAGTGGTCAATTAGAAAGAAATTAAAAGTTTGATTATTGATGGGGGTCAAATTGAACAAATTGAAAACCAAAGACCAATTTGAAAAAGATGTTCAAATCAGATGAGTTAAATCAAAGTTTTCAGGGATGTGATTGCAAAAATTAAGAAGTTTCAAGGTCAATTAAGGGTGCATATGCTACAATAAACAACAGGGACCAAATTGAAATTTACAAAATCCCAATTCTTAAACCCTAATTTTTAGGGTTTAATCAAACGACATGTCACTTTTTTTTTAATAAAAGAATCGAGTGACATGTCATTTGTCCTTGTTTTATTATCTTCTTCAACCGAAAAGGTTGATCGAGTTGTCACCTTCAAGTGAATGAACATAGCATCTCTGACTACCTTAGGGGCTCCGACCACCACCATTTGACAGAGGAGATTCTCCTACACAAGGTTGTGCCATCCTTATTTGAAATTTTTGCCCCACCTGCCACGTGGAAACTCTTAGCTTCTTGTCCTAGAACAACCTTGTCTGATTCAGTAAATTTAGAAATGTTGCACCCAACTTTTGATCGATGGTGGGAAAGCTACAAGCCACCAAATCAAGCATGGTTTGATCCTAGTCGAAGAGTAACACCCCCTCTATAAGGTCTATGGTTTTTTTTTTTTTTTGCTTCAATGATATCCCATTTTCCACGATTAATTCATGGAAGGTGCCCCCTTAGACAACTATTTTTGGTCAAGTCTCAATTATGAGGTTCCCAACTTTTTCTAGAAATTACAAGAGTTTATTAGACATCTAGGGAGAGGGAAGACGAAAGAAGAAGAAGAAAGACCTCCTAATAAATCAAAGGTAAAAAAATGGAAAATAATTTTCTATAATCTAATTTTCAAAAACAACCGTCAACCCACAAAAGGTTTCACTAGCACTTTCCATTTTAGGGCTATAAAAGAAAAAGAAATCACAGAGAAAAAAAGGGATCCTAAAGAGAAAAGTCATAAAGAAAAAAAGAAAAGAAATACATAGAAATCAATAGAATACTTAAAATAGAACTGAAGTAAAGGGGATGAATATTGTATTTTAAGAAGAAAGAAGAGGGATCTAGATCAGTCTAAGATATAAAAAAAACAAAAATCAAGAGGAAAGAAGTAAAGAATCCAGAAAAGGAATCAACATTCTCTTTACAAGGTAAATCTTCAAACTTTGATGGGGGATGGAGATCAATGAGCACACCCCCTTCCTTTTTATTATGTCTTTTAAATTGTTGCTTATAATGTTTGTTAAGCATCCTTTAAAGTCTTTTTGTTGTTTAAAAGCCATGATTTTTTGTTTTGAAATGTTTAAGCATGCTTTGAATATAGCTTTTATATGCTCAAGTATTGTTTAATTGTCTTGTTTTGATGTGTTAGAATATGATATTGAAATGGAAAATGTTAGTATAAAATATTGTTTTGCATGCTTTGATGTTTAGTTAATCATCTTTGAAGTCATTGCAAGATGTATTAAGTTTTGAAGTTGCTTTGTTTTAAGCTGTTTTAGGGTAGGTTGCTAGGTTTATTGAAGTTGAAAGCATGTTATTTGAGCTTAAGGACATTGAAATTAATTGATGGAATAATGTTTTTTGCCTAAAAGAATGTTGTTTTTCCTTGCTGTTTTTGCTTCTTCTTTTTTTCTTATCGCTTTGAGGATTCAAACAAGTTGTGTTAAGCATGTTTAAGCTTCAGTTGCTAGGTTTGGGTTGCTTTTCTAGGTTTTATTGCATTTTTTTGGGTTTAGGCTTTGTTATTAGATTTATAGGTTTGATGACTTTTTGGGTTCAGATGTTCTTACGTTGAATGTTGACTTAGGTCATTGATTTTTGTGTCATTTTGATTGTTTGTTGATTCTTACACACGCATACAGTCTTGTTTATCACTAATCTAGGATTCTAATGACCTAAAAACACTAAAATCATGGCATTTAATCTTCAGTTCTTTCACATTAATTTCTGTATAAAAATCAGTTAATCGTGATGATTGGATGTTTATTATTATGATCCAGACCTAAAGTTTTCATTAAACAATGGTTTTTCATGTTTATGCTTTCAATTTAATATAATTTGGTTTGTTATTGTGTTCATCCATGAGTTCTTGGTGTTCCTATCAATGAGGAATGTTCAAAGGTTGGGTGACAATCTTTTCATCTTCAAAGATGTCGAGAAGAGATACAACAATGACTTCAAAACTAGGCAAATAGCTCCACCAAGATATATGGATTGGTATGACTTTGAAAGAATGAATATAGTTAATTGTTCTAAGAACATTGGTTGGAATGATGTGGTTAGTATAAATTATATCTTCTGTTAGAATGCCATTAGGATGTTCTATACAAATTTAAATGTCAAAGAAAAGAAGGTGACATTTACATAAGTAGTTGTGTTTATGGTGTTAAAATAGAGTTGAATTCAAATCTTCTAACTCAGATTTTAAAGATACCAAAGGGAGATTTTACTGAAACATAAGCATCCTATCAATTCATTGAGGCACCAAACATGTCAACAGCTCTTGAACAAATGAGATTAGTGTTTGGAAGAATTTTGGAAATTGATGAAAGGACTATTGCAATGCCTTTTTCTTATGAAATGTACATATTGCATGCAATAATTAGTTGGATTTTTTTGCCTAAAAAAGGGCATAAAGAAGAATTGAAATTCATGGAAAGCCATTTAATTTAGCCTATTTGTTTTTAAAACACATGAGCAATGTCATTAAATGAAGGCAAAGAAGAGCCTTAGTGTATAGAGCTATCTTAACTAACCCCGTTTGTTTGTTGGAAAGTAGTTTTCTTTTGGAAAGTGAATTCCGGGGAAAGTGAATTCCGGGGAAAGTGAATTCCGGGAAAGTATTTTCCGATGTTTGGTAGTGTAATGGAAAATAAGTTGGAAAACACTTTCCAGTGTTTGGTTATGTTATGGAAAATGAGCTGGAAAATA
>Ga0307510_10008565_pt1 | contig 12195 bp, 8 predicted proteins | sample 12_EM_MG_FD_207224 | JGI IMG/M metagenome (GOLD analysis project Ga0307510, IMG submission 207224) | Populus trichocarpa ectomycorrhiza microbial communities from riparian zone in the Pacific Northwest, United States - 12_EM | ecosystem: Host-associated > Plants > Roots > Unclassified | place...
TGCTATTTCAGGTGATGTCTTCTATACTCTACCTTTTTTACTTTAAACATTAAAGACAATATCTCATTTTGGTTGAAGGAGATGATAGTTGAAATAGTTAGAAAAAAAGGCTTTTTTTTATGTTATTAAAATCATGTGATATAATTGTTACTGTGAGAATGATAGAGTAAGAAGGAACTCTACTCTTAAGATGACTCTTGAGACGTATTGTAATAAATATTTTACAATGGTTATTTGCAAAATTCATAACATGGTTTTATCATACATTTTTTTTAATTATTCAAGTTTTAAAACTCTCATATTGTTATTACTTAATTATGCTCATATACTTATTTATCAAGTATTTATAACCATCATTTTTACACACATACTTTGACATATGTTTTTTGAGTTGCAAATTGAATTATTACATTATTTGTGTTCTTTTGTCAAAGATGGCAACTAAAGGAATGAAAGATTATATATATATAAGTTTGGTTTCGTAGCTTCTTTAACCTAAACAATTAAGCCTGAAATGGTGTCTTAACACCTAATGTCCTAAAGTCAACTAACCTGAGAGTTATTGGCCTAAAGCTTGTTACATGGGTTAAGGAGAAAGCTTAAGGGAATCAAACATTGCATTATCTATATTTAAATATCTATAAGCCATGTTATTAAATTTGTAGGGGTGCCTCAACACCTAATACTTTAAGGCCAACTAGTTTGGGAGTTTTTTTGCCTAAAGCTCGTTATATCCCTATCCAAGGAAGTTAGCGTTAGAAAAACAGTAGAATAAATTTTGTTTTCTTCTAAACAAAGCCTCATAACTATGTGTTGATTTATTGAGTATAAAATGAAGGTTTAGTAATATCTTGATTAAGAGGTATAGACAGAAATATAAATCTAATGAGAGTTTATTTATTTGAATTGATCAGTGGAAGTAAAATGATGAATGTCTTGATTTTAGATTCTGTAAATTGTTTTTCTATTTGAACGTTTTAATTACTAAGGAATAGTAATAAGCTAGTTGAGGATGTGATAAGTACTTAAAAATATATTTTTATTAAAGTTTTATATCATCAACTTTCATGAAGATCATCTGTTTAGATTATGATGTTATTAATGATGTTTTATTTAGCCACCAAATCAATAGTTAGCCACCGTATTAATAGTTGTAAATTTTAGCCTATAAAAGAAGGCATTTGTCATACATTTAGACATCTTGGTTTTCAAATCAAGATCCTTGTTTTTGCTTTCTTTATTTGCATTTTTTTAATTTTCAAGTTTTTTTTCATGTTATATTCTCATTAATCTCTTTTTTATGCTTATCATTTTATTTATTATACTTAATTAATTTATGTTATAGCTATATTTTTATCTTGTTTATTTATGCTTTTCTTCTTAATTATGTTTAGTTAAGTTTATTTTTGCCAAGATAAAAAGGTTACACTAATGGTGTAAAAATAAGTATAGTACAAACTTAACATGGACTTTAATGTTCAAATTCAAGAAAGATTGCTATTAACATGTGTTAAAGTTGTTATCTTGATCAATCTTAATATCCTCCTTATTAGGTGGTGAGTCTTGATTCGTGGTGTACAATCCTTAGGATAACAAATACTTGATTTTTTCATAGCCTAGTGTATGGAGAATCAGTATTTATGCTATGTTAGGATCATAATTTGTTATTGACATAAGTTAACATCATGAATACTTGACAACATGTACAAGTGTTGGCATTACTCAAATAAGATAATTAAAGATAATTATATTAATTATATTAATAACTTAAAATGAGTCATTAATGATAAATCATATGTTTGGAACTTTCTTTGTGTGTGGTTTCCACTTGAGTAATAGAAATAATTTGAATTATATTTATTTGAAATACCATTAATGGATCCTCTAACCCTAATAATTATTTTATCTCTATTAAATCTTAACATTAATATCACAACTTTAGATCTCTTTAACTTGGTTTCTTTTAGTATTTATGGTTCTTTATCCTTAACCACCTTATAGATCGACCCCAATTTTCCCGGTTTATTTATTATTTGGATACTCTTGCACTTGAGAAAAGATATCAATTATTTGATCATGTCAAAATACCCTAACCCACTAATTATAAAGAATCAAGAACTAGAAGTTTATAGATGATGAACGCCACAAAGTCAGTTAATTTTTAATAAGTCTAGAAAAGTTTGATGAAGAACCAAGAATATGAACAACCTTACCGCACACAAAATATTATTTATGAATAATAAACAACTCCCCCCAAAAGAAAACCTAAATACAAGCTAAAAAAATCTTATTTATATTAGGTAAAATGTCCTAAATAAGGTTGGAAAAATAACAAAAAAGTTATAAATAAAATAGAAAAAAATATCATAAACCAACTAGGAAAATAATGCAATTCTCGCTCAGTAGCTTATGGTCTTTATTGCAAAGCCTTCCTAATGCTCGATTGCTATGAAATTTTAATCCTATAGGAAACATGACTTTTAAAATATATGGAAAAATTGTAATATGATCTAACAATTAGATATAAAGTTATGCTTGTTAACATAAAAATATATGTTTGAAAAAAAAAAAGCCTAAAACTGCCTCTTGTTATCCAATCCGCAAGCTACCAAGATTTCTTGCCCAATCTGTAAGCAATTAGGCTTTCCCAACTTGTTCTCATATGTGGATTATGTTAATTAAAACGTGGTCATCTTTTAAACTTATCTTGATATTTGACTTGGTCTAAATATTTGAATTAGTTTATAAAATATTGAATTTTGTTTTGTTTTTGACTTTGTAATAAGTCTAATTGACACCTCTAATATATCATTCAGTGATAATAGTTGATTCTCATCAAATTCTTCGCTCGTATTAAAATGATACAATATTAAAATATTTTTCTTAAAGAAAATACATACATAAGGTACAATTCCTTTACCTAATGCAATGAAAAAAACTTAATGTATCGATAATTTTTGAAAAAAAAACGAAGACAGTTACTAATGTATTTATTAAATTTGACTCATAATCAAGTAGATTAATTTAGATTAATTTATTTTAAAAAATATATTAAAATAACATTGCTTAAAAAAAATATTGTGAAAAATTTAAAAAAACATAAATGAATTTTGACTAATTAATTTGATCAAAATTAACTTTCGTGAGAGATTGGTTATCATGCGTAAATTTTGTTGAACTATAAAACGGAAAAGGTGACATGGCCTCGCTCAATCCTCAATACACTATCCAAAATCATGCGATAATTTCCGTGCGATCTGTGAGGCCGAGGATTATCGCCAGACAATAATATTATTCCACTACAACATTAGCAGAATAAACAAACTGCAGTCAATACGCAGCTTGCAGAGCGGTGAAGCGTCCAACAACCAAACCAGCGGTGAAAAGAATAATGGTCGCATGCCTTTCGTCTACTCTACCTGATGCTCTTATTATATCCAGCAGAAGAAGAAGCCCATTCTTGAACTCTCACTATCACACTAGTTCCACATGTTGGCCTAAGTTTGGTTCTGCTGAAGCTCTCCTTTTACTCCAAAACTGCACCAGTTTCAATCATCTCAAACTAGTCCATGGTAAGATCATCCGCAATGCCCTCTCTGCTAATCAATTACTTGTTAGGAAATTGATCCACCTCTGTTCTTCTTATGGGAGATTGGATTATGCTGCTTTACTTTTCCATCAAGTTCAAGAACCCCATACTTTTACTTGGAATTTCTTGATTAGGACGTACACTATTCATGGATATTCTATGAAAGCTCTCCTTCTCTATAACCTCATGATTCGCCGTGGCTTTCCTCCCGATAAGTTCACTTTCCCTTTCGTTGTTAAGGCGTGTTTGGCCTCCGGTTCCATCAGAAAAGGGAAAGAGGTCCATGGCCTTGCTATTAAAACTGGGTTTTCAAAGGATATGTTTTTGTACAACACTTTGATGGATCTTTATTTCAGCTGCGGGGATGAGGGCTATGGACGCAAGGTGTTTGACAAAATGCGTGTTCGAAATGTGGTTTCGTGGACCACTTTTATTGCAGGACTTGTTGTTTGTGGAGATCTGGATGCTGCTCGACGGGCTTTTGATCAAATGCCAACACGCAATGTCGTTTCCTGGACGGCAATAATTAATGCGTATGTGACGAACCAACGACCTCATGAGGCGTTTGAATTGTTTTGGAGAATGTTGCTTGCTAATGTGAAGCCCAATGAGTATACTCTGGTTAATTTGTTAAAGGCGTGCTCCGAGTTGGGTAGTCTTAAATTGGGTAGATGGATTCATGATTATGCACTCAAGAACGGGTTCGACCTTGGGGCTTTCCTTGGGACTGCTCTTATTGACATGTATAGCAAATGTGGCAGTTTGGATGATGCCAGGCAAGTATTTCGCGAGATGCAAATAAAAAGTTTAGCTACATGGAATGCTATGATAACTAGCTTGGGGGTGCATGGATATGGGGAGGAGGCCCTTTCTCTTTTTACAAAGATGGAGGAGGCAAATGTACGGCCAGATGCAATCACTTTTGTAGGTGTCCTATGCGCTTGTTTACAGACTGACAAAGTAAGAGAGGGTGATATGTACTTCAAATATATGAGAGAACACTATGGGATAACTCCTGTTGTAGAACATTATACTTGTATGATTGAACTATATAGTCGTGCCAACTTGTTGAATGCACTGGACGAATTAGTGAAGGGCATGCCAAGGGAGCTGAGTGACGATGTAGCAGCAGCATGGATTAAGTCAAGGTTAATCGATGATATTGATGATACAGAAAATTCTTTGGAGCACCAAGGCGAAGAATTGCAGTATTGGGAAACACGAACAGAACATTTGTCCCAGTATCAGCTTCAGGGCTTCAAATGGGATGTCGGTTGACTTCAATGGCTGGGTTTTGACCATGTTATTGTTTTTCAATGCTACAGAAAATGTTAGTTCCATACAAATTTTTTATGGCATTTACATTTTGTCTCTTGCACCTGGCAAAGATTTAGCCTCCAAAACATAAACACCTGTTTCTGGAACTTTGCAAGTAGAATAGCTTGGAAAAGATTTTTTTTCTATTTTTTGAAAGCTTGTCCAGCATGTTTTTTGGGAAGGTGGTGGGGGGCTTCTCTCGGCAAGGGTGTTTCTAGAGATGGATGCCATTGCTATTTTGGCTGTATATTAATGTATCATTGTTTTTGCCGACAATATGTGCACTATTATTGTATTTAAAGGATATTTGAGTTCGAATGAATATACTGATGGTACAGGTATGACACACTGATTAGTTGGATACAAATTAACCATTTAGCATATTTGCTTTTCAATATTACATATTTGAAACGATGGCTTTGGTATTGTTAGTTTAAAAGAAATTGCTCCATGTCCATTAAACCTGTTAAATCTTCTATTGTATTACAGAATCAATGATTGTAATGCTTTTGTTAAATAAACAGATTGCATGCAGGATAGTTTTGCCTTTTTGCATGTTGAGCTACAAGCTTCTCACTTGTGATGTTTGGAGTAGCAGCACAAGACTCTGATGTTAACATTATGTTTGGGTTCGAATTCTTTCAATTTTATGTACTATGATGAGAAGACAGTTTTAACCTGGAATCTATTCATATGATAATTCCGAATTTTCCATTTGGCTTATTCCGTTTCTTTTCCATATTATCATAGATTAGGATTGTTCCTATCTTTCAGTTTAGTCATGTTATGCTCAGTTTAATTATGCATTGCTTGACCTTGTTTTTTTGGCTTTTTCTTAGCATTTTTTGCCCTTGTTTCAAATGATGTCTCTATCACCCAAAAGAACCCGTCAGTGCACAAGTGGCTAAACAATTCGCCAATGGAACCTGTTTATTGCAAGTGTCTAAAATTTCATCTCTTTAGTCATCTTGTGAGCTCAAGTAACAGATTTGCTTGCTTGATTAATTGCTTAGCAGGGAGTCATAATATTAATTTCTCTAGTTTTCATTCTGTTGCATGTTGAAACAGAGCTTTATCACCTCAGAAAGCATGGAAATGTTATCCAATTCTGAACTACTGGGCATAGAACTTATATTGTTGGACTTCTGTGGCACTATTTGTTCAGTGATGGCTCTGCTCTGTGCTCAATACATTTTTCTTGATGTCAATGATATAAAATCTGCTAATATCCCTTGTATTTTCCTTTTTCTGAAACGGTTTTGCACTTGTGCCTCAAATCTCCGGTTTCTTGATGTCAATGATACAAAAGTAATGGTTTGCTTTTGTTTTTGGTGTTAGGGATAATCTTCTGTATTACAGTGTCTAAATTCTACAACCTCTTTGCTAAACAATCTGGATTCTGGAGCCTTCCCGAGCCTCAAATCACCGGAAGTATCAGAATAGGTTTGGTTTTTGACAGTCACCACGATCAAGTCGTCCGTGTTATTCAACATTAGAGATACGGATCGATGTGTTACGGAGTGCTCATCTGCTGATCCTTGAATGGTGCTCCGCTCCTCTCTTTTCAAATGGAGATATACATTGGTGTTTGTGCGGATATTTACTCATATATCATGTCAAACAGTCATTAAACTGCCAAACTATTCCTTAGATGTATATGCCTGTGTAAATGAACCTAAAAACAATTTATTTTTAGAGAAAATATTAATTAATTATTAATAAAAACTGAAATAGAAGTTAATTCACTCATAAAATACTATTTATTAAAAAATAATTTATTTTTTTCATCATTTAATTGTTTTTTTTTCAATTTTATTTGTTGATTAAAAATTAAATTTCATGATTTTTTTATTTCTTTTATGTGAGAGTTATCATGATTTCTAAAAACATCCTGGTATTGATTTAGTGCTCAATTTTATAGATATTTATTTTTGTTATTGTATTATTAAATAAAAAAATAATTTTAAAGAAGTAAAGTTATTAAATTTAGTGAAGTCCATTACTCGGGTCGGGAACTAGACTTGTTAACTCAAGTCATTTTTTTTTTGTTCTTTAGTTTTTTTCATTGATTGTTTTTCAATTTCATCTTTATTGGGTTAATTGAAAATTAAATTTCATAATTTGTTTTAATTTTTTTATGGGGTTATTGTGGTATAAAAAAAACCCTAATATTATGTTAGTGTTTGATTTTGCAAACATCTATTTTATTATTATATGATTAAATAAATAAATAAATAATAAAGTTATTAAAATCTAGTGAAGTCCATGACTCGGGTCGCGGGTTTGATAGGTAAACCTGGGTTGACCTAAGTTGATCCAATATATATATATATATATATATATATATATATCTTGAATTATTTTTTAAGTCAAACCACCTTTCGTCTTGGTTGCTTTTAGACTTCTCAAGTTGCCTGGATCATGTCAAGGCAACTTCTACACAATTTAATTTGAAACTTAGGCTAGGTAGGTAGGTAGGTTGAGAGGTTTCATGGTTGACCTACTAGGATGAGTTTTATGACATTATCAAAGAGTTCCGTACAACCTGAACATTCCTTTTTTACATTCAATTTATTTTAGTCTGACATGTAGCGTAGCGCGAGCCAATTGTCTTTGTTTACTTGGTTTTTCATTGAACTCTTCAAAACTTATCAATGATTAACTGTTTTTATGGCGTTCAACACGAGCCAATTCTCTTTTTTTACATTCATACCCTTAGTTCTTAATTGAACTCTTAAGAACTTATCAAGAATTAACTGTCTTTGTGGTGTTCATCCTTATAGTTCCTAGTTCTTTATTTTTTATAATGAAATGTTTGGAGTTTTTCGTCTAATAACTTCAGTTCCTTGGTTCTCTTTTCTTGTTGCATTTATACCTCTCTTAAATGTAAAGAGGTGTTTGGAGGGCTAGATAAGATTCTTCCCATCCCTCATTTTGGGTTATCTTAGGTTGGTTTCTATTCCCATTCTCTCCTAGGATAGGTCGGTCCAACTCTAATTTTTGTTAGGTTTTACATTGTCGCTGCTGATTCAAAAATTGGCAATAAAAACTGCGTCGCTGCCGATTCATAAATTGGCAACTAACTGTGTTGCTGCTGATTTAGAAATCGACAACCAAAAACTATATCGCTTCCGATTTGAAAATCAACAGTCAAAAACTTTGCCGGTGCCGATTTAGAAATCAGAAGCCAAATAGTTTTGCTGCCGATTCAGAAATTGATAGCTAAAAACTGTGTCGCTGCTGATTCAGAAATCAACAATCAAAAACTTTGCCGGTGCCGATTAAGAAATCGGCGGCAAAATTGCGTCGCTGTCGATTCAGAAATTAGCAGCTAAAAACTGTGTTGCTGCTGATTCAGAAATCGATAGCGATGGTGGAGTCATTTTAGGCTTTACTTCTCTCTTTTTTGGGTGTTTACATTCTCCCCTCCTAATATAAATTTCGTCCTCGAAATTAAAGGGACTCGTATTGATAGTGCCTCCAGATTCTCAGAGCAACACCACAGTCACCGATTCTAGGTCATGTATTGGGTAATTCTCTACGTGAGTCTTGAACTGTCTTGACACATAAGCGATCACTTCCTCATATTGTGTCAAATCACACCCAAGTCCTTTCTTTGAGGGTTCACTACAAACTACCAAACCTTTGGTATTTTGGAACGTAACAGTTCTAGTATGGCAGTTTATTTGGCCTTGTACTCACTCGGCTAATCATGTTTATGTTTATACCAAAATCATGTAATTCTAAGGGGATCGAGTCTACTTCTGTTTCATACTGAGTTGGACTAACCCCTACTCCCACATACATGATATTTGTTTCAACGATATTCCCCATCGAAGTTCTAGTTACGAGCCTCGTTTCTACTACTTCCAGTCCTTTCCCCCAATTTGGTGGCAACTCTCCTTGTACTAAATAAGTGGGTAGCACCTAGTTCAAAACAACATAAGTACATTAAAGTTATTCATCGGTAGTGTACCTGCTACCACATCGGTTGCAACACTAACTTCTTTATGTGTCAAGTGGAAGACTCTTCCTGAAGTCCGGTCAGTTTGTGCCCCTGGCCTCCATCGGCTGAAGTCTACCCTTGATCGGGAAGACCTCACTAACCTATTCACCATGATGGATTATTGGTAACTTTGACTTGGTTGTTGCATACTCTATGTATGCCTAATGTTTCTATTAGGGCATTCCTTTCTATAATGACCTCAAACATTCCACTTTTTTTTCTTCTTCGAAATGGCGGTCTACTGGTAAAATCATCCCCATCTCTCTTTTTACTTGTTCTTTGATGTCCCTGCAGATCCTCTCCAATATAGGCTTCCAAAGCTTGTGCTGCCTCAATCAGTTCTCTCATTGATTTAAACCGTAAAACAATCAACCATTGCTTCAATTCCTGTCGAAGCCCATTTCTCAGCTTCTTAAACATGTGTTCTTTGGTGGGGATGCAGTGTAGAGCAAATAGTGAAAAGGTCATGGAATTTCCGCTCATATTCCAAAACCGATATTTCCCTTGTCTTAACGCCAATAATTCTTATTCCGTCACTCTTCTAATCCACCTCCTGGCTATCAAAGTATCTTGTTTCCCCTAAATACGGTTCGTAGCCCATTTCTCTCATGCTTTTAACCAACTGTACGAGTAATACCATGTTTTCCCCGCTCTTTCTTGCTGCCCCATCTCTGCTAGGGGTATCCCCTTCGTCCGGTTTGGTACCCATTCTTCTTCAACTCTTATGGTTCTTCCCCGTAAAAATCCAGATGCTCTTGTCAGAGTGTGGGAAGCAGTATCATCCAATGGATCCTCATCCTGCCAATCTTGAGCTCTTCGACCACTACTCCTCCTTTCTATAGAGGGTGGCTTGATTTGAGCCTCTTGGCGAGTGTGCACCATCTTGAAATAGATCACAACAATATTATTTTCATCAATCCTCAGGATCCAAACCAGGCGCTCTGATACCAACTGTAATGACCCGGTTTTTTTAGAGCCAAAATCGATGGAAATTTTTTTTTGGGTGTTTACAGATTAATTCCTATAGAATTCTTAGGTGTTCATCACTAATGAATAAGTGGTCGACCAGTTCATTGGGTTATACCAAATGATTAACCGGTTCATGCAAAATTCCAGTTTTGACAGATTTACCTAGGTGAATTCTTAGAACCGTATATCTTTGATTATATCATATTCTTTATGAATCCTTTAATGCATACAGGTTCAAGTGTGAGAGTTCATTTTAATTATGCTAGCACTTAAATTAAATACTTAATCTAAGTCTTCACTTTGTGATGCAACCATATTATTCGATAGTTTTATCCATATTTACCTAGTATTTTGCCCATGTTTTATATATATGATGTCTTGATATTCTTTGTTTCATGTTTTGAAGGTACTTTTGGTTGTAAGATTCAAAAATTTAATAGCCCACAAAATTCAATTTATTTTGATATATTGTTTATTCATAATGAATAGAAAATAGGGGTGATTTTTTTTTTCACATTTCATTGGTGCATTGAATGGTATCATCTATCATTTCATTAATCAAGCATCTTTAAGTATTTATGTAAGATACACATATATATAAGATATGATAGTACTACAAAAGGAAAGATACATGTCGATTACATTCATAATATGAATTTTTCATACATACCATAATTTACAAGTCACAAATTTGAATATCAAAATCATAGAGATTTTACAAAATGCAAGTCGTCTATTCATACTACTATATAAATTATTACAAGATACTTATTATGAGATTGGTAAACGTCATGGTCATAAGACGTCCCTGTAAGTGTATAAACATTTCTTATAATATAATTGAATAATAGACATATAATCGTGATTGGATTAACATTTAATAAAGTAGGTTCCCATTAATAACTTCCTACCGAGTCTATCCTTAACATTTTACTTCATATTTTTGTATAACCTTATGCCGCATTGTTTTATTTGAACTATGTTCAACAACAATCGATAACATGTATTATGGTCTAGGAATCCTTGTGTATATAATAACATCCTTACATGAATAACTATTCATTTCTAACTATGATTAATTTTGTATACGGTCCTTTAAACATTAATTCTGATTGTGAATGACACACTAACTCTTTACTTTAATGTATCAATAAGTACTTTCAAATAAGATGGTTCACAATACTCATTGCCGGTGATCCTAGAATGGATCCCATTAGCTGGAGTTAACCTCATCCTTTACTCTCAACTATGCAATGTGGATATCATTAACCAAACTAATTTTTTGTAGTTGTTCTCGGCTATTCAACATGGATGTTATTAGTTAAAGTTAATCTTATTATTCTTTCCTAATTATCCAACATGAATATCATTAGCTAAAGCTAATCTCATCATTCATTCTCGGTTATCCAACTGGATACCATTAACCGGAGCTAATCTCAACATTCTTTACAATTCATGAATAATTTAAAAAAAACTGAATTTGGGTAGCAGTATTATACAATAGTACTTTAAAAATTAAGAAAATCAAATGAAGGTGGAAATCACCTACCTGATGCCCCCGTAGTATGTCCTCGCCCAGTCGAAGATCCAATTCTAGGTGCACCTCCTGATACATAATGAGACCATTACTCAGTATATTTTTATCTCTAGGCATTGTCGAAGATTTTTTCCAAACACATATCTCTTGTATTTGTGTATTTACATGAAAAAATGTTATAATAAAACACTAATTCCAACTTTATTAAAGGTCATTAACAGAAATTAAATCATTACGACACTGAAAATCATTAGTGAAAACTAAGTCACTATGACAATGAAAATCATCAATGAAAACTGAGTCATCATGACACTGAAAATCATCAACGAAACTAACTCACTTTAATGTTTCTTTTCCCCAAGTTTATGCATAAGGCCAATACCAAGTTCTTCTTCCTAAAGTACCATACCATAACCTATTTATGGACCTCGACCATAACATAATTCATCTCCAAGGCTATATGAAGTATGATTAATCATGTAATGTTTTCAACCTATTACAACTTCACTCAATCATCAAATATTATTAAGGAGGTTCCTTTAGTTATCATTGTATTCATTTAGGTCTTTCTTTCCTATTTTCTTCCAAGATGTTCGAAACATACACATTCTCTCTACCAAGCATACTTTGTGTTTTTACCATATCATATAATCTATTTTCCAATATATTATAACATGGTATAATGTGTTCTATGCATTCCAATTTATGAAGTTCTACTAAACATATTCAAGAATCATATTCATTTCCACAATCTCATCTAGTTCACCACAATGTTGT
>Ga0307510_10008566_pt1 | contig 12194 bp, 8 predicted proteins | sample 12_EM_MG_FD_207224 | JGI IMG/M metagenome (GOLD analysis project Ga0307510, IMG submission 207224) | Populus trichocarpa ectomycorrhiza microbial communities from riparian zone in the Pacific Northwest, United States - 12_EM | ecosystem: Host-associated > Plants > Roots > Unclassified | place...
GATCATGCCAGCCAGCGCGATCAACCCGAGCAGCGCCACGAAGCCGAACGGCTGGTTGGCAATGTTGAGGCCAAGCGATGCGCCGACGATGCCGAGCGGCGCCGTCAGGAACACCAGGATCAGGCGTGAGAAGCTCTGCAACTGGATCATCAAGAGTGTCAGCATCACCAGCGTCATCAGCGGAAACAGCACGGCGATCGAGGCGTTGCCCTTGGCGGATTCTTCGAAAGCGCCGCCCGGCTCGATCCGGTAGGCCGGCTCGAGATGGTCGCGGATTTCCTTCAGCTTCGGCCAGATCTGGTTGGTGACGTCGGGCGCCTGCACGCCGTCGACGACGTCGGTCCGCACCGTGATCGCCATATCGCGGTTGCGCCGCCACATGATCGGCTCCTCATGAGCATACTCGATCCTAGCGATCTGCTGCAGCGGCACGGCAACACCGTTGCGTGACGTCACTGTGAGGTCACCGACGCGGCCGAGATCGAGCCGCTCGGACGGCACGGCGCGCGCGACCACGCCGACCTTCTCGATGCCGTCGCGGATCGTGGTGACCGGCGCGCCCGAGATCAGCATCGCCATCGCCTGCGAGACGTCCTGCGGGGTGAGGCCGAGCGCGCGGGCGCGGTCCTGATCGACCACGAGCTTCAGGTAGGGCGACTGCTCGTTCCAGTCGAGCTGCGGCTCCTGCACGTTGGGGTTCTGCCGCACGACGTCGCGCACCTTGTAGGCGATGTCGCGCACGGTGTTGGGATCGGGGCCGATCACGCGGAACTGGACCGGGAAGCCGACGGGCGGACCGAAATTGAAGCGATCGACGCGCACGCGTGCTTCCGTCAGCTCGCCCTCGGCAACCGCCTTCTCCAGCCGCGCCTTGATCCGCTCGCGCGCCTCGACGTCCTTTGACACGATCACGATCTCGGCGAAGGCCTCGTTCGGCAGCTGCGGGTTGAGGCCGAGCCAGAAGCGCGGCGAACCCTGCCCGACATAGGAGGTGAAGGTCGCGATATCCTTGTCGTCCTTCAGCAGCGCCTCGGCCTTCTTCACGGACTTCTCCGTGACATTGAAGGCGGTGCCCTCCGGCAGGCGCAACTGCAGGAACAGCTCGGGCCGTTCTGAGAGCGGGAAGAACTGCTGCTGCACGTGACCGAAGCCCACGATCGAGAGCGCGAACACGCCGACGGTTGCCAGCACCACCTTGACCCGGTGGTCGACGCACCACTGCACCATCGAGCGCAGGATGCGGTAGATCCGCGTCTCATAGACCGCGTGCGGATCGTGGTTGTGGTGGACGGTGATATTGGGCAGCAACTTGACGCCGATATAGGGCGTGAAGATTACCGCGACGAACCAGGAGGCGACCAGCGCGATCGCCACGATCCAGAAAATGCCGCCGGCGTATTCGCCGACCGCCGAGTTGGCAAAGCCGATGGGGAGGAAGCCAGCGGCCGTGACCAGCGTTCCCGTGAGCATCGGAAACGCAGTTGATTCCCAGGCAAAGGACGCCGCGCGGACGCGGTCCCAGCCCTGTTCCATTTTCACCACCATCATTTCGACAGCAATGATGGCGTCGTCGACCAGCAGGCCGAGCGCGATGATCAGCGCGCCGAGCGTGATGCGGTGCAGGTCGATCGACATCGCGTTCATGACGATGAAGACGATCGCAAGCACCAGCGGCACCGACATCGCAACCACGATGCCCGTGCGCCAGCCGAGCGCGACGAACGAGACGAACAGCACGATCGCCAGCGCCTCGATGAAGGAATGGACGAACTCACCGACCGCGCGCTCGACGACCTTCGGCTGGTCGGCGATCTGCTCGACCTCGACGCCCTGCGGCACGGCCTTCATGAAATCGTTGGTCGCTTTCTCAACGTCCTTGCCGAGTTCGAGAATGTTGGCGCCCTTGGCGGTGACTACGCCGATGCCGATCGCGGGCTTGCCTTCCTGGCGAGCGACGAAGGTCGGGGGATCGACGAAGCCGTGGGTGACGGTCGCGATATCACCGAGCCGGAACACGCGGCCATTGCTTTCGACCGGGGTCTCCGCAACCGCCTTGACACCATCGAGCGCGCCGGTGACGCGCAGCGGCACGCGCTGCGAGGAGGTCTCAACGGTGCCGGCTGGCGTGACGTTATTCTGCTTGGCGAGCGAATCGAACAGCGCCTGCGGGGTGATGCCGAGCGTCGCCAGCTTGGCGTGCGAGAATTCGACGTAGATGCGTTCGTCCTGGGTGCCGTAGAGATTGACCTTGGTAACGCCTACCACCTTCAACAGCCGCTGGCGCATGCCTTCGGCCGCCTTCTTCAACAGCGCATAGTCGGCGCCGTCGCCGGTCATCATGTAGAGAATGGAATCAACGTCGGAGAATTCGTCGTTGACGGTCGGCCCGAGCAGACCTGCAGGCAACTGGCCCTGCACGTCGGCGAGCTTCTTGCGCAACAGATAAAACAGATAGGGCACGTCCTTGGGCGGGGTCGAATCCTTGAAGGTGACCTGCATCGCCGTGAACGACGGTTTGGAATAGGTCTGCACCTTCTCGAAGAACGGCAGTTCCTGCAGCTTCTTCTCGATGGGGTCAGCGACCTGCGTCTGCATTTCCTGGGCGGTTGCGCCCGGCCAGATCGCCGAGACGTTGACCACCTTCACCGTGAAGAACGGATCCTCGGCGCGGCCGAGCCGTTGGTAGGAGAAGAACCCGGCGGCGCCGAGTGCGATCATTAGGAACAGGATCAGGGTCGGATGACTCACCGCCCAGCCCGAGAGATTGAAGCGCTTCATGTCACTCTCCAACGATCCGAATTGCCAAGACGCGACTTGTTGTGACCGTCATTGCGAGGAGCGAAGCGACGAAGCAATCCATACTTCCTGGCGGCGAAATGGATTGCTTCGCTGCGCTCGCAATGACGGCATAAACTCAGAACGACAGCGACGAGACCACCCGGACCTTCTGGGCCGCATCGAGCTTCTGCACGCCGAGCGCGACCACCTTGGCGCCTTCGGTCACGCCACCCGAGATCACGACGCAATTGCTGTCGTAAGATTTCACGACGACCGGCTGCAGCTTCACCGCACCGGAATCGTCGACGATATAGAGCGAGGGATTGCTGCCCTGGCTGAACAGCGCCGACAGCGGCAGCTTGGCGACGCGCTCGGTGGCAGCGTCCGCCAGCGTCAGCGTCGCGGTCATGCCGAGCGAGACCTTGTCATCGGCTTCCGGCAGCGAGAATTTGGCGAGATAGGTCCGCGTCGCGGGATCGGCCGACGGCGCGATCTCGCGCAGCTTCGCGGCGTATTTCTTGTCCGCATCCGACCACAGCGTCACGGTGGCGGTGCCGGACTTGGCGCGGCCGACCAGCGTCTCGGGGATCGCGACCACGGCTTCCTTTTCGGCAAAGCGCGCGACGCGGATCGCGGTCTGGCCGGAGGCGACGACCTGGCCGGGATCGATCAGGGTCGCAGTCACGACGCCGCGGCTGTCGGCCAGCAGCGTTGCATAAGAGAGAGAGTTCTTGGTGAGTTCGACCGAACGCTCGGCACGATTGAGACGCGCCCGCGCCTCATCGGCAGCCGCCCGGCTCGTGTCCATTTGCGCATCGGTGGTCCAGCCCTTGGCGCGCAGATCCTTGGCGCGCTGCTCGGACGCGCCCGCCTGCGCCAGCACGCCGGTGGCGGCGCTGAATTCGGCCTCGGCCTGCTCGGCCTGCAGCTTCAGGTCGACCTCGTCGAGGGTGGCCAGCGGCTGGCCGACATCGACAGTCTGACCAACCTCAACCAGGCGCCGGGCGACTTTGCCGGGAACGCGGAAACCCATGTCGGTTTCGATCCGGGGGCGGATGGTGCCGACAAAACTGCGCTCGGGGGTTTCTGCCCCATAATGCACAGTGGCAACCAGGACCGGGCGTCCGGGCGCGGCAGTCTCAGCCGCCTTTTCATTGCACCCGGCCAGTGCAAACACCGCGAAAGCCAGCGACGCTCCTGTCAAGAGCCTGTAATAGCTAGAGAAAATGGACCTGGCAAACATCGGGACTCTCCATCGTCACATCTGATGAGGAGTATCGAATGCTCACTGATGAATGTCAACATTCGTCAGTGATCATCAATTCGTGAGTTCCGATGTGATTAATGGCAGGCAAACGGCAAGCACCTTTCGGCACGCCTCGCTTGGGATGGCGGCATGGTGCACGGCCGGCTATTCGCCCCTCTCGATGCTGGACCCGTCCATTTTCGATCTGACTGTTTGCCGCCCTTTAAGAACCGAAATGCCAGGTTGTGGTCATGGGATGGATGCTCACCTTCGCGTACTTCGCATTTATGTATTGGTGTGTCCGAAAGGCCCGCGAAAGCGCCGCCGAATATGCAGCAACGGGCATGCTGCGCTCACCGCTCTATTGGACGGCGATGATTCTGGTCTGTGTCTTGTTCGGGCTTGCGTTCTCTGAGCGTTACGTCCTCACCCAAAGCTCGACTTTGATCTGGGCATGTTGGGCCGCGCTTGGGGCAACGGTGATTGCGCTTCTCATCGTTCGCCGCGCATTGAAGTGGCGTTATCCGATCTAGCGGTGAACGCAGTAGTCGTAGGATGGGTAGAGCGAACGGGTACGGCCTTCGGCCGGTCCGATGATAAACTCGGCGAAACCCACTCTCTCGCTGCGGCACAAATTGATGGGTTTCGCTGCGCTCTACCCATCCTACAAGACTACTTCGCGTCCGCGAATTCCGTCTTCGTCTCATGGCCGCCGAGGAAGACGAGCAACCCCGCCGCAAGCGGCAATAGCGACAGCACCAGCAATCCCGTCGACGTGTTGCCGGTCGCTTCCTTCACCCAGCCGATCAAATACGGCCCGCCGAACCCTGCGAGGTTGCCGATCGAATTGATCAACGCGATGCCGCCGGCCGCAGCCGTGCCGGACAGCCATGCTGTCGGCAGCGTCCAGAACACCGCAAAGGTGCAGAAGATACCGATGGCGGCGACCGTCAGCACGACCATGGTGATGGCGGGATCGGTGATGTAGCTGGAAGCGGCGAGCGCCGCCGCCGTCAACAGCAGCGGCCCGCCGACATGGGCGACGCGCTCGCGGGTGGCATCGGAATGCCGCGCCCACAGGATCATGGCGATGGTGCCGAACAGATAGGGGATCGCGGTGACGAAGCCGGTCTGCGCGTTGGTAAGGCCGAACGCCTTCACGATCTGCGGCAGCCAGAACTGCATGCCATAGAGCGCACCGACGAAACCGAAATAGATCAGGCTCAGCGTGATCACCTTTGGCGACGACAGCGCTTCGCCGAGCGTCAGCTGTTTTGCCGCCTGCTTGGTCGCGATCTCCGCCTGCAGCTTGGCCGAAAGCCAGGCCTTCTGTTCCGTGCTCAGCCAGTCGGCCTTTTCAGGCCTGTCGGTCAGATAGAACCAGGTGACGATGCCGAGCAGAACCGAGGGGATGCCCTCGATGATGAACAGCCACTGCCAACCCTTCAGGCCCATCACGCCGTCGAGCCCCAGCAATAGCCCCGAGATCGGTGCGCCGATCACGGTGGATACGGGAACCGCGATGGCAAAGGCGGCGAGAAACCGCGCGCGATATTTTGCCGGGTACCAGTAGGTGAGATAGAGAATGATGCCGGGGAAGAAGCCGGCTTCCGCCACGCCAAGCAGGAAGCGCAGCACGTAAAAGCTCAACTCGCCGCTGACCATCGCCATTGCGGCGGAGATAATGCCCCAGGTCACCATGATGCGGGCAATCCAGCGGCTGGCGCCGAATTTTTCGAGCGCGAGATTGCTCGGCACCTCGAAGATGAAATAGCCGATGAAGAAAATGCCGGCGCCCCAGGCGAAGATCAGCGGCGTGAACTTCAGATCCGCATTCATGATCAGCGCGGCGAAGCCGAGATTGACGCGGTCGAGGTAGGAAAAGAAATAGGCCAGCACCAGAAACGGGATCAGCCGCCACGAGATCGTATGGATGGTGGAAGTTTCGATGTCGCTTTGGGCTGGCGCGGCGGGCTGGCTCATGGTTTCCCCCTTCAGGCTTCTTGTTGCCGACGACGATTAGCTGGGGTCGTCACCGCTTGCAATGCTGGATGCCCGCGCTGACGTAACGCGGGCATTCCGCCGGCGAAGGGCTCGCTGTGGAGGTCGGCGGCGAGCTCCCTACTCCGCCAACTGAAACCGCTCGAAGCGGTGCAGCTCTTCCTCGATGCGGCGCTTGTAGTCCTTGCGCTGGGCGCCGCGGCCTGCGCCCTTGCCGACCCAGCTCCATTTCTGCATCAGGAGTTTCTTGTTCTGGCGGTCGGTCTTCAGGTCGATGGCGGCGACGATGTCGCTGCCTGCCAGCACCGGCAGCGCGAAATAGCCGAACAGGCGCTTCTCCTTCGGCACATAGGCCTCGAAGCGGTGACCGTAATCGAAGAACAACTCGGTGCGCTTGCGCTGGATAACAAGCGGATCGAACGGCGAGAGGATGTGCACGGGGCCACCGCCCTCGTCGCCCGGCGCCGCCCCATTCGCCTCGAGCACCTCGGGCGGCACCCAGTGCTCCTGCTTGCCGGCGCCTTCGAGCGCGACCGGCGCCAGTTCCCCGCGCCGCACCCGCGCCTCGATCAGGCGCCGAACCGCCCCTTTGCTCGGCACGTCGAGATGGCAGATGGAATCGAGGCTGACGACACCTTGCGAACGCAAGGCGCGATCGAGCAGGTAGGTGGTGGTTTCCGCAGTCGAGGCCGGCTTCGGCGGCTTGTCCCAGCCGAAATGCCGGGTCATCAGCTCATAGGTCTTGAGCATGCCGGTGCGTTCGGAGATCGTTACCTCGCCGGTGTAGAACGCAAGCTGCAGCGCCCGCTTCGAGGGTTTGCGGCTCTGCCAGAGATGTTCCTTCTCGGTCAGAACGTCGTCCTCGATGTCGCGGATGGTCAGCGCGCCGTCGCGCCGCAACAGCCGCATCACCTTGCGGGTGTCCTCGGGCTTGACGGAAGCGAACCACCGGTGACCCTCGCGCCGGTGCTCTCGCATCGCCGGGACGAAGAAGCGAAAATCCTTCGCCGGCACATAGGACAGCGCATGCGTCCAGTATTCGAACACGCTCTTGTCGACGCTCTGGGCCTGGCGCAGGTCCGCACGGGCGTAGGCCGGGATCCGGCTATAGAGAATGTGATGATGGCAGCGCTCGATGACGTGGATGGTGTCGATCTGCACATAGCCGAGATGGTCCACCGCCGCCGCAACCGCCTGCGGCCCAGCGCCGAACGGCTCGATGGTATCGAGCTGCTGGGCATGCAGCCAGATTCGCCGGGCCTCGGTTTTGGTCAGGGGGCGGGGTTCGATCACGCGGGGCATCGCGCGGCAATGTAATCGGATTCGCCGGCGGGAGGAGTCCCGGATTCGCGGGTATCAGGCCCTTACGGACCGGGGTCACCCCGCCGCTTCTGCCGATCACCCACGCTGCCGGTTGCGATTTCGGCCTCGCAGGAGGCGCGGCCGGGCTGGGGTGCATTACATTTGTAGACGTTGCCGGTGAGGCGATCGACCAGCCACGCGCTCTCCTCCGTCGGGCTTTCGAACCCGACGTAGCGGCTGCCGAGCGCATTGATCAGCGTCGACAGCAAAATTGCAGCGGCGATCATCGCCGCGCCAATCAGTGTTGGCATGGAACTTCCGGAACCAGCAGGCTCCGATGCACTGGTGCGATAGCCTTGGTACTCACGCTGACGCTTGACTGACTGTAACACCCGGCCCGCCCGTCTGGTTGCCCCGAACGTATTCTTCTTCAGATTTTTTGTGTGAATGAATCCGCTAGGCGCGCATCTTGCCGATTTGTTGTCCACAGATCGGCGATCACGCGACGGCCCACAACTTTCTTTTCTGAAGCCGCCTACGGAAGCAACGGTCGCTTGTCCCGTAAGACTCCGGATGCCGCCCTGCTCGCACCGTCTTGTCACTAGTGCGTCGTGCCGTGGATTGCGCTTCGGATCGTCGCATAGCGCGAGCAGCTTCCATCGAACTTGGCGAAAGCCTGATGCGAAGTTGAGGTCAGTGAGGCGACGCCGGCGTCGCGGCGACAATTGCAGTCGAGGCCGAGACAGGTTCCAACATGGGTGGCGTTGACCGGAATGATCAGCGAGCTATCCGATCACCGCTCGAAATCGTGATTCCGATCACGCAAGCAATGGTGGACGATCGGTCCACCGAAGACGCTCTGACGGGCAAGATGACGCTCTATCGGCCTCAAACACCCTGCAATGCCCGGATAAAGCTCGCTTGAGCAGAAAGCCGGCCTTCGGCAGTGTGACTTAAGTCACATTGCTCACTTTGAACCTGTCTTATCGTTGCAGCATCAAAACGTCATGCACGCCAGTTCTGCAGGGCGTTAACAGTGAGGATTAAGACAATGACCCGCTACCTTTCGATCATGACTATCGGCGCCGCACTGTCGATGACGGCAGGCATGGCTGCCGCCGGCGACACCGTCTCGGCTGACACGATCCTGAACGCCCTGAAACCAAAGCCGGGCGTGAGCCGCGGCCTTTCGACCGGCCCGCAGCAGCCGGTGGATGTCGCCGTACAGGCCAAGGAAACGACCTTCGTCAACACGCTGCGTAACCGCAAGACGCGGTCGCTGTCGATCGGCGAGCGCCAGGAGATTGCGGAACTTGCCGCGACCAAGCCCAAGATCGATCTCGAAATCCAGTTCGATTACAACTCGGCCGACATCAGCAAGAATTCGGTGACCGCCGTGCAGGAACTCGGCAAGGCCCTCTCCGATGCGAGCTTGAAGGGTTCGACCTTCGTGGTTGCCGGTCATACCGACGCGATCGGCGGCGAGGCGTATAACCAGGATCTTTCCGAGCGCCGCGCCGACACGATCAAGAAGTACCTGACCGAGAAGTACGGCATCACCGGTTCCGACCTCGTGACCGTTGGTTACGGCAAGACCAGGCCGAAGGATGCAAATGCGCCGATGGACCCGGCCAACCGCCGCGTTCAGGTCGTCAACATGGATACCAAGACCGCGTCGAAGTAAGGTCTTGGTAGCCAGTCCGCCTGCCGCTTGCGGCAGGCGGATTTTTATTTGTGGACGCGAAGAACGATGCGCCGGCTCGTCTGGTTCTACGACTTGTCGAGAATTTCCCTGATCTTTGCCGCCAGCAAAACCTGGGTGACGGGCTTCTGCAGCAGCGACACGCCGGCATCCAGCCGGCCCTGATGCACGATCGCATCCCGCGAATAGCCGGTCATGAACAAGACCCTCAGGCCGGATTGGCGATGGTGCAGTTGATCGGCCAGTTCGCGGCCGTTCAGGCCGGGCATCACGATGTCGGTCAGCAACAGATCGATCCGGAACGGATTGGCGTCGAACAACGCCAGCGCCGCCGCCCCGTTCGCCGCCTCGCGAACCCGGTAGTTCAGATCCTTTAGCGTCTCGACCAGATAGGACCGCACATCGCATTCGTCCTCGACCACCAGGACGGTCTCGCTCCCCGAACTGCCAACCACGGGCGCATCGCCCTGTCCGACGGTCTCGGGAGCGGCGGCGGCGCGGGGCAGGTAGATCCTGATTGTCGTTCCCTGCCCGACCTCGCTGTATATCTTGATCTCGCCGCCGGACTGTTTGACGAAGCCGTAGACCTGGCTCAATCCGAGGCCGGTGCCCTGCCCCGGTTGCTTGGTCGTGAAGAACGGATCGAACGCCTTCTCCTGGACCTCCCGCGGCATTCCGGAACCGGTATCGCTCACCGCGATCAATACATATTGCCCGGCCGGCACGCCTGCGTTCTGTTGCCGATAGCCCTCGTCGACGGAAACGTTGCTGGTCTCGATCGTCAGTCTGCCGCTGTTGACCATCGCGCCCGTGGCGTTCATGGCGTCCTTGGCGTTGACGACCAGATTGAGAATCGCCGCTTCCAACTGGCTGGGGTCGACCTCGATCTGCCACAGGCCGGCGCCCTCCACGACCTCGAGCTCGACGTTCTCGCCAAGCGTCCGCCTGAAGAAATCCGACATGCCGGCGATCAATTGACTGACGTTGGTCAGTTTGGGATCGAGCGGCTGCCGCCGCGCAAACGCCAGCAGGCGCTGCGTCAGCATCGCCGCGCGCTGCGCGCCGTTGGCGGCGTTGGCGATCACCCGTGTCAACCGCTCGCGCGCGGCCTCGCTCCACGTCTGCAGGCAGCGATCGGCGATCTCGAGATTGCCGCTGATGATCGTGAGCAGATTGTTGAAATCGTGCGCCACGCCGCCGGTCAATTGTCCGATCGCTTCCATCTTCTGCGACTGCCGGAGCATGTCTTCGGCCTCGCGGCGGTACATACCTTCCTGCGCCAGGGCCACTTCGGCGGCACGAAGTTGCGACGGCGACGGCAGCGCCAGCACCTTCGGCAACAGCGGCCATAGCATCGCCGCCGTCACGATCGACGCCGCGGCCGTCATCGCCTTGACGATGCCTTCGATGCCGTAGACCGGAAACCAAAGCGTGACGATCGACATCACGTGGCCGACGCCGCACGCCATGATGAAGAGTGCGAACGCCCAGAACACCCATCCGAAATCGACGTCGCGGCGTTTGGAGACGAAGATCGACAGCGCAACAGGGATGGAAAAATAGGCAGCAGCAATCACGACATCAGATGCAACGTGGAGCCAGATCAGTTGCGGTTCCCACAGCAGGCATATTCCGTGCGGTGCGAACATCGATGAATCGAGCAGACGTTCGAAGAAGGCCCACATGCCGTTCGCTCCTTAAAACGGGGATTCGAGCGACTCATACTGCGACGAATCTACGGCGAGCCCACAACCCCTACAAGTGGACCCGTCATTGGATTGCTCGTGGGGCGATCGATGCGAAGGCCACCTCAAATCCAGTTCTGGAAGATCATCAGGCGGTTGAATGTCGCCATCGAAGTTCCTATGAACGCGGCCGATATCGGCAACATTGCGGCAAAGCCGGCAAAACCAACCGCAACACACGCCCATAGCAGCCAACCGGGTTTGCTGCCTCGTTTCAAGGCATAGACCAGCGCAAGGCTCGCCGTGGTCGCCGCTGGAAGGTAGTAGTAAATGAACCCGAGCGTTCGCGGCAGCAATGCCCATGCGAGGTACGGGCCGAAATAGAACGCCAGCACCAGGAAGGCGTCGACCCGCCGCGTCACGATCCAGTCGCGCAGGCAGATCGCGACTGCAATCAGCGCCGGCCACAGGATCAGCGGGTTCCCGAGAAAGACGACGGCCGCGATCCGGTCGCCGCCGGTCTTGTCGAAGAGATACCAGACCGGGCGCACCAGGAACGGCCAGGACGGCCATGAGCTCATATAGGTGTGGCCCGCGATCGCGGTCGTGGTGTTATCGCTGAAGATCCGCCGTTGCGCTTGCAGAATATCCGGGAACGAAAAACCGTAGAGCGGAATGAACGTCGCGAGATAGACCACAGCCGGAATGAGCACGAAGCAGATCGCGAAATGCCACCACCTGAAATCGGGCCATAGATCGGGCCGGTACCAGTCTTCGGGCCGGGCGTCGGCGAATTGCGTGCGCCAACTTTGCATCAGGCGAATCACGGCGACGATGACGATGCAGACCGCGAGCACGAACAGCCCGCTCCATTTGCAGCCGATCGACAGGCCGAAGCCGAACCCGGCAAGCGCGAACCACAGATGCGGCCGCTGTTTTCGAAAGCCATGCATGAACGCCGCAATCGCGAACAGGCTGAAGGTGAGCGCGAAAATATCCAGCATCGCGATCCGCGATTGCACGAACAGCATCTGGTTGAAAAAGGCGAGCAGGCTCGCTGCAATCGCCGGCCCTTGCGCCGCGAACAGCGCCAGGCCGCACAGATACACCGCGACGATGGCGAGCGATCCGAACAGGACGCCCGGATAGCGCCAGCCCAGCGGCCCGTCGCCGAACGAATGGATCGACAGCGCGATGAGCTGCTTGGCAAGTGGCGGATGCATCGGGTTGAGCATCGGCTGTGGCATCACCGGCTCGAGCATCTGCCGCGCCGCCGGCACATAATGCACCTCGTCGAAATAGAATTTCTCCGGCGTGGTGACGCCGATCAGCATCGCGAAATGCGCGAGAACAAAAAGCACTGCCGCGGTGATACCTGTGCGGAGCATCACAGAGAACGAAGCAGAATGTGATGTGGCTGAAGGTTTCACGGAGAATCCGGCACGAAATCAGGGACAGGATAACATTGCGGCAAAATAAA
>Ga0307510_10008567_pt1 | contig 12194 bp, 15 predicted proteins | sample 12_EM_MG_FD_207224 | JGI IMG/M metagenome (GOLD analysis project Ga0307510, IMG submission 207224) | Populus trichocarpa ectomycorrhiza microbial communities from riparian zone in the Pacific Northwest, United States - 12_EM | ecosystem: Host-associated > Plants > Roots > Unclassified | place...
TTACACCTAGCATCACACCACGGCCTTTCAGAGATCGTGGAGTTTTTGTTGAAGTTCGCCGCAGACGTGGACGCACGGGCTAGTAGCAAGCAATATTACCCCGTTGCATTTTGCAGGCTCATCTCCATTCTAATGCTCATTTCCCATGTTGTCCTTTGACAATTCCCCAACGATTTGGAGCGTCATGAGGACCATAGAACTACTGCTGATATATAGTGCAAATTTCCAAATGCAGAATGACAAGGGAGAGACACCACCCCAGGTCGCATTGACGAGAGGGGGGCAGGAGATTATCGATTATCGATCCGCGATCTGATGAGATGTGCAAAATGATCTACGCAAGTTCCTTCCGAGACCGCGTACGAAAGCACCGAGGTACTGAAAGGTTCGTCCTCTTTCTGTCAATGTCTACAATATATTATATCCGACTGTTAAACGATGGCGTTCTGACCGTCCGCAGGTGATACCTTAGAAACAGAGTGGGTTGACTCATTGCAAGAATAGGATAGAGAGGGCCACGGAACAAAAAAAGGGCGCGAAAGGCGAGAATCGTAGTTTACCTTGGTGTTTTCCGTCGAGATGCTCAGAAGGAAGCATGTCCACGTGTTCGTACTTCTAACGGTCTAACTGAAGAGTCACTAGTCACGGTTGACAATCGAACATGTGGGCAACCAGATCGAGGGATATCACCATAATTCGTCGAAATTTTACTACTATGTTTGCAGATGGTGAATGTTGATCACGATGGAGAGATAACCATGGCATACAGTCACATGAATCCATGTTGTTGACGCGTTAGACAGGTAGACTTGGGGCTGGAGCCATAGCATTCAATATATGTCATGGAATTCTGTTAGGGGCCAGGGTCACAAATACGACAGAAGTATCCTCGCTCATATATAAGCTGCGTACCATAGACTAAAATACCTCCTAAGAGAGTGAGCATTCCAGCTCCTGATTCTCGTGTGCTCGTCCATTCTAACGCTCGTGTCCGTGCTATCCCCGAACACACACTCACGAGAACAGGGACCATGCGACCAGCTTTGCGCAGGGCCTGTTCCAGTAAACCAGGGCCACTGGCGACATTCGTCTGCCGGTGGCCCCGGATCTCAGCTTCATCACGAACACTGCTGAGAGCGATTCGCTGAAACGGCCTGCCAAGCGCGCGGGCAATTGACTGCCCCAACGATGTCTTCCCCGTTCCCGGTTGTCCAACGAACCTGTACGTTTCATGCCTGTGAGGTTATCGGGGCGATAATGAGCGTCTGATGAGTTACGCACAATAAAATCGGGGCCTTGATGATTTGGTCGCTTTGCGAGCCCCTTGCAGTTCGCTTGAAGTTAGTGACGGAATGAGCATCGAAATCTCCCCTGCCTTGATGAGTGCTCTCCGCTCTTTCTCCTTCTGCTCGTCGCCTGTGGCGGGACCCTCGATGGCCTTCTTGAGTATCACCTCCTGCGCCTTGGCCTGTTCCATCTCAGCCTCTTGCGCAATCAGAGCTCGCAGATGGACGACAGCAAGGTACTCGATTAATAGTCGCTCAACCTTGTGAAGCCCAAAGTGGTCCGCATCGAGTTGCGACTTTGCGTTCGAGAGAAAATCGGACCGCGCGGGGGCGTCCGAACCAGCGGGTGGGTGAACCCATGGTAAAGCAGTGAGCCGTTCGAGCTGGTGGCAACATAGAACGCCGTCTCAGGTCAGGTAGAACGCGAGAAGAGAGGAATAAAGTGGAGGTACACACGTAGTTCCTCACAACACCATGCTCCGCGCTCTGTTGAGTAATTCGTTTGAGTTGTCGGTCGCTGCTATGTGGCGGGCTTCGGTACTGGTGGGTAAAGCGTTGATTCGACGGGACAGTGCTCCCAACTCGTCCTCTTCCTCCACTGCATTCCCGGTACCGTGAAGATCGGAGTTGCCAACCTCGAGGCGCTGCACTTCGGCATTAATAGCGGCGAGCTTGGGGCGCAAGAAGAGTGCCTTCTGTCGCTTGGACAACGATTTGTCAACGGCCGCGGCGATCTTCGTATTGATTTCAGCTATGGATAGCTGCGTATTGGAGGGGCAAATATGATGATTCGGTGGAGAGAAGGACCAGAAAATGGTAGTTTGCAAGCCGTACGCGTCGGTATTCTGCCGTGGAATTATGAGTTCTTGAAAACACGGATGGTGCGTGGAGGAACACATGGGTCAAGACCAATTCCGAATTATGACCAAAACCAGCGTTTTTCGCAAGATGTACAGGTCGAATGCGGGTGACACAAGTCTCGATAAGGGAGATGAGAAAGAAGAGCAGACAGACAGACGGGGGGCAACAAAATTACGTCACCAAATGTAAGAAGGGGTGCTCACCGGGTCTGTCTGCATATTCCGCGCCGACGGCGGACACAATAGCGCCCGCGAGCGCAGAAACCCTCTCCAGCTCCGTCTTGTCGACAAGCCGCGCAATGCGATCCCAGCTCTCGCCCTTGCGCGCCGACTGCAAAGTGTCCTGCGCGAAAAGCTCTAACAAGCGGACGGCAACGGCCTTGAAATCCCGCACGATGTCGGGCGCGGGTGGTGAGTTTGCGTGCGGAGGTGGACGGACAACATCGAAACGGGGGAGCGGGAGTGCGTCGGCGTCAGCGGCGTGCGAGGGTGGGTTGTCGGTGAGGTGGACGCGGGCCGTAACGGTGAGTGTGGTGAGGTACGGCCTGTCTGAGTGCGGACGTGGGCGGACTATGCGCGCGAGGCGGACCATGACGCGTAACGCGTGACGCCCTATCTGTTCGGTGTCGTCGCGCCTTCATGCTGGAGGACCGGGATGGCGGCGAAGACGGGGTCAGAGGGACGAGTTGAGGAGGCGGATAGACGTGTCGGCTTGTTGTTGGGAGATTCTCTCGCGCCTGGGAGGAGAATGAGCGGAAATGGTAGGGGGATGAGTTGTGGGGTTGATTGGGACATGGTGACAAGAAAGAAGGACCAGGGACCCGATCTTGACTGCCTAACGAAGCGCAGATCGATGCTTGCCGTTTCATCGTCGCGATTCGGATTCCGAGCTCCCTCTCTTACTTGACACCCACCGATCGGTGTTCATTCACGACGACGGCTGGGACGGTCCTGACTTTGTTACCCTGGTGTTGTTTCTGGAACTGAAGTCATCGGACTCACCAGGTTCACACGTCCTCCAATAGTTTCAGACAAGGCGAAGAGTACATCTACAATCGGGTTGAGACACTTTGTAAACCTGTCCTTGATGCCCCCAGGTTGATTGAACACTGCGAGTCGCTCCCGAAGTACAGAGACCGCGTCGGGAGAATGGCGAGGTTCGAGCTGGTCAAATGGTGGATGCGAGCGGAGGTCATTTCTATTGTCAAAAATGGTTCGATAGGTTATGAAGGGAGTCTTTGACATGAGATGGGAGTATGTCTTCTCCAGCAGTATCGGATCGGGGAGGAATGGTGCATGGCAGTTGAAGCGCTCGAGGGAGCGCTCAACGTTCAACTGCCAGTAGTGGGCGCGACTGGCCGGACTCTACCCAGCTTACCCGGATTGTTACCCTTCCATGGGTTCTACTGTGATTACTCCTCTCAAATTATAACTTGTAATCCTCCTCCCATCTCAACTCCAAGCCCTCCGTCAAGTTATTTACCCGATCCAAGGCGCACTGACTCAGACTGATGAGGTGACTGAGCGACAACGTTGTCCAACACCACTGTGGTCTCCAGCATCATTGACATAGAAAACATCGAAATTTCGCAAACGATCGAGCGCTCGACCAGTCCTCCCCACTTCCTGATACCTTAGAATGCTACCTACTGCGGCGGTACTTCCGACTGTCTCGCGTGCGTGTAGTCCACGCCTTCTGCGCTTGGATGTAGATCGCTCCACTTTTACACTTGCGGCCGGGCTCGTCCAGATCTCCGTGGTACAGAAAGAACACAAGATACGATGGTCGCCCCATGCGACAGTATCGAACGGTGTCGATGTCTGCATCATGTCATCATCTGCTGCGTCCAGAATCCAGGAGTTTCTTCTTCTGTTTTCACATTCCTTTTTTTCCCGCTATCATGGAAGTCATCAATTGAGGGCGGCTCTCGTGGAAACTCCCCTTTGAAGGTTACAACTGGGGTGTTTTCTCCGCTCTTCACCCAATAACGTTAATCCGCATCCGAGATCACCAGCCAACAAGCACTCCGACCACAATTGGGCCAACCCTTAACCTCTATTCCCGTATGCGAAGACCAGACTCGATAAATTATGAATGCGGCAACACGCAGCCACCTAGTATTGCACGGATGATGGTAGATTACAGACATGTTGGATTACTAAAGGTACGTCTAGGTTCTCTCTGTGCGCATCCTCTTGTAGCATGTCAATTTGACTCCCAGAGCCACTTGCTCCCGGGGTTCGTCAGAACCTGCACCCAACGAGCTTCCTCATCGAAAGGAGCAGGTTGTGTATTTCATGCACGGGAAACGCTCTGCTCAGCGTTGGGAAATGGAATAACGCTCATGCTGGATCGTCGGGGAGACGCACCTGTCCTGCGATTCAGGGAGCCAGTCGAAGCCGAAAGAAGCGTGCGGAGCAGTTGGCGAGATTCACGCTGCGATGAAGACCCTATACAGGATATGCAGAAAGCGGAAGCTTGGACATGATAGGGAAGTGGGGTTGGAATGACGGGGTCATGGAGGAGAGCGAAGGACATGTGATTCGAATCTTTGCGAGCAACCGCTGCGGTGATGAGCCCATCACCAGCCAAATTGAGGACTTGTTTAATGAAGGTCATATCTGGAGCGACATTGATCACGCGACGACTCGGACATCTTGACGACCCAGTGCGGAATTGGGTATCACCCTGACCCTAATCGTTCTTCACATGGGCATTGTTACCTTGTTTAAGCAATAGAGACGTGGCCTCGAGATCACACGGTGTACAGCCATTGGATTGTTCTCTCCGCAGATTCTCTTCGGGCGTGTCCTTTTGGTTCCCGGAGCTCACACCGGCCTCGCGTTCATCGGCCCATATATGCGAGTCAGTGTCCCCCTCGGTACAGCAAGATACACACCTTCTACTGGATGTTGGGAAAGCAGTCTGCTCACCGGCGCCCCTGCTCTTCCGGGCATGTGTTGTCCAATATCGGCCGGGAACATTCGTCCCGCAACCTAGGGAACCTGCTGAAGCTTGAAGCAGCGTGCGGACCAGTCGGTGAGATGCACGTAGCGATAAAGTCCCCGCTACGGATGTATAGCAAAAGTAGGCTTGAGAAGAGAGCAAAGTGGAAATACGCAAGTGTGAAGGAGAGGGATGGATGGCGTAAGCGGTGGAGGTGGACGGAGTACCACGTGACGGCCTCGGCCCGCCCGCAACCACTATCTTTTCTTTGGTTGGAACATCCACCATCGCCTCAACGTCAGCTTCCGTCGCCGCCCATTTATCTTCTGCCCCTCAAGCTAGCCTCAAGTCCCCTCTCGGCTCGCCTTAAGCCCTGCTGCGGACACAACGCAGATCGCCCACCTTCGCCAGCTGATGTCATAAATGCGCGCCCCCTTGGTCCCTGTCAGCCCACGTCATGCACGTCGCACTCGACGCCTCGCTCGGACCACATATCACCGAACACGCACCTATTGTAGATAGGGCCATTTGACCCGTTTTCGTACGCTCCCTTATCATTTCTTTGATCTTAGAACCCCCACTGCCCCTCTTTCCTTTTCCATTTTCTGCTTAGCCATCGGACACAAGATGACACCGTACTCTCTACTCACATAGCATACTTGTATATAATCCCCTCGCCTAGCTCAGGCCATAGAGGACCTTCCGATGTAATCATAGACCATTCCTTTTAACTTTCCGCTCGTGTGCCATGGTTGACCCAAGCCTCAGTGTTACGACCTTTACGATTTCCCTGGCGCGTTCTCGACCTTCGGGAACGCGGCCTCTCCCTCTTCCCTGGCGCCTTCGCTTTCCCCTCGGGAACGCGGACACGTCTCGGACGTCAGACCACTATCAAACTCACAACAGTGCGGAGTTTCCACCTGCGGTACAATGGCGGGTGTGCGCCTTGTGGCAAGCGCTGTGGTGATGGGTGGTTACAGGTCAAATTGAGACACGATGAGTGGCTCGGAGGATAAAGCTATAAAGCTCGATAAAGGCGCATCATGCGTCATGGTGCAAAAACAGGATCAGCGGCCAGCGGCCACGCATCAGTCAAATCGGGCAATCGATCCAGTTTCCAGACCTCGGCAAAGGCCGCTTTCGTGGACCGCAGTTCGACGTAGTGCTCATTGCAGGACCGTCGAGTTTCCTTCAACCTGAGATGTCTTTCGCCACCGACCCAGCTGAACTCATCGATAAAAACTCGAAATCCATGTGTAGCCCTCATCTATTTACCAACATGCCATAACGGCGCTTCCATTTCTGCCCCGTGATTTTAAACGCCCTGACTCGCTGCCTTATCCGTCCATATCAAAAGCTCCGACGAACCTGGGATGCCGCTGTCAGGCTGAACACGAGGCAAAGTCCTTTGTCTTCTTCCCCCAATGACCATTCCTAGCCTATCATCCCCAGGCATCCCATATCGCCACTATGTCCCACAATCTTCCTCAGACCTCGTCAAGCACGAACTATCAACTCATCTTCGACAATGCTTTAGAGGCCTATAAAAAGAAAACTGGGAACGACCTCCCATCGGATCCACTCCTTCGCAGACTCGCATCCTGCAATTCTCCTGATACTGTCATCGATGTGCTGCGAGACCAAATCCCCGGATTTGACCAATCTGGGACCAGGTTCACAACATGGGTCAAACCCACCGTAAACGTTCTATACATGTTCTCATCAACGATTGGCGGCGCAGTCAGCCTGGTAAGCATCGCGTCAGGGTCATCATTCAAGATCGCGCAATGACATCTGCTTTCCAGGCATACCCACCAGCGGGAGTGATATTCACGGGCATTGCCAGTCTTCTCTCGGTGGGTGTCTACCCCGCGAACTTTCATGCGCGTGTTTGACGCTCATATCCCCAGGTGGTTCAAGACATAAGCGCTAGTCGGGACGCATTCCTGGACATCTTCGAACGGATAGAGAATGTATTCAGAAGACTTGAGACCTACACTGAGCTCCCCCCGACGAAGGAAATGACGGATATAATCGTAAAGGTCATGGTTGAGGTGATCCACATCCTTGCCCTCGTGACAAAGGAGATCAAACAAGGAAAATTAAGTGAGTTAATCCTCGATGTCTGACTATCCCTCTCGATCTGAACGGCTTGCAGAAAAATTCTTGAAGAAGTTAGCAGGAAGGTCGGAGATCGATGATGCGTTGCGGAGGCTGGATAAACTGACGCAAGAAGAGCACCGCATGGCGACTGCACAAGATCTGAGGGCCACACACGGTGTTCGTATCAAAGTGGATGTTGTTGTTGATGGTGTGTAGCTTCTCTTCCTTTGGTCACCCGTATATTCCCCCCTAACTAGCTTTCGGCTAGATGCCGAGCATATCAAAGGGGAACTCAGAAAAGTAGTTGTCCATGTCGATGACCAGAAGTGTTCGTCACAACATAACTCCGTGGTTGGCCATGGTGTCTCAGCTTGTTTTCACAGGGGACAAACTGCGGAATGACCTCGCAACCTGGCTCTCTCCTCCGGATCCATTCATCAATTACAACATCACCAGCGATGCTCGTTATGGTGGCACTGGTGTATGGTTCACTGAAAGTACTGAGTTCAAAAACTGGAAAGAGTCCACTTCGTTGTTGTGGGTTTACGGGAAACGTACGTTCTCCGGATCGTTACACACTCGCTGTTACTAAATATTCTGGATGTTCTCAGCGGGTGCTGGTAAAAGCGTTATAACGTACGTCATTCCCCATTTCATTTTAGCAGGATAACCTATATCTCGACCAGTTCTGCGATCATCGAGGATCAAACACATCTCTAACACTGGGTCAGCATACATGGCCTTCTTTTTCGACTTCAAGGACACTGCGAAACAAGATGCCCGTGCTTTACTATCTTCTATCATCGTCCAGCTCAGTCGGAGATCTCGGTCCTTTTATAACGTACTATTCAACTTCTATTCTGAGCACGAGAAGGGCTCGCAACAACCCAGCATCAGCGCGCTTACAAAGTGTCTTGAGGACATGATCAAGGCCTCAGAAGTCGTACCTATCTATATCGTCCTTGACGCAGTTGACGAATGCCCTGACACAAATGGGGTACCGTCACCGCGCTGTCAGGTACTGGATCTTGTGGAAAAGTTAGTCAAACAGGGACCTCCACGATTACATCTTTGCATTACCAGTCGACCCGAAGTCGATATCCGAACTTCCCTTGAGCCCTTGACACCAGCATCTAACCGCATATGCCTCCATGACCAAATCGGACAAAAGAAGGACATTGTCGAGTTTGTCCGCGGAGTTGTTAACTCCGACAAGAACATGCGGAAATGGCGGGATGAGGACAAGCAATTGGTTATCGAGATGCTCTCTGAAAGAGCCAATGGCATGTAAGGACACCATCGCGTGGTTAGGACACTTTCTCATGCTTTCGGACAGGTTTCGTTGGGTATACTGCCAGCTTGAGGTTCTGCGGCAATGTTTCCCATCAAGCGTGCGGGGTGTTCTGGCGGAATTGCCAGAATCATTGGATGAGACGTACGAGCGGATACTACAGCAAATTCCGAAGCCGAACCGAGTGCATGCCCATCGACTCTTGCAATGCCTCGTCGTGGCTGCCCGCCCTCTTAGCACGGACGAATTGGCGGAGGTACTTGCGATTGACTTCTCTGGGACAGGAATGACCCCGATGATGGATGACAAGTTGCGGTGGGAGGACAAAGAACAAGCTGTATTGTCGGCATGTTCCAGTTTGATCGCCATTGTCCAAGACCGGGATTCGCGCCTGGTTCAATTTTCACATTTCTCTGTCAAAGAGTTCCTCACCTCGAACCGCCTTGCTGCGTCAACAGTCGACACTTTACGTTACCACCATATCCGGCTCGAGGCCGCGCATGTGATGATGGTGCAGGTTTGCCTCAGTGTCCTCCTCCGATTAGAAAACCATATGTACAAGCGGACTATCTGGAGCTATCCCCTTTCTAAATACGCTGGTGAACATTTTGGCAACCATGTGGAGTTTGAGAGTGTGTTATCAAGTATTGGCGACGGTGTGGACAAACTACTTGACAAAGACAAACCGCATTTCTACACATGGGTCTGGTTACAGATTGGCGACTGGCGCTCAGAGGATTGGCATAATTCGAGGATAGAAAGTGATATGATAACCCCTCAAGCTTCGCCCAACATTCAAAATCATGATACGAAGCCTAAGCACCCACCACCACTACCTCCCCTCTACTATATTGCAGGACTTGGACACCTCTGTCTCGCACGTCACCTCATTCAGAAGTACTCACAGGACCTAATTGTTAGGGACGATAAAGGCTGCAATCCGTTGCATATAGCTGTGCTTGCCGGAATGGAAGGAGTTTCGCAGCTATTGATTGAGCACTCCGTAGACTTGGACATCCAGGACCTCAATGGTCGAACTCCACTCCACATGGCGGCATACATGGGGCTCGCTGAGGCCACTCGGATGCTTCTTGAGTGTGGCGAGCCTTTCAAGGCTCGTCTCGATGCGAGGGACAAGAACAGGCGGACTCCCCTACACTTAGCATCGAAGCGTGGTCGTTCTGGGATCGCAAGACTATTACTAAGGTTCGGCGCGGACGTGGGTGCACCGGACAACGATTCCATGACCCCGCTGCATTTGGTATCACAATGTGATTGGGGTGATGATCCCCAAATGACCAAAACTGCACAGCTTCTACTGGAGCATGGTGCAAGTGTCCATGTGCAGGACAAGAACGGCCAGGTGCCATTACATGCAGCATCGCATGGTGGCCTTTCCGGCGTTGTGGCATTACTACTGAAATTTGGCGCGGACGTGGATGCACCGGACAACGATTCCATGACCCCGCTGCATTTGGTATCACAACGTCATTGGGGTGATGCCCCCGAATGGACCAAAACTGCACAGCTTCTACTGGAGCATGGTGCAAGTGTCCATGTGCGGGACAAGAACGGCCAGGTGCCATTACATGCAGCATTGCCTCGTGGCGCTTCTGACATTGCGGCATTACTACTAAAATTTGGCGCGGACGTGGATGCACCGGACAACGATTCCATGACCCCGCTGCATTTGGTATCACAACATCACTGGAATTATTTCCAAATCACCAAAACTACACAGCTTCTACTGGAGCATGGTGCAAGTGTCCATGTGCGGGACAAGAACGGCCAGGTGCCATTACATGCAGCATCGCGTCGTGGCCCTTCCGGCATTGCGGCATTACTACTCAAATTTGGCGCGGACGTGGATGCACCGGACAACGATTCCATGACCCCGCTGCATTTGGTATCACAACCTCATCGGGGTGATTATACCGAAATGACCAAAACTGCACAGCTTCTACTGGAGCATGGTGCAAGTGTCCATGTGCGGGACAAGAACGGCCAGGTGCCATTACACTTAGCATCGCAACATGGACTGTCTGGGACCGTGGAGCTTTTGCTAAAGTTCCGTGCAGACGTGGACGCACAGGATACCAGCAATATGACCCCCTTGCATCTCTCAGTGTCATCTATCATCCAAAGAAAAAATTCTGAGATTTACGGATTCGATTACCCAGATCTTTGGAGCGTCATTCGGACAATAGGGCTGCTACTGGAACATGGTGCAAATCTTCAAATGCAGGATGACAAGGGAGAGACTCCATTCCAAGTCGCGCTGAGGAGCGGAGAGCAAGAGGTCATTGACGCACTGCTGTCTGGTCACGTGAAAAATAATCCAAACGATGTGGACAATATCATCGCATCAGTTCCTCACGAGACTACATACCAAAGCACTGAAAGTTCGTCCCCTTTTCTGTTACGGTTTGCAATATTATACCCAACTGTTAAACAACACCTCTCTGACTCCTGCAGATGACGCCATACTAGAAACGGGTCCGCTTGATTCATGGCAGGAATAGGATAGAGAGGGCCACGGGACAAAAAAATGACACAAAAGGCGAGGATAGTAGTCTACCTTGGTGTTTTCCGTCAGAATCTGTCGAGACACCCACGATAGAGCATACCCATGTGTTTGGACATCTAATGGTCTGCGTAAGGAGTTGACAAGTAAACATGTGGGCAACCACATGGAGGAAGATCATCGCATCAGGAAAACGGTCGCATGATAATTTACGGTAATCTACGCTAGATTATCAATTATATATGGTTATCTCTCGGAAGCATAACCCCCTGTTCTCTAGCAGTAATCGACCGATAAAATGGGCAATAACTTACTGGTATTTTTCGGACTATTAGACAGATAAGTTATCAATGACTTAGAGGTAAATTTCGGACTATTGGACAACAAATTATCAACTACTTAGAGGTAAATTTCGGACTATTGGACAGATAAATGAGCAATAGATTGTTTGCTACACTACAACAAGATTATTCAAATTATCTACTAAGTGCAGTACATGTGTGAGATAAAGTGTGGGGGATAAGTAAGGGGTGCAAATGTGCTGAAAATCAATGTAAGAGACCAAATGAGAGGAGATCAGTTGAGGGTATAGGGTCCATCTGTTGACTAGCAAAGCTGCATTAACAGCAATATCCCAAATCAAACAATAACTTACAATGGATAGATTCAATCTGTGGCTTGTTGAAACTACAGACAACACATGTTTATTCTTCAAGCTCATCATAGTTGAGCTCCACAATGGATGGTTCCGATGCTACTGTCCTTGCAGAACCACAGGAGCTAAGGGAAATGGGTCAGATGACATTCCAACGACACACCACATTGCAGACTCACCTTGCCCAAGTGTATATGTGAGACATCAACCTATGAAAATACCCATTGCAGGTCTTCTCAAGGTTGTTGAGCAAGTTTTGAAGTCCATCATAAGCATCAAAGTAAACCTTTCCTAAGAACTCTGTGGCATGGTGTTCACCAGTTTGCCACTCAACAATGGCTGCATAGAGCTAATGGTGTGGGTGTTAACATTCTGCAATAATCAAAAGAATCAAACTTACCACTGTCCCAACAAAAGCCACCATAGCTTTTGGCACCTCAGGCCTTCTTACTCCATCCGCATCCTCATACACTGGGAAGTATCCACCAAAACGCATAGCAAACGATTTGAGACCACCATGAAAGTACA
>Ga0307510_10008568_pt1 | contig 12193 bp, 7 predicted proteins | sample 12_EM_MG_FD_207224 | JGI IMG/M metagenome (GOLD analysis project Ga0307510, IMG submission 207224) | Populus trichocarpa ectomycorrhiza microbial communities from riparian zone in the Pacific Northwest, United States - 12_EM | ecosystem: Host-associated > Plants > Roots > Unclassified | place...
CGATCTGCAAGGGCATGTAGTACTGGCGGAAGATGGCGCTGCCGGCAAGTCGATGCAGCGGGCTTCCATCGCAGGCATCGCGACATTCAATTGCGAGACCGTGTTCCAGTCTCCCACGGATGAGGGTTTGTTTGGTCTCGGTTGTCATCCTCTTGATTCGCTGGCCATCAACTATAAGGGACGCAACCAGGATCTGCTGATCAAATATATGACTGGTGCGATACCGGTCCTCCTGTCTACAAAAGGCTATGGTCTGTTGTGGGACAACTATTCTCCATCGCAGTTCTATGGCGGGGAGAAGAACAATACGAAATATCGTTATGTTTCGGAGAGCGGTAAGGCCGTAGACTATTATTTCTTTTATGGCCCGACCTTCGACAAGATCGTATCTCTTTATCGCGATGCGACGGGGCGTGCGCCGATGTTTGGCAAATGGGCCTACGGCCTGTTCCAGTCACAGGATCGCTACAAGACCCAGGCTGAAGTGCTTGCTGCAGGTAGTAAATACCGGGAGGGGCATATACCCGTAGACGTTATAGTTCAGGACTGGTATTACTGGGATCCGTTACCGATCGGCTCGCATGTGATGAACCCCGCGGCTTATCCCGATCCAAAGGCGATGGTGGACGAACTGCATAAGGAAAGCCTGCATGCGATGATCTCCATCTGGCCCGTGTTTGGCAAGGGCACGCCCAACTTCGATGCGCTGAAGGCAATGGACGGACTGACCAGCATCACCTGGGACAATGTCGTCACACATACTTTCGATACCTATTACGATGCACATAATCCAGGAGCGCGTGAGCTGTACTGGCAGCAGGCGAGGGACAGTCTCGTAGGGCGTTATGGCTGGGACGCCTGGTGGATCGACCAGTGTGAGCCGGACAACGGCGCCTTGTTAGACGCAAGACGGCTGGCGGTATTCTATACGGGCAAGGGGATCGACTATTATAATACCTATTCGCTGATGCATACCGATGGTGTCTATAAGGGCTGGCGCCGCGACATCCCCGGGAAGCGGGCGTTCTTCCTGGCCCGGCAGGCCTTTGCAGGCCAGCAGCGGAATGCGGCTACCCTCTGGTCTTCCGACATCTCCTGTACCTGGCATGACTTCCGCGACCAGGTCCCACAGGGCATCAATGCCTGTGCTTCGGGTATTCCATATTGGACTTCCGATATCGGCGGTTATCATTACCACTGGCAGGCGCCTGACTGGTCATTGCCGGAGTTCAGAGAGCTGTTCACCCGCTGGTTTCAATTCGGAACCTTCTGCCCCATCTTTCGTATCCATGGGAAGGGCGAGCGGGCCCTTTACTCTTCTAACTGGGATGAACCCACGAAAAAAACATTGTTGACCTATGATAATCTTCGCTATCGCCTTCTGCCCTATATCTATTCGCTGGCGGGGAAGGTGACACAGGAGCAGTATACGATCATGCGGAACCTGGCGTTTGACTTCCGGGAAGACACCGCGGTCTATGATCTTCGTGACGAGTATATGTTTGGCCCGGCCTTCCTGGTAAACCCGGTGACGACGCAGGGTGCAACGTCACGCGATGTCTATTTACCAAAAGCCACCTGGTATGATTTCTGGACGGGTCAGAAGTTGAATGGCGGGACGACTATTGCTGCGACTGCGCCTATCGATGTGATGCCATTGTATGTTCGTGCCGGCTCCATCGTGCCGATGGGACAACGGATGGAATATGCGACAGAGAAACCGGCAGATACGATAGAGCTGCGGATCTACCCCGGTGCGGACGGACAGTTCTCTTTGTATGAAGACGAGAATGAAAGTTATAATTATGAAAAGGGACAGTTTGCAACTTTGACCTTTAGTTGGAAGGATAAGGAGAAGCTGTTGACGATAGGAGATACAAAGGGTAGTTTCCCCGGGCAGCTGAAGCGGCGTGTTTTCAAGGTATTGGTGGTTGGAGAAGGGAAGGGTGTTGGCGAAGACCTTGCGACTACGGTAGACAAGGTCGTGCCTTATATGGGCAAGGCTGTGACGGTAAAGGTTGTGGCGCCCGCGGCTGGCGGCCCTGCGAAGACCGGCGGCGCGAAACCGGGTGCGGCGAAGAATGCTCTTGTCAAAAAAACAAAATGATAGCGAGGACGGACCCGGCTACACCCGCGGTAAACCAGCTGAAAAAAAGATTCCAGTTCTTTTGTCGTCTCGAATCGAATGAACTGTATCCCTTGATGTAAGGGAAGACGAATAAGTAGATACAAACTCCGAAAAGGATAGCATATAGCGAGCGCAATGGCTGCGCATGTGTGAGAAAGGTCAGGCTTCCAAACAATCCGCCGGCCAGGAAGATGATAGGCGTGAACCATGGGCTGCGATAGATCAGGTGGTGATTGTTCTTAAACTGCTCCAATACGGACAACAGCCGGCTCTCGATGGCGGGCAGCTCTTTTTCGGCGCTGTCATCCTGTAAGGCCATATAGAGGTAGTTGTCTGCTTTCTCCTTGTTGAAGGAAAGGTTGACGACGATGGCCTTTGTAGCATCCGAAAACTTAACGAGATGTGACAATTCCATTTGCAGACCCTGGATCTCGCCTTTGAACGCGTCGTGATGATATTCGCTGATCCGCGGATATCTTACGGCATGATCGGAGTAGATGATGGTGAGGGCGGTGCTCTCTTCGGCGGGTAGGACAGAGAGGTCGGAAGAAAGCATATCTGGCATCGTATCGCTCAAAAAGTCGGTGATCTTTTTGACGAGCTGGGTAGTAATGGTATAGCTACCCAGAGGGGTTTTGGTATTATACCGCTGCATAGTTTTGGCAAGTTTCGTTAGTAGATCGTAATGTTTGAACCTAATATGAAGTTAGGAAAGGGAATTTGCAAAACAAAAAGATATTGTGAAATAATGTAATGTGTTTATAGTCATTCTCTTATCGGGGAGATAATTGTAAATTTATTTACAATCACCTTATGTTCTATGCTCAGGTCTGTGGGGCTGCTCTTATTACTCCTTCTTTTCAGCGAGGTGGCGGATTGCCAGCTGATACTTACCGTTGCGGGTGACGGCAGGCCCGGGTTTGGCGGTGACGGAGGCGAAGCAATATCTGCTGCGCTCAATGGTCCGGCTGGTATTGCAATAGACAATGACGGGAACCTGCTGATCTCGGATGGGGCAAATGGCAGGATCAGAAAGGTGAATACGAGGACGGGTTTGATCGCTACGATAGCGACGGGGCTTGACGGGCCGGCGGGTCTTGTGGTGGACAAGGCGGGCAACATCTATATCGCTGAAGAAAATGCCGGTGCGATCCGAAAGATCGATGCCGGTAGCGGGAGCCTCTCTACTTTTTTTAGTTTGTCTTCTGATTTTCGTCCATCGGATATCAAGCTGGATGCGGCGGGAAATTTCTATGTCGCCGATGCGGTGGATAATCTGATCTGGGAGATCGATGGCAGTGGTCATACCAGCAATGTCATAGCTGGTACGGGCTCGCCCGGTGACGCCGGTGACGAGGGGCTTGCCACCCAGGCGCAGCTCAACCACTGCCGTTATATTTGTCTTGATGCAGCGGGCGACTTATTTATCGCCGATCAGTTCAACAATGTTGTCCGCAGAGTGGATGCCCGGACGGGGATCATCACCGCCTTTGCGGGAAAACCAGCCGGCGGATATTCCGGTGATGGATTGCCGGCGGTCAACGCACTGTTGGCCCAGCCTTCGGGGATCGTCGTGGCGCCGGGTGGGCGGCTGCTCATTGCCGATAGTTACAACCATGTCATCCGAAGCGTAAATATCAATTCCGGAATTATCAGCACTATCGCAGGCAACAACTTCCCCGGCTATTCGGGTGACGGTGGGCCACCTCTTCGTGCGGAATTGAACGGCCCCATGTATCTCACACTCGACGCCTATGGCAGCATTTACATCGTGGATGCGGGAAACTATGTGATCCGGAAGGTCAACAACTGCCCGGTTTTTAGTCTTGGAGATGATGTTGTCGTTTGCGATACGGTCAACGTGACCCTTGATGCAACAAAGGGAAACGCCTTTGGGATCTTTCATTGGAGTACGGGCGAGACTACGCCGACGATTCGTGTATCCAGGTCGGGGAGCTATTGGGTTGCCGCTTCGAATATAGACACCACCTGTTTGTCCCGGGATACGGTGAACATCAAAGCCAACGACTGCAGGATGGGGATAATTTATTTTCCGGGGGCCTTCAGTCCGAATGGAGATGGGAAGAACGATGTCTTCCGGCCTCTTGTGCGGGGTGGGACACCCGGGTATTTTGTGTTGACGATTTTTGACCGGTGGGGACAGAAAGTCTTTGAGACGAAGGACCCTGATCGCGGTTGGGATGGGATTCGATCGGGTGTGGCGGTGTTGCCTGGGACGTATGTATGGAGGGCTACTTATCAGTTTGGACAGGCGCCGAGGTTGACGCGGAGTGGGACGGTGGTGGTGGTGAGGTAGTCCGGCTCTGTCGCATCAATTCGCTACGCAGTGCGTAGCGGATTTTAGATGTTTGGCAATTCTCTACGCACTGAGTAGAGAATTTGAAATGTTGGATTAAGAATGTGCCTTTTTAAAAAGTTGCTTCGGGAGACCAGTCTTTTTCAATAAAGCCTTGGCCTTGGCGGCTTTGTTTTCAAAGAAAGGATGCCCTTCGAATGCAGGCAATAAGGGATCGACAGTAATCAGTTGTTGAGTACTGGCTTTGGGTTGTGATTCCTTTTTTGATCTTCCTGCCATGAATACAAAGATACTTAATTTGCTTAAAAAGCAGAGATACTTAAATTGACGATGTAATTTATTGATATTCATTCAACAAAAAGGCGCCTTTGCGGCGCCCCAAAAATGCATCATAATTAATTAGCTTTTTAAAAGCCTCCCAATGTTGGTTTTTTAATCCGAAAACTTCAAAAACAGGTTCTATTCTTGTCCAATGTTTATTTATATTTATTTGATACAAACGTGTTCTCGCAGCATTCGTTCCTTGAATAAAAATCAAAGCGTCCATAAAAACATTGGTGAAATCATAGATGATACTGCCTACTGTACCCATAATTATGTCAGTATCTTGATTATTGCTCACACTTGTATCTGAAATATCACCAGTTTTGGTGTCATAATCTCCAAACCCAAAATTGTATATGTTAGAGCCTATCTCATTAAATTTAGCGATTTTCTGAATTGATCCATTGGGGCCATTACTCACAAATGAGTATACCCTAAATGTTTTATCAGCAGTATATTTATATTTTTCCAGTCCAAACATAGCCCGCAAATATACAATACACTGTCAAATTTTTTGGGCCAAAGAAGTGAGCTGAAAGCATAGACGATGATACCTTTACCGCTTCCTAAAAGGCGAGTAAGCCCGATTGCGATAGCCATGAATACTACTACTTATAAAGAGTATACCCGCCACAATGAAGGCGGTGATGGTGACGGCCGGTGCGCGATCGCGGTCGGCCATGGCGACAGCTATCAATGCCCAAACCCCTACAAAACCATATTCCCGCATGTTTCGCCGCCAGGTCATAAAGAGATAGACCCCACCTGCTACGAACGTCATGATGATGGCCCTGGTCTCAGGTGGAAAGCCATTCCATTGGATCTTGACCAGCCAGGCCGAGATATTAGCGAGCAGCGCGACGGTGATCCAACCGGTGTAAAGACAAAAGGGCCACCAGACAGAGGCGATGATCCGCAGTGGCGGATCGGTCAGTTCCATGTCGGTGCGAAGAATTATTTTAAACAGAGAGAAGAGTAAGACGATCATGATCAACACCGAGAGCCCCGCCTGATCGTACATCCATGCGAGGACCCAACAGCTGTTGGCGATGCAGCTAAGAAGAAACCATCCGCCGATCTGTTTTTGGAGGGTTGCGGCCTCTTCGTTGTTTCGGGCCTGGAAGATGACGAAGGCGCCAAGCGCAATATAGATAAGCCCCCAGATCGAGAAAGCCCAGGGAGCAGGGGTAAAGAGAGTAGGGTAACGCGCGGATTGGATGGCCATGGTATTGCCATTGAAGATGCCCGTCATCGAAAGATAACTGACCGCGATGGTCGCGAGCAAGGCGATGATGTTGAGGGCGGGCAATAGTCTTTTCATGGTAACCTTTTGTAAGGTAAGTTACGCATTTTATGTGCCAGACGTGAAAAGGGGGTGTTATTTAGGCGTGAGGAAGAGGTTGGCGAGCGGCTGTCTCTCAGGAGGGTTTGTCATCTTCAAAAGGGATTTAGTATGGAGGCTATTCTTGTTCGTCCGTTAGACGAAATTGTCTAATTGCCAGAGCCACGCTTATTTATTATCTTTTGCCCTTAGATTACCAATTTTGTCATATGAGTAAAGATATTGTTCAGCGCCTGACGACACTAAAGTTATTTCAAGAGCTTAAGATTAAGGAAGCTAATGATGAGATGGCCCTGTCTTCTCTCGTTGTTAAAATCGTTGAAAATATTGGTCCGTTATTGGAAAGGGTGCCTGAAAACATGCCGGAATATACTCTACATGACCCTAATCATGGAGCCAAGGTAGCAGAGAATATGGGGAAGATAATGCCAGAGGCGGTTCTAAGAAACCTTAATTCGATAGAAATAACGCTTTTATTACTCAGTGCTTATGTTCACGATATTGGCATGACCTGTTCGAAGGAGGAGAAAGAACGCATAATAAAAAATTCGGAAGATTTTAAGACACTCTTCAGATCTGATATTGATAAACTGAGAAAATTTGAATATTATAAATCTTCAAATGACCACAGATCTGCGACTTTTATTGAAGATCAGGTGTTTACGGAATACCTGAGGCAAAATCATGTGCGTCGAAGCGCGCAATTTATTAGAGAAAAGCTTAGCGCTGGAAACTTGGAGCTTTCCATTGACAATATTCCGTTTTGGGGATTATTGATCAGTATATGTGATGCGCATGGTGAACTAGTTAGCTCATTACAAAATCTTGAAATATGGCCTAGACATACACTCGTCGGAGAAGCCATTATTAACGTTCAATATTTAGGGCTGGTCCTAAGACTTGCTGACATACTGGATCTTGATGCTGAGCGAACTCCCAAGATGATTTATGAGTTTGTGAATCCTAAAGACCCAATAAGTATAATTGAATGGAAAAAACATAGAAGTATTATTGGCCACAGCATAAATTCTAAAACGATACTATTTGAAGCGAGGTGTTCAAGTCCTGAAGTGGAAAGAGCTTTAAAACAGTTCATGTATTGGATTGAAGAAGAAAGAAAAAGCACTATCTCTTTATTAAATACTTACAGAGATGACACAGCCCAACGATATTTCCTGGAACTGCATGAATCGATACCGATTGATAGAATAAAAAGTGATAACTCTTACATATCGAACGATCTTAAATTCCAGATCGATTATCAACGGGTGCTTGATCTGCTCATAGGTGAAAGGCTCTACAAAAGCCCAATTGTTGCTTTGCGGGAACTTCTTCAAAATTCGGCGGATGCGATTAAAATTCGACTAAAAATTTATGAGACAAGAGAAGAGGAATTTAGTCCATTAATAAAAGTGTCGTTGATCGGGAATGAACTTATCGTTGAAGACAACGGTGTAGGAATGAATAAAGAGATCTTTGAGAACTATTTTCTACAGGTAGGTAAAAGCTATTATTCGAGCCGGGAGTTCTATGGAAAATATGCCAGTGTTGATGTTACCAGTGAATTCGGTATTGGTATACTTTCTTGTTTTATGTTGGCTTATTCCATGACAATTGAAAGCAGGAGAGAGGCAGTTGATACTCTTGAGATACAAAACCCAATAAAATTTGAAATACCTACTGCATATAGTTATTTAATTCAACGAAAGTCAGAAAAAAGGGATATCGGCACTAAAATAAGCCTAAGGTTAAAGGATGAAACATTGTTTCAAACAATAAAACTTAAAGATATCGTTAGCGAATTGTGCCCTATCCCTTTATTTCCCATTTATATATCAGATCATAATGGAGATATTTGTTATGTCGGATTGGACCCAATAAAAATTCCCGACTTACCAGAGCCCGGTCTTCCCAGCTACAAGCATTTAAAATTGAAACATGGTTATGCCAATGAGTCCGTGGAAAATGCGTATTCATTTTTAAAAATCGACTTCCATAATTCCAAACGGGATATATTAAGAGACATAGAAGGATATATTCTAGTTATAAATTCATCTTCCAATTATTCGAGGCTAACTGGTGAAATATCACAGAGGAATTTTAAGATTGGGTATCCTGTAAAAACTAATAATGGAGTAAAGATCGAAATTCCAGTTAATTTGCAAGAACTAATGCCATCCTGGTTGACTCTGTTCATTAAAATGAATCTTAGAAAGACTTCCTGCTTGAATATTTATCCCGATAGGACGGATGTTGTAATTGATGAAAAGTTCAATCTAATTAAGTTGGAAATAGAAGATGAAATTATAGAACAGTTAGATAGTCAATTGTCAAAGATAAACACACTGTATGAACAGGAGGTATATGTCAGATATTTAAGTTTTCTTTGTTCATCTAACTATTTTTTTTCCTTGCGAATGCAGGAGCAACCTCCTATGACGAAAAATGCATACCTATTCCAAAGTAAGTTTTTTTTGTACCCCACTATTACTCCAAAGGGAGAAATGAAAGAGCTTTCAGTGATGGAATTGATACAATTTTTCAAGTTAGGAATTTTAGGGGAATATTACTCAGAAGAAGATTATAGCATTGTCAAAAGATTTTGTAAGAAAGAAGGTTTCGCTTTAATATTGGAGGATTTTGATTATTCATATTTAGTTACCGGGGGTATCAGATTGTTGGAAAATCTGTTTGCAGTACATGATAAGGAGATCCTGAATGAAATTCCAATGGTTGCCGACAACTTGCCTGATTTTGAATTTCGTCTTTTGTTATATAATAAAACCCTTCGAAAAAGTGAAATTCTTTTACTCAAAGATGAAACTGCAGATATATTTTTCCTTTTAGATAATGACTTTGGTTTTTCGGGCAATGTAAATTCGGGACATTCTATATTTCAACATGTTAAAAGAAGTAATAAATCGGAAAGGGTAGATTTCGATTATTTAATAAGTCATCTTCAAATATCGATTGGAGATATTTTGTCTGACTCAGCGGCACAAATTTTTAAAAATGACCGGCTTTTTCAAGAGACAGCCATGGCTATTTTAACTAGACAGCATATGAGTAATCTGAATAAGTTCATGAAAGGAATTTTCAAAAGGGATAAAAGTCTATTGAATTCGATAAACAAAAAACTGGAGATCTTCTTTGAAGAGCTTCGTGGGAAAGGATTGCTTCCTGACTATTTTCAGTTAAGAAAATTATCTGTGAAGGATTTCCCTCCTTATTGGAACAAATTATAAATATATTGGCTGCAAAGACTAATGTATAGCCTAATCTAGAGCAGCGCAAATTTATCCCCATCAAACAACCCCATATCACTCAGCTTGAGATGTGGGATAACCAGCAATGCCATGAACGACAGGGTCATAAAAGGCGCGCCGAGGGTAGAGCCCAGGGCCTTTGCCTTATGATCGAGTGCGGTATAGGCTTCTGCCACCTGGTAGCCGTCGTCGAGGCTCATGAGTCCGGCCACGGGAAGTGGCAGGATGAGCTCGGCGCCAGAGGCGGGGGCCATCGAAGGGATGGGCTCGCCGGTGATGTCGGAGATAGGCGTGAAGGCGGGGGCTGGGGCATTAGCGGGCGTGGTGGCGGCAGCTGTGCCAGAACCAGATGCGCTGGAGCCAGATACACCGGATGCGGCAGCAGCGCCCGCACCGGGGTCAACACAACTAAGCCCACCCTTTTGCGCGATAACGAGATTAATAGCACGGCAGATGCTTTCGTCATCAACCCCAACCGCCACGATATTGTGACTGTCATGCGCAACCGAAGAAGCGATGGCACCACGCCGCAGCCCAAAATTCCGGATAAAGGATTTAGCCACAGGCGCGTGTATATAACGATTCACGACTACTATTTTAAGAAGATCTTTGTCCACATTGGCGTGGAGACGTCCATCCTTTGGCAGGGTGTCGGCCACAGGAGCGACGAGCCGATTGGTGATCAGCTGACCGTCGAGGGCTTCTATCACATAGACCTGTTCGACATTCTCCTCCTCTCCCCACTTGTCGAGGGGATAGGCGAAGTCGGCCACGGTACGGGGAGTCGCCTTGAAATTATTGATGGGTTCCGCGGAAAGAAGACTTCCGGAAGTAGTGGGGGCCGGGGCCGTCGCCACGGGGGATACCGGCTGTGCCGCGCTGGCGCCACCCGAATGAGCGGAACCATCGGGTACAGCCGTCGTCACCAGGTGGGTCGAAGCGATGTGTGAGACCCCGTTCTGAGCGACAAGCTGTCCTTTGATCCAGGTCTGCTTAACCTGGAAAGACTGCAGGTCCTCCACCAGGACCAGGTTGGCGCTGTCGCCGGGACGGACCAGACCGCTATCCAGCTTGTAATGCAGCACCGGGTTGAGACAGGCGGCCTTCAATACTTTGAAGACGTCGATGCCTTTGGCCACTGCACGGGCACAAAGCGTATTGATATGCCCGGCAAGAAGGCTGTCGGGATGTTTGTCATCGCTACAGAACATCATCTGGTCGGGATAGTCGTTCAACAGCGGGATGAGAGCGTCGAAATTGCGGGCGGCACTGCCTTCGCGGATCAGGATCTTCATACCGAGTTTCAGCTTGTCCAGGGCCTCTTCGGCCGTAAAAGCTTCGTGGTCGGTGCTGATCCCGGCCGCTATATAGTCGGCGGCCTGCTGACCACGCAAGCCCGGAGCATGACCGTCAACCGGTTTGCCCAGCCGCTGCGCCGCCGCTATCTTCGCCATGACTTCCGGGTCCTTGGCCAGGACTCCGGGGAAGTTCATCATCTCGCTGAGGTATTTTATGTCATCATTTGCTAAAAGCTGTTCGACTTTAGCAGCGTCGAGAGTGGCGCCCGAAGTCTCGAACCGGGTCGCAGGAACACAGCTGGGAGCCCCGAAATTAAAATGGAAGGGGACCGTGCGGCCGTTGCGGATCATGAATTCCACGCCGGGGAGGCCGCAGACGTTGGCTATCTCGTGGGGGTCGCTGACGGTGGCTATCGTGCCATGGACCACCGCGAGACGGGCGAATTCCGAGGGTATGAGGAGGCTGCTCTCGATGTGGACATGCGCATCGATAAAGCCAGGTAATATATAAGGTAATGGGATACTGGCGTCGGCGGGGGTACTGGTGCCAGTCGCAGCAGCGCCGTCGCCAGCCAGCGGCGTAACGCTCTGAATAACCCCATTTTCAATGACAACACTCACCGGGACAACCTTTTCTGCTATAATATCTACTAATCTGCCGATAATTTCCATAATGTTAAATTAGTCCTTGTTTTCACCACGAAATAACAGTAAATTTAATAGACTAAGTAATACTTATTTTAATTAGATTGCCGACCGTCGCAGAGCATCGCCAATAATGTCACTGAAGAAAAACCCTTGCAATATGAATCCATTCCGTATCAGGCTTAGTTCAGCAATAGGCGCAACACTGCTGAGCATCACCTTATCCACCATATCATACGCCCAGTCTGCCCAGGAGATTGTTGCCAAACATATCGAAGCAGTCGGCGGTAAAGAAAGATTACAATCCATCAATTCGATATTCGTCGAAGGCGTTGCCATTATGGCCAACGGCACTCAAATCGATACCAAACTCTGGAAAGTTTATGACCGGCTGTTTCGCCAGGAAGTCACCATCGGCGATAGCACTGTCACCACTATCGTCACACCCGGTCATGGATGGGTCGCCAATCCACAGACCAACGGCATATTCAAGTCCATGCCTTCCGATCGCCTCAGAGCTTTACAACCCCAGATAGACCCGGCCGGACCGCTGGCGGATTATTCCGCCAAAGGTTGCAGAGTAGATTTCGTAGGCCGCGATTCGGTTCGCGGTATTGACTGCTATAAGATAAGATTGTCCTGCCCGATGGGTCAGTCAGCGATCTATTATATCGACACGAAGACCTATTATATAGTACGCGAGACCGGCAAGGGAGGGATGATGTGTGTGGTACTGGATAATAATGGTACCAACGCCGAAGAAGATATCGTGATCGATTTCAGCGATTATAAAAAGACACCAGAAGGCTATATCTTCCCTTATACCATCGTCGTCACCAATGCCTTTGGTGCAAAGATGAATATTGCAAAGGT
>Ga0307510_10008569_pt1 | contig 12193 bp, 6 predicted proteins | sample 12_EM_MG_FD_207224 | JGI IMG/M metagenome (GOLD analysis project Ga0307510, IMG submission 207224) | Populus trichocarpa ectomycorrhiza microbial communities from riparian zone in the Pacific Northwest, United States - 12_EM | ecosystem: Host-associated > Plants > Roots > Unclassified | place...
AAGATTTTTAATTTCATGTTGATTTTTGAGTTTTTGGATGCCCTTTTAGTTTTTGAGGTCATGAATGAGTTTATCAAGGTATTTAGGGTGTTTGGGTAAAAAAAATGAATTTTCAGGGCAAAAAAAACACATCTCTTAATTTTTCAGCTACCAAGGTGGTTAGAATTTGGAGCGGAACACACGACACATCGTTTGTCCCTTAAAAACAAAATTAAGTCGGTCCAGGTGCGAGGGCCTGGGGTTTTTTAAGCCCCGATGTGCTAAGCTACCTAGGTCAGCCTTGTGTGCTTAGGCTTTGTTTTTATGTATATTGATTTTTTTTTTGTATTTTTAGTTTTTTTTATTTCTAATTTCATCATTCAATTTTGATTTTTTTAATGAATTTTCTTGTTGTCCTTTTTTTATATAAAAAAATTAACAATTTTTAACAATTTTTATGATTTTTTTATAGGAATATTATTAAATTTAGTGTATGGCTTGATTTTTTTTATTTCTTAATTTGATGTATTTTTAACCTATTAAAATGAAAAAAATCATTTCATCATTTTTTTAAGGTCTTGTTTTATTTGACTTAAAAAACATTTTTTTTATTAAACTTTAAAAAAACCAAGGTTATTTTTTATTCAGTCCAACACATCATTCCTATTTTTCAAGAAAAAAATTTGTGTTGGATATAAAAAAGTATCATGCACTTAATTGGCGTATAATTAAATATTTTTTTTTAAACCCAATTGGGTGTTATAATCTGGTTCGCGGATTTGATAGATTAACTCTGATTATCTCATATATTGTTTTTTGTATTTTTAATAGAATATTTTTATTTTTAATTTTACCCTTTAATTTATTTTTATGTGTTATTAAAAAACACATAAGATAAACCTATATATTAATTGTTTTACTTAAAAATTCGACTTGCAGCTAGGGGTGATCATTTTTTGTTCGGTTCAGATTTTACCTATAAAAATAACCAAACTGAAATCTCATAAAATACAAAAAATAAAACCGAAACCGAACCCAAACCAAAACTAGTTCCAACCGACATGTCTCGGTTTGGTTTGATTATTTTATATCAAAAACAAAAACCCAACCCACCAATTTCGGTTCGGTTTTGATTCGATTATTTTATATTAAAATAAAAAAATATATTGTTTTTTGTGTTTTTTTTTGTATTTTTTAATGGGTTTTATGATGAGCCTGGTTTCGGTTCGGTTTGATTTTTTTTGGATCGGTTATTTATATTTTTTAACTAAACCGGTTCGGTTGGGTTAAGGTTTTTTGATTTTAAGCTTATAAAACCGGAATAAAACAAATATTTTTTTAAATATTCTAATCATTTTAATTGATTTTGTTTCGTAATTCTATTTTGCAATTAATTTTTTGAATTGTTTCAGTTTTGTTGCTTGCGAAGTTCAAGCTAGCATTTATCACAAGGTGTCTTGGTTTCGTTACTTGCAATGAGAGGGTGATGACATATCAATTATAGTCCATGGGCTTAGTGTGGTCCAAAGAGGAATTTTCAAAATGAGGCCCAAACTTAAGCCTAAGGAGATTTTAATCGCGCGCCTAAAGGCACTTGAAGTAGGGTTTCGCCGTTTCGGAATCCAGGCTTTTCCATTTTTTTTTTTGCCTTTTATTTTCGATGGAGAAGAAGAACATCAAGACACTAGCTAGCTCCGGAGCTTAAAAAAAAGACCCCCTCTTCCATTAATAAAGCATTTTCTTTTTTATTTTTATTTCCTCACTTCTTCTTCCTCTTCTTCCTCTTCTTATTTTTTGTTTTAATTGAAGTGTTTTAAGTTGGGAAATGGCATCCCCAAAACAACTCCTCTCCACCATCGAATCCACACTTCTAAATCCTTCGCCACCGTCAGCGGCGGAGAGAGTCGAACTAATGCACGCTATTCGCAGCTCTCTCCCGTCTCTGCAAGCGCTCCTCTTCTACCCGGTACGCTCCCCCCTGTTAATTAATATTTATTTCTCTCTTCATATATGTATATGTGTGTGTATATATATATATATTTATACATTGGTTTTGTTTTTGTAGCCTCCCAAACCATCGGACCGCGCACAAGTCGTCCAGTCGAAAGAAGTTAGGCTGCCGGATTCACCAGCAATCTCACTAGATGATCAGGATGTGCAAATTGTGAGTTTCATTTTGTGATAGTTGGTAGTCAATAATTTCTTTTTTATTTGGGTTAATTGGAATTGGCTCAGGTTAATTCTTAGCTGAGCTGTTCACTAATAAACCTTATTACTTAGGGCTTGTATATTTGTTTTTATAATGGTAGAAGAACCAACAAACGGGGACATAAAAAATGATAAAATTTTAAGTATTGATAGTGAAAATTTTGAAAACAGCTTTTACAAAAGAAAACAAAAACAGAAAATGGAAGACGGCAACGTTACTAAATGGGCCCTTTGTAGCTGCTAATAATGTTTATTAGTAAGAATTTTAAATTCCTTGCAAATATTTCATTCAGCAAGGAATTTAAAATTCTTACTAATAAACATGTTTAGCAGCTCCTAAGTACCTAAAATTAGAAGCTAATGTGCAATGGCTTATCTGATGTGTATTTGAGGAATTAAGCCAATATGATGCACGTGAATACTATGGGACTTTATGCTTATTTGTATTTATAATCTTGTAATGTTTAATGCATGACTTATCACTGAATAAAGTTATTCACTGTCAAGGTTGGTTATTCATGCCTCACTAGTTTTTACGATTTGAAAACCTAGTATTCTTAGTCCTTATTTATTTCAGGTCTTCTAATATATTGTTGTTTCTCTCTCACCAGTTTTTAAGTCTATTTTTTCTTTTCTTACGTAATGCTTGATCTTTTGTGCTTATGTTTGATTGTAGGCATTGAAATTGAGTGATGACCTCCATCTTAACGAAATAGAGTGTGTTCGATTGCTGGTTTCTGCCAATCAAGAGGTAAATCTTGATTTTGCTTCTTTGTCTCCTGTTTTCACTGACTCATGATTTATGTGCTGCCATTATGCTCTTATTCATGTTTCTTCTTTTCATTTCTAGTGGGGTTTAATGGCACGGGAGCCATTAGAAATTCTGCGGCTTGCAGCAGGACTTTGGTACACCGAGAGACGAGATCTAATAACAGCCCTGCATATGCTATTAAGGGTGCCTCAATTTCTGTTTTTTTTTTTAAATAGGTTAGTGCCATTCTAGGTTTTTTAAACCGTCCTTTGCAGGCTGTAGTGCTTGATCGAGGACTTGAAGATGATATCGTGTCAGACATCCAGAAGTATCTTGAAGATCTAATCAATGGTGGGCTTCGACAGCGATTGATTTCTCTAATAAAGGTTTGAACCTTTGACTAGTTTGGTATGCTGGTGTCTTCTCAGACTTGATCAGGCCTTATGCTTGCACATTTAGAACATTATATACCAAAATGCCCTATGTAAGGTGAGTGTGGTAGTTGAAAGGTCTAGAGTGTCCAAATAGGTTTGAACCAAGTTGGATTAGTCTCACCCTTGGTTGGGAGCAACATGTAGTTTAGAAATGGTTGTTTACTCAGGTTAATTTCCATTCGATCTATGTTTTACCTGTGCTAAAGTATTTGAATCTTGGTATGTAGCAAGTGGAACTTAACTTAAATCTGACCCTTTTCAAATAAATTAAGGTATCATTATATCTATTTGAAAGTGCATATATCTATTAATGTAAGAACCAAGTATCTCCACTTTCTAAAACAAGAGTAACAAAGCATATGCCAATATTTGATAAGGCTGATTTTTGTAAAACAAAATCTTTGCTCTAATTTGTGAATCATTTGTCTATTTTACTTCTCTTAGGAGTCTTCTTTGGTGTTCATGAATCTTAACAACTTGACAATGAATAACTTTATTCAGTGATAAGTCATGCATCGCTTTGTTTACAACTTTCTAATTTACAAGTCTTTTTTTCCCCGCTGGGTAAACACACACAAATCAAGCTTTTTCATTGGACTTGATTCATGGAATAGTTGAGAGTTTTATAGTTGTTTTGTAGGCTTGGTTTCTGGATCTTCCCTTCCTCCTGTGCTTCTATTCTATTTCGATCGTGCCACTTCTTCTACCATGAACTAGTTTTGATTCCAGCCACTGAATCAAAAAATATTTCTACCCCAATTACTGCTAATCCATTCATGACAGTCCCTAACCTTAATCCCCAATTAAACCACCACTAGATTAGCATCTACTCCTGTGCCCTAGATCAGTGTCATGCTTGGTTTTATTCCAGTGCCTTTGTTTTTCATTTTTGATAACCTTCAAAATTCATAAGAGTGATTTTTTGTTTCAGCAAGTCAGTACTTGAACCTGAGCTTATCTTCTATGCTAGCAATACCATTTCTTCAGGTCTTGCTCATTGATCTTGGCTCTGGGAATAATGTAGTAGGGAGGAGGTTATGACAGATCTTATGTGTGAAATTCAAATCCTGACAGGAAAATAGAATATCTGCAATTCAACTGAGGTTTAGATGCTTGCTTCCCTATTATTATAGTCCCTTTCTGTGCTAGCATCTTAGATGTTGCTTTAGGTCTCTGCAATTCCTATTGAACTTTCAAATGATAAAAGGGGTCTCAGAAGCACATAACGCATTGAAGTTTTGTACCTTCAATCTGCCAAATCTACTTAATCCGAGTTGACTTTCAACTTGTAACTTTAGCTCACAGTGTGATAGCAGCTTATGGAGCTGCTGTTCCACTGGACTAGTTGCCAAACACTTCTCTTTGGGTTGAACTTGTTTCCTCTTAACTACATTAATGCACCTTTGAAGTCATCTAAGCTTGATGCACTGCTTGAGTAACTTAATTTCGAATCACGTTGTTAGGAGTCAAGCATGGAAGAAATAAATGCACCTGATCTTATTGATCATTGCAATATTATGGCATTTTGACATAATAAATTTTCAAAATGATCACAAAGTAATGAACTGTCAGAAACATCTTTACTTTCCTGCTATTTATTGACTCTGATATTTGTTTTCTTGTTATAGAGAATATTGAGATTTCAGGTAGCAGGACATGGAATTTAATATCTTCAGATTGTAAAATAAGAGTCTAGCTTTTGTTTTTTTAACTGTGCAGTTACTTCACTTGCCATGTGGCATTTTATATGATCATCTCTGTTATTTTTGTGTCATATATTGAGCAAATTGATATCTGTTTGGTTCAAGGAACTCAATCTGGAAGAACCAGCTGGTTTTGGTGGGCCTCTTTGTGAGCATTATGTCCTTGATTCTAGAGGTGCTCTTGTTGAGCGTCAAGCTGTGGTTTGTAGAGAGAGATTGATACTTGGACATTGCCTTGTCCTCTCTGTTCTGGTTGTGCGGACAAGTAAGATTCTGAGAGTTGTCTTGTTTTTTGCATTGTTTCTTTTATATGACCGTGGTTTGTGTCGAAGTTTTACAGTACCCATAAATTTCACCTGTGAAATATTGTTTCGTAAGTGCAATACTTGTGAATAATGACTCAAGTTGATAAGTTTATGCTTTATAGATTGTATATTTTCTTTTCGCCATGTGCATGGTCCTTTAGGGAGTTAATTCTTAAGTGTTTAGTAAAAGTTTCAGAACTTTTGGGCCTAATAAATATCTAGTTTCCTTCCCTTATCGGATAACATTAAAAGGACAAGACCCGTTTCTTTCTTAACCGGTGTTTTCTTTTTGTGTGTTGGGTTAGGGGTGGAGCACGCAATAAAAAATTGCAATGCATGCCTTACAAGTAGTCAAGTATTCATACATGGTCAAATGTGTCAAATTAATGTACCCTTTGGTGTCCTTTCCCTTTATCGTCAACCTTACTTAATATAGATGGAAATGATGTTTAGTTGAGATTTTCTCTTTTGAGATCAAATAGAACCAAACAATACTTCCCTTTTTTCCTCTGAGAGTGAAAAGGTTTATTCATTTGACTTGCTATAAAATTTCCTCATTACAGGTCCAAAAGATGTAAAGGATATTTTTAATTGTTTAAAAGATAGTGCAGCTGAACCTATGGAGGGCACCAACACATTAAAACATCAGGCATGGCTTTGTTTTCTGTTGACTGTGCAGTTTTATGTTTTTTGTTTTTTTTATGGAGGAATATTACCTGGGATGATTTTGGTTTTTCCAATTGTTTTCTGCTATGAATAAAGTTACTGAGAGTTTCTTTTCACATTTTCTGCTTGTGCAGATTACATTCAGTCTGCTTTTCTCTCTTGTAATTGCCTTCATATCAGATGCTCTGAGTGCCGTTCCTGATAAAGGATCTATCCTGTCTCATGATGCTTCTTTTAGAAAAGAATTTCATGAAATTGTAAGATGAATGATAAATTGTGATTTTCTACTCATCGTCCATAGTGACGGTTTATAATAATTTGATAATCTTGCATACTCGTTGCGCAGGTGATGGCTGTTGGAAACAATCCAAACGTGGAGGGCTTTGTTGGTGTTGTAAGACTTGCTTGGTGTGTGCATTTGATGTTAATAAATGATGGCGTTTCAGCTTCTTCATCAAATAATTCAGGCTATGTAAATTCGGGCCTTGAATTCATTTTCTCACACAATGTTTTTCAGTTTTTACTGGATAACATTCTTCGAACAGCAGCCTACCAGGTTTGTTATGTAGAATGTTTCCCTTCGCTGGCAAAATTTTTATTTTCTTATCTTCTAATCAAAGCTGCCTTAAGGTCAATGCATTTGTTATTTTTCAATATAGCCTTTGCTCAACCAATTGGTTTACAAAATACCTTTAAAACAAAGATTGTTATTTGATTTCATAGTATGACCCTTTCTGCGGCGTGTACAGTTCTACTCTCCACTATAATTCTGAGGGAGAGTCAAATTTATTTCCTGGGGTTCCCTCACTCTAAACATGGGATTCAGAAAATGCATGGATCAGGCTTTTGGAAGCTTTTAATCTATAGTGGGTGTTTCTAGAGTCTTCTGTTCTTGTGTTGTGCTGCTCAATCCTGGATATATGTTGTGTAGGAATACTTGACCTTCTGTGGTGCATATATTGTTGCATGTTCTCCCATTAATCCTTATTTTGATTGTGATGTTACATTTTGTTTATTTTCTCTAGCATATGGTGAAGAGTTTGCTAAATTATAGAATGTGATTTTAAGGCCAATATCAAATTTTGGTTTCCGCAGAATGATGACGAGGATATGATCTACATGTACAATGCTTATATGCACAAGCTGACTACTTGCTTACTCTCTCACCAACTTGTGAGGGATAAGGTAAGTTGGATAATTTCATTTTCTCTTAAATCTTAATATTATTTGAAAATAAACCCATTTGGAGTTGTAAGATGCTGTGCAGCAAGTAATCAACTTGTACATCTGCTAGGATTTGTGTACAACTGCTCTTTATGATTCAAACTAGTTGAGCAACATCTCTTTCTGTCAATTTCTGTCCGATTGTTTGGTGTTTTAATGTCAATTTTTTTTCTGCTCTGGGTGAGAACTTGCTCACATTCCTTTCTACTGCCTTCTTTTGGAGTTATTGTTTTTAAATGCTGACATTGCAGTGCTCTTGAAGGTAAAAGAATCTAAGGACAAGGCAATGAGCACGCTCAACTCATACCGTTTGGCTGTTTCACAAGATCTTATGCATGATAGCAACCCGGATTCACAACAGGCCACCGAAACTGGTCCTCTGCTGTTTGTCTCTCTGCTGGAGTTTGTGAGCGAAATTTATCAGGTTTGTTGCACCTTATTTGTATGACTTGGTGAATTTGTTCATCACCAAGGAATTTTGAACTTGGAAGTTCCAAAACAGTAAATTCTTTAAATAAATTACAATCTTTTGTGAGCTATACCACTTTATTAGCCAACTCTAATTAAAATGTTAGTTCAGGTTTCTGTTTAGATTTAGGATCTGAAAGAAGAAATTACTGAATTAAAATTTAGTAGCGAGAAGCAAGTTGTGCATTTTTTTAATTAATTCTTCATATCTATCTCACCATTTTCTGGTACCTTGATTTTTTTACTTTTTCCAGAAAGAACCAGAGCTATTGTCTGGCAATGATGTTTTGTGGACATTTGTCAATTTTGCTGGAGAGGATCATACTAATTTTCAAACACTTGTAGCCTTTTTAAAAATGCTGAGTGCTCTGGTATGTGAATTTCTGTTTTATAATTTAATAAGTGGAATGCTATACCATGTTTATGCTATGTCCGACTTTGGTGTTCTTGATGTAATGTTCCTTTCAGGCTTCAAGTCAAGAAGGTGCTGCAAAGGTTTATGAGTTACTTCAGGGAAACGCCTTCCGTTCTGTTGGGTGGAGCACTTTGTTTGATTGCTTAACTATATATGACGAGAAGTTCAAACAGTCAGTTGCTGGAACCATGCTACCAGAGTTTCAGGAAGGGGATGCAAAAGCACTGGTTGCATATCTGGATGTTCTTCAAAAGGTTTTGACTTACTTCTGCTATATTTTTCCTTTCTTTCCTTGAAATTGATTTGTTTCTATGGTTTTATCATCACTGTTGATTCATGTAAATAACATTAAGATATTTGTGCCAATGGGCATTGATAGTCACATTCTCGAAAGGAATTTTTATCACTGGATTGCTGATAGAATTTCAAGGATAACTTCAGCCTTTGTCTGCCCTCCTCTAAGCATTTTAGGAAAAAATAAAATATGAGGACTTACAATCATATTTTTCCAAAAGGGAGTATTACTCTTTTTCTGAACAACCCTTTAGTTTTTCATTTTTCTCATTAATTTTTTTTCTCCTGTTCTGTACTCCTTTTACGCTCTTGGTTTTTATTTATTTTCTGTGTTCTGCAGGTTATTGAAAATGGGAATCCTGTGGATAGAAAAAACTGGTTTCCTGACATTGAACCATTGTTCAAGCTCCTTAGTTATGAAAATGTGCCTCCATATTTGAAGGTTGAAGTTTATTTGGATCAAGCTGGTTCCCTAAGCAAGTTTTTCAGCAATGCTTGCAATTTTCTGTTTAAGTATTAGAAGCTTCCACTGAGTTGTTTCTGCCCCTTTGTAAATTGAATATACCATTATTTTACAGGGTGCTCTGCGGAATGCTATAGCTACTTTTGTTCATGTCTCTCCAGTCCTAAAAGATGCTATTTGGAGTTATCTTGAGCAGTATGATTTACCTGTGGTTGTTGGGGCTCAGGTTGGAAACATTGCACAGCCGACAGGAACACAGGTTAGTTTTCTCTGTAGAATTTAGATTTTTTTTGGTTGTCTGAACCTACTTAGAATGTATTAGCTGTATAATTTTTTGCTTTCTTTCTTTTAATACAAGCATTATACATTTATAGAACTTGATGATTTCTTTGAGAAATATTTGAAGGTGTTCATACAAATGGTTTTTTGGACTTGATTTTGATGACCTTTTGTTAACATTTGGTCTTTCAAGCCACATATTGCTACCGGCTATTTGGCATGTTGATTGGTTGAATCTAGTATTGCATGTACAAGAACTTTCAGATGCAATAGCATGAAGAGTCATTCATATATCTTAGCAAATTCACCTTTTTTCTCTTTTCATTTTTGTGTTCTGAAGAGAAGTTAAAAACTTCTGTAGTTTCGTTTCCTTTTCTGATGTTAAATATCTATTCTATTTCATGTATTATTATTTCAGAAAGTGGCTGTGGCACTTGATGTTGATAATGCACAGTTGCTTGTCAGAGTCTCAATGAGCTAATTATGTTGAGATTCGGAACTGTACCAATTTTATCTGGACATCCATTATCAACTAGGACTAGGAAATTGTTTAGTTTACCTTCATATGCTAAAATATTTCTGTTGAACTCTGATTTTTGCAGGTTTATGATATGCAATATGAGTTGAATGAAATAGAAGCAAGGAGAGAACGATATCCTTCGACAATATCTTTCCTTAACTTGTTAAATGCTCTCATTGGTGAGGAAAAAGATGTGAGCGATAGAGGGCGTAGGTACGGCTCAATGGGCTCTTTCTCACATTCTGATAATTGTTTTCTATGCTTTCTTTCTCTAATGTTGTTTATCTTCTTGCAGATTTATAGGCATCTTTAGGTTCATATGTGATCATGTCTTTGGGCCATTCCCTCAGAGAGCCTATGCAGATCCTTGCGAGAAATGGCAGTTAGTTGTTTCTTGTCTTCAACATTTTCACATGTATGTCTTCTACCATTTTCATTAAGGAACTCAGCTTTTTCCTTCTTTTCAACTTATTTATTTAGGATCTTGTGTATCTTTTTGTAGTTGCTCCTTCATTCGTTCTCCTATTTCACACTTGTTCATCTTAAATTGAATTTCTGCTTTCCACGCAATGGACTTTTCTTTAGGTTCCTGTTTCAGTTTTAAAGATGGAAGTTGCTATGTTTTAACTTTTCAAATAAATGAAGTATATCACATCAGTTGCGTAGCATATGAGAAACTTATTTATGTTTATATTGTATTCTGCAGGATGTTGAGCATGTATGAAATTGAAGATGAGGACATTGACAGTGTTGTTGACCTGTCACAGCTTTCAACAGGCACACAACCATCTTCGCTTCAGATGCAGCTTCCGATCTTAGAGTTGTTAAAAGTAGGTGTTTCATTGCTTGTTTGTCTGACTCCAAATGTTTACACATCTACTTCCAATGTCAGTTTATGCTTTGGAAAGGTGGTTGGAAACTCAGAATCATATGTGTGCTCTTAACTTTTCAATTATTAATATAAAGTGCTAGCTTCCAGTGGGCTTAGATTCCCCGTTCATATTTCTAGGAAAACAAGCTTGTTGAGGTAGCAATTTCATTTTCTCTGTAACTTTTGTGTACATGATTTGGGTTTTTAACTTGTTACTCTGGTGGTTCCTTTGACTGTTTTCATTACAGCTTTAGTTTTTTTCAATTTGAATTACAGATTATAAACTTGTTCCTCCGGTGGTTATGTACTGCATTTTCCTTTCCTTTTGTTTTCCTCCCCGTCTAAAGAAAAGTAAAAAATGTAATTGGTATCCATACTGATCCTGTAAAGAAGAGGTTCCGAGTTTGGATCTCTCTTCTCCAGGCTTGAACATACAGGTTCATATTTAGAATTGCATTTTTCCCATGCTAGGTATGTCTGTTCCCATGCACTCAACACTAACCTAAACGTTTTGCACCACAATAATCATTGTGGTGGATGCTTGAGTCGAGTCATGCTCTTCATGTAAATAGCTTGGCCCTTGTATTTATCATCTTCTTTCTCTGTAACTCTTGATGTATTGCGTTTGTTAGGTTAACAATGAAAATAAGTTCCAAGGCATTCTGGGACATCATGGTCCAGTGACTGTTCTCTCATATTTTGAGGGGGTTTATAGTTAGTACTGTAGCATCTGATTTTCTCTATCCCTCCTTCCTCTTACATTGGGTGATGAAATTAATTCTATTGAGTTTTCTAAAGGGAAGTATACGTAGTTTGCATTAATTGAAGTTGAAAAGGTACGTGCCTGCTTGGTTGGAGAGATCTTGCAATAATAAAATAGAGCATAAATTGTATCTCTCCTTTCATTAAATTGTTATTGATTGACTTCTCAAAGAAAAGAAGGTATCAGACTCTCTTTTGGTACTGCTATATTGTTCCTGAAATTCGTTTTGGGCTTGGCTTGAAAATTTTGTTGCAAACAACATTTTTCTTTTTTAAGCCTTGTGGCTAGATTTGCATTATGCTTTATTTCATTTGTTTTGACAAAAAGATTTTTCAAAGCTGCATGACTTCCTTATATCTGTGTGTAGACTATAGGCTGATAATTTAGTTGTAACAGAATGTTTGACATTTGTTTTTGGCAGGATTTCATGAGTGGCCGGATTGTTTTTCGAAATATCATGGGCATCCTTCTGCCAGGGGTAAATTCTATTATCACTGAACGGACTTCTCAAATTTATGGGCAACTGCTTGAAAAGGCTGTACAACTTTCTTTGGAGATTATAATTCTTGTCCTTGAAAAGGATTTACTAGTTTCTGATTATTGGCGTCCTCTATACCAGGTAACTGTTTCATTTTTGTAGCATGCATTACTTCTCTGATGCATAGAAGCTAGCATTAATGTTTAGTTTGGTTCTTTTATATATATATGGGTAAGTTTTGAACTGAAAAAACCTGAGTCCTAAGCTTATTGGGGCTCGCTTGATTCATGAATTTTGTCTGCTTCTGTCTGCTTTGGGCCAGATCTTCTGAAACATTTAGTGCATGTATGATCTGACAAATTTTAATATTTT
>Ga0307510_10008570_pt1 | contig 12192 bp, 11 predicted proteins | sample 12_EM_MG_FD_207224 | JGI IMG/M metagenome (GOLD analysis project Ga0307510, IMG submission 207224) | Populus trichocarpa ectomycorrhiza microbial communities from riparian zone in the Pacific Northwest, United States - 12_EM | ecosystem: Host-associated > Plants > Roots > Unclassified | place...
CCAAACAGATTTCTCCTGTTCCTATCCATCTCAGCATCTACTCTCCAAACGGTGTGTGATTATTTCTGTCATTTTTATTTAATCTTATTGTGTGTTTGTTAATGAGGTGCAAGAGCTTTTTTGTGATGTTTTTTTTGCCCCAAATGCATTTTAAATAGCACTTTCCAATTGCATTACAAAACGCAGCTTAAACATTCATGCATTAATCTTGAGCTGTGGTGTTTTCTTATGTTGTTGTCTGTCTTGATTTTTGAATTTACAGTTTACTTGATTTGCTTTGTTTTGCAGTTGTCAACTTAACCCTGATTGATTTACCTGGTTTAACAAAAGTTGCTGTTGGTATGTTTTTGCTTTAATTGATCATTTTGTATTTTATCTATAAGCAATGAATGGTAACAAATGTGTTAATCTTAAGATGGACAACCTGAAAGTATTGTTCGAGACATTGAGGCCATGGTCCACAGTTATGTTGCGAAGGTAATGATGCTTTAGCATTTCATTTTTTAACTGGGAAACGATGCATTTCTGTGCAATCATGGTCATTTGGGAGGGTTTTATTTTCTTTCAAACAGAATGTAGTCAAACTGTCGTGGTATTTTAAACATGGCTGCATGATGAACCATGCTTAATTATTCTAGTCTCTATCTTGCGTTACATGTTTTATATCCGAGTCTTTTATGGCCCAAGGGACTGGTAAGACTTTCAAAAATAGGACGCATCCACTATATTTTGACATTTCTTGCTGGAATTTAAGCGTTAAATGAAATTCCCTGGTGCGAAAATGTGTTTGAACATGTCCCTTAGCAGTTTAGGACTTTTGATTCTGCAATGAATTGCATAGATGCATGATAAAGATAAGAAATGCACAATATTCTTGTGTCCATGTAAGATCTTTTGTCTTGCATGTTTTATGTTCTAACTGATCATGCTAAATGTTTGCAGCCAAATTGTCTTATACTAGCAATATCTCCAGCCAATCAAGATATTGCGACTTCAGATGCTATCAAACTTTGTAGGGAAGTGGATCCCACAGGTACATATGTTCTCATATAGCTGAGTGCCTGAGCTCTGTAGGTTACTGGAAACTCTTTGTTGTTTGTTTTAATTTTCCCTGAAATATTCTTGTTCATAACTTGCACAGGAGAACGAACCTTTGGGGTGCTGACCAAGTTGGATTTGATGGACAAAGGAACCAATGCATTAGATGTAATCTCCACCTCTCTCTCTTACAAACACGCGCACTCGCAAAAAACTTCTATGTAGTTATTTATATAAAATCACTTGTTTCATAACCAAGGAATAAAAATTTTATTTGCTGTTCGGACATAAGGTTCTCGAAGGAAGATCATATCGGCTGCAGCATCCTTGGGTTGGAATTGTGAACCGGTCCCAAGCCGACATCAATAAGAACGTTGACATGATTGTGGCTAGGCGCAAGGAGCGCGAATACTTTGCAACTAGTCCTGATTATGGGCATTTAGCCAGTAAAATGGGTTCAGAATATCTTGCAAAACTTCTCTCAAAGGTTTGATATTTTTTTATGTTGTATTAACTCTAGCACTTCTTCCTTTAAGAAAATTAAGAAAAAAAAATAGGGAATCATTTTAATGACGTGACTTTGCTTTCAGAATTTAGAGTCTGTAATTAGAGCTCGTATACCAAGTATCACATCCACGATTAACAATAGTATTGACGAGCTTGAATCAGAATTGGACCATCTGGGTAGGCCTATTGCTGTTGATGCAGGGGTAAGTAGCTTATTTCTTTCCCAGTCATTCCTTGCTGACATCCATTTTATTCTGAGTGTATGATTGATGTTTTGTGCTTTAGGCCCAATTATACACCATCTTGGAACTTTGTCGTGCATTTGACAGGATATTCAAAGAGCATCTGGATGGAGGGTAATTATTTCTACTCTTTTACCTAAACTTCAAAAATATAATATTTGAATTCGAAAGTTGTATTGTAAACCTTTCCTAAAATCAATTGCTATTTATTCAAGTTGTTCACTATTGATTTTATCTACCTCTTATATATATATATATATATATATATATAGACTGTGGAGTTCAATTTTAAAGGGATAGGTATGGAAGATCCATTTTCAACTGTTCATTTTTTATTTTCAAAAAATGATAGAACTGAGTTCATAGGAGTGGTCTTGATAGTAAAAATTGCTGGTTTAGCTCGTACTGTGTAAGTGAAACATGATTAAAGAAGACCTTAATACTAGTTTAGCTCAAACAAACAATTTAAAATGTCTTCATACTTTAGACCGGCTTCAATCTCAAACTCAAATATCACTGGAACCTCAAACTCAAATATCACTGGAATTAGGGTGATCAACCAAGAGAAAATAAATATATAAAATTCCCAAAACAATAGACATTTAGGAAATCCCTAAAATGGTCTACAAAAATTCTATGATCGTATTAGGTTAGTTTTTTTCAAAAAAATGTATTACACCTTTAAAAGGAAATTTTCCTTTATTCAATGATTATGAAACCATTATACTTTTGTCCTAAACATCCCTCAACCATTACAAAAAGAAACACAACTACATCCACATATAATTAGTTTAAGGAGGTGTTAAAGTCTTTATCCAATGAAAGCCTTAATACTATGATACTTATGGTTCTTAGGGATTATAAATTCTTAGGATTTGATGATTTTTTGTCAGGAATAATTGAGTCTAGCTTTTGTAGTGGACTAATATATTTAATTGTTACATGATGAAGTCATAAAAAAAACTTCAAAGTATTTCTTGGGCTTTCCATGACTGACAATGGATTGAGTAGTTCTGGAAGGGATGTAACCTGCAAAACAAAGTCCTATTTTGTGTGTTAGGGGATCCTATGATGCTTAAGTCAGTTTAGTGAAAGAGTTTAATAGGAATGATGAACAAGGAAAAGAAAAATGATCGAATGATGCAGAAATTGTGAGCAAAAACATGTGTTTGTGTGTTGTAGGGAGTTGAGTGATCTGCTCTTAATGGTTGGGCAGTGGGGTACTTATACATCTTATCCTATGACTTACCTTGAAGATTTACCTTGGAAAGATAAAAATGAAGCGTCACTCTTTATAGTAAGGTGATAATGCTAGCGTAGCTCTTCTGTAAAGGTGGCTAATATGATGTCTACAAGGATGGTAAAAGCCTTAGGCCTGCCAAGATGCTTAACTTGTGAAATAAGTAGCTGATTAGTTATAGAAAACAACGTTTAATTTGGTTATGTTATTGGGCATTAGAACTTGCAAGTGTGCGGTTAGTATTTTTGTATGAAAAATAAAAAATTATTGAAATTTATGTAAAAATAAAGGAGATAGAAAAGAGAAAATGTAGAGAGAGAAACTTTGGTCGAGCTATGTCTAGTTGTTTGGACCGTAGAGGTTGGTCGTTTGGGCACGAACCAAACAACTAGGGAGGCTGGTCGTTTGGGTTGCTGGTCATTTTGACGCGTCCCAAAAATCAAAATTTTTTATATTTATATTCATCATTTGCCCCCCATTCCTTCTGCTATCTCATGGCAAAATGACTCACCCATGACAGGAGTAATTTATTCGTAAGATGAGTAATGTTTTCCTATACACTCGTGAAGAAATGCTCACATGGTAATGTCATGGTGCAAAGGTGGGGCAAGACGTGAAAGAGTCAAGATGTGTGGGTGGATATAAGAGTTAGGAGTCACGGGTTTGGCACTTTGCTTACAGAAAGCATGGCCTTGTCGGGTAATTGCTTCGAGTTTTGCCCTGCATGATGAGTCGTGGAGTCATGGTGGCCATATGTTAAGACAATAGAAATGTGGAGCCATTCCAACAAGTAGTGTTAGTAGCAATGCATGCATTGGAGCCTTGTTTTTGCTCATGACATTACATGTCAGTTTGCATGTCTTGCTAGGAAAAGGACAGTTGTTGGCTGTTGGCTGTTGGCCATTGGCTTGTGAGGCACTCGTGAATGCATGTCTTGTCCATGGGTTTTTGCAAGGTTCAGAATCTTGGGAATGCTGGTGAAAATGCACTCTTCCAATGCTTTTAATGTTGCCTTTCAAGGCTTATTCCATGGATGGTTCATGCAGCATATGGAGCCCTTAAATCATGCATTGTGAATTCATGTGCATCGCTGATTTCTGGTTCCAGCCTTATTGTTTTGCCATCTCAATGCATTCACACAGGTTGAGCTAGCGCTAATAGTGCATTCATTAGGTACACTTGATGTATAAAGTCTATATTGGAGAGCATGTAATACATGTGCATTCATAAAGAAAACTAACCAAAAACTCCAATCCTTTTTCTTCCTTCAACACAACTTTTTAGCTTACAAATTTTTGTACTATTACATAGGAGTTGTGAACCACATAATACCCACTTGCAAAGTTTGCATCTCTTAGAGTTGTAACATTTGTTATAATCTTTTTTGGAGCTACAACTATAATTGAAACCGGGAGAAACATAAGTGTTAGCGAACCTAGTGTACTGGTCTTGTAACTTCTTGTGTCAGTATCGATGTTTATTTGTTTGGAGCTAGACTGGCCAAAAAGAGCTAGAACTAGGAGAAACAATTTTTCTTGTGATTCATGAGTTCATTTAGTATAACAGTTCTTGCTTGAGTTTTTTCTTCACATAGTATAACTTGACTCTCATACCATGTTAGTATACCATAATAATAAATTACATTTTATTATTGGGAGTTCATGCAATTATTATCTATACTTGCATTCTTTTATTCGTGGGTGAGTCACCATTCCTTTTATTTTAAATTATGTTAGATGCAGTTGAGTGGTTTAGGAGAACATTATTTGTCAATAGATGTCATTATGAGAACATTAAATGGCAACTAAAATGCCATTAGAAATAGGGGTAGCCAATCATCACCAACAATACCTTCGTCGCCTTCCTATTCATATGATGATATTTGTCATAGCACCATCATAGAAAAAATATTAGATAAAATAAATAATGATTTATTAGGAGCAGGTTATCAGGCTAGAATACCTTATCCCATGAGACAATCAACAAAGTCCTTAAGGGTAGAAGATGTGGGGAGTCTGAAATAATAGTCCCCGTAAGTATATTTAGATATGAATATATACTCTCTCTTATTGGTAGATTGGAGTTCTTACTTGGATGGAGAGGTGAATAGATTATTGTAAGATACAATGGTCCTATTTTGTTGTTTTGAGAACATGAAAAGTGGAGGTGTTTCGCTTCCTGAAGAGTGCATGTACCTGGGTGCAATACCTTTATTACTTTAACCAATTCTAAAAGAATTTTATGTAGTCAACTCCAGTTCACATTCAAGTCAAGATTTTAGAATGTGAAAACGAAGATAGAGGAAAAGATGGTGGAGGTGGAGAATCTACCATAATAGCCTCAATCATGAGATGTACAATTGGAGAACCTAATTTCTCTGTAGATTGAAGACTAACATGATTGCGTGCAACTGTTAGCCTAGCAGTTACATGTTTGAAATCTCTATTATGCTTTATCTCCTCACTACTTAACTCTTCTCTTCTCTTGAGTACCCTCCTCTTCAATATTAATAATCTCTCATTGTTAAGCTCTCCTGACTTGTTTAAGGGAACTAGAACTACTTGAAAAAAACACAGAACAAGATATCAAAGTGTGAGGTAGAAAGAAAATTAAATATGACCCTATTCACATTGTTGTAAAGGAAACCCTTTAGCCAAAAACATCACATTATATCTATCTCGGCTATTCCAGGGTTGATTACATAATTTTTTTTCCAAAGGACTAATGTATTTTACGATAATCTATTTACCTCTCAATCCAGGTATGAACTCTAATTTACCCTGAAATACATTTGTCAAAGGACTGACTGTGAGGATGACGATAAAATATGAAGAATTGGGTTGGGTTCAATCTACTCTAGGCACACCACCTCAACTCAAAACAGTTTTTGAAGACAAACACAAAAGGAGTTTCTCCAAAGTGTCTTATAAACCTCTTAAAGGACGCAAGTATTACCCAATTATAAGGGTAAAGCATACTCAAAACACATCTCATAATTAAGGAATACATTTCTCACAAAATTAGTAAAAGAGTGTGTATATCTATATCTGAATATACTCACGGGAACAATTATTTCAGACGTCCCACACATTATGTTATCATCATGATAAGGAATTTTATCATGGTAACCAACTCCTAATAAATCATTATTTATTTTATCTGTAATTTGTGGTACAGAGACAAATATCATCATACAAATGAAAAATGTTTATGGTGGCATTTTTATTATTAGATAATGTTTTCATGAACCACTCAGTTATACCTAACTACTTTAAAACAAAATAAATGGTGACTTACTCCTGGATAGAAGAATGGTTGGTAATTTTGTGAACTTCTAAGAATGAAATGCAATTTGTTGTGCTAGTACACTTTTATGGTATGCATGTCAGGTTACATCGTGTGAAGAAATTAGCTTAAGCAAGAAATGTTACAATGAATGAACTCACGAGGAAAAAATATTCTCTTGTTTCTAGCTCTTGTTATCTGGTATTAGTCTAGCTCTAAACAAAGAAATGTTGGCATTGCCGCAAAAAGTAACAAGACCCGGGTTTGCTAATAGTTATGTTTATCATGGTTCTAGTTGTAGCTGTAACTCCAAGAAAAGTTATAACAAATATTATAATTTTGAGAGATGCAATCAGGTATTGTGTGGTTGAGCTAAAAAATCTTTATTTTTCAATAAGAAATTTTCAGGGTGTTATATGGTCTAGCTCAAAGTACAAGGGAGTGAAGGCTTTGTGTAATGATATGAAAATCTGAAGATTGGAAAGTTGTGTTGAAGGAATAAGAAGAATTGAAGTTTTTGCTAGGTTTTTTATGCGTGCATATGTATTTTCTGCTCTCCACGCCACATGCATTACCTTTATACATCAAGGGCACCCAATAAATGCACTGCTAGCACTAACTCAACCTATGCATGCACTAAGCTGGAAAAATGATAATGGCAAGGAATTCGGTCTAGTTGGAACCATGAATGCACATGAATTCACAACGCATGTCACGGGTAGGTCCTTTTGCTATGAGATGGTAGAACCGCAGGTAATTGATGAATATATGTATAAAAAAATTTTGATTTTTCCCGAAGGACCACCATTTGCAGCCTAAATGATGATACTTAGCCCGACCAAAATTTCTCTTCTTTATTTTTATATAAATTTCAATAATTTTATAATTTTCATATAAAAATTCTAACCACACACATGTAAGTTACAATGCCCACTCTATCCCCTTTTAATTGTTCAATAACTTGGCCAAATTAAATGTTTTTTCTATGGCCAATAAGGATTAAGATTTCCTATTCAGGATCAACTGCTGCTTGTTTCACAAATTAAGCATCTTGACAAACTTATGCTTTTACAATTCTTGTAAAAATTAGATTAGCCACTCTTACATGATGAGCTACATTAACATTATCCCTACTATGGTGAGCTATGCTTCATCTTCATTTTTACCATGTTACGCTTCATTTTTCCAAGGTAAATCTTCCCCGGTAAATCATCGAACAAAATGTATAAATACCTCCCTGCTCAACGATACACAGCACCACTCATCTTCCTACAACACATAAACACCTATTTTTGCTCGCGGTTTCTATGCCATTTGATCATTTTTCTTTTCATTCCTATTAAACTTTTGGTTAAACTGACTTAAATATCAGAGGGTCTCTAACACACAAAAATATGTGGAAAACCTAATCAATCCATTTGTAGTTGTGAAAAACCTAATCAATCCTTTAAAGTTTTTTCAGTGACTCCATCACTTCCCATCCAAGTTTATTGAAACCAAGATTTTTTCATCAGATGATGAATATGTGGGATCAAGAGTGTTAATATTTCTAGTGGATTGAGTTGTATTAGAAACAATTTAAGATTTTAATTGAGAAAGGCAATTTTCAATTTCTATGGAGAATTTTGATGAAATCTTATATGGTCTGAAAATTAGTCTAGAAACTACAAAAGTTTTTGAAATAATTGTTTTAGAACTAATGGAACTGAGGCTTTTTTGTTTGTCAATTGATCACCTAGAGATTATATAAGTTTGCTGGTATAATTATTTTGTTCGAATTTGTTTTTACGATTGAGCTCTTCATGTTCTTTTTTTTTTTATTTTGAAGGAGATGTAATTGATGAAGAAACTTTAAAATTGAAATTAATATCTTCCCTGGTAATTCTTGATAACCATTTCTTGAAAGGAAATTGTGGTTCACACTCTTGTGGAGGTTGAAACTGACAAACCTGACCTTTTATGTCTAATATTCGTGATCTTTGGATATACTTTAAGAAAAGTCCTTTCTGCTAGGGATTAAGTTTCTTCTGATTTCTGAACCCTAATGAACTTGTTGGGATCTTAAATATTGTCACTTGCCTATTCCGGTTTGTGCCCTGGTGATTTGGTTATCTTATGGATGAACTACTGTGCACTCTGCTTTACGTAAACGTGATTATACATGAACGAAATGGCTATATATTTGACAAACTAAACGTCTAAACCTTACACAAAAAAATTATAAAAATCATTTTTTACATTGGTTAGAATAACATTTTTTTTTATTTCTCCAACATCTTAGATAGATTAGTTAATCTCTCCTTCTCACATCTAACAAGACCTTCGGATTTTTAATTCCAGGCGACCTGGAGGTGACCGCATTTATGGAGTTTTCGATAATCAGCTCCCTGCTGCTTTGAGAAAGCTACCATTTGATCGGCATCTCTCCCTTCAGAATGTAAAGAGGGTGGTCTCAGAGGCAGATGGTTATCAGCCACATCTGATTGCTCCAGAGCAAGGTTACCGTCGTCTAATTGATAGCGCACTGAATTATTTTAGAGGCCCAGCAGAAGCCTCTGTGGATGCTGTAAGTAGTCTAAATTTCTGCATTTACCTTTATTTTAAATCTCTTTGAATTATCCGGAAGGGATAAAATGGTTGATGGAAATTTCACCAGATCCTTAGCTGACTTGGATATTGTTATCCAGGTTCACTTTGTCTTGAAAGAGCTTGTCAGGAAGTCAATTGCAGAAACTCAGGTAAATTTTTTATTTTTACCTATTGTTTGCTTTTTATAAGCACCAATTTTTCTTCTATCAGCAAGAACATGAATTTTCACCATGACATGAAACAGGAATTAAGGCGTTTTCCATCTCTGCAAACTGAATTAGCTGGTGCTGCTAACCAGGCCTTGGAAAGGTTCCGAGAGGGTAGTAAGAAGACAGCTATTCGATTAGTAGATATGGAATCTTCATATTTAACTGTGGATTTCTTTCGAAGGCTTCCTCAGGAAGTGGATAATGGAGGAAATCCAGCTTCCTCAACTGTGGACCGATATACAGAGATGCACTTCAGGAGGATCGGGTCAAACGTGTCCTCTTATGTTGGTATGGTGTCTGAGACACTCAAGAGCTCAATTCCCAAGGCTGTGGTTCATTGCCAAGTTAGAGAAGCCAAACACTCATTGCTAAACCACTTCTACACACAAATTGGGAAGAAAGAGGTACGCTATCCCTGGAATTTTATATGCATCTTATAATCGAACTCATTTGCACGAATTCTTGTTGGAATTCAATGGTTGCTTGGAGTAATTTTCTTTCTTTTGGCCATGGGTGATTTTGCTAGTTGGTCCAAGCATGTGATTGCTCTCATGGATGCTTGGAGTTATTCTTTTTTCTTTTGGCCAAGTGCAATTTTGTTACTTGTCCCAAGCATGTGATTGCTCTTTGACGGTCAATAATTTTCACTTGCATTTTAGGGTAAGCAGCTTTCACAGTTATTAGATGAAGACCCGGCATTGATGGAAAGAAGGCAGCAGTGTGCAAAGAGGCTTGAATTATACAAGGCAGCTAGGGATGAGGTTGATTCTGTATCGTGGGCTCGATAAGGTGGATCTATATTTGAAATACTTTGTATTATACTGAATCTCTTTATGAAATACTTTTTGTATTATAGCGGCTTAAATTGGCGATCCAGACTCTTGATGGGTGAAATTCTTTTTCCTGGTCGCTGATATTTTCTTACCGATGTATTTACTAGTCATGTGGATTCTAATCTGAAAAAAAAATGATTCATTTTCATTTGAAATACAAAGGAGCAAGGCCCAATAAACTATAGTCTTACTTTCATTTGGTAATGGTGTTGTGCAGCCATTGATGACTAATTCTTGGTACATGCGTAATATGTGATTTGCCCCTGGATTTGTCACACCAGTCGCATTTAGCTCTTCCAATTCTGTCCACAAATCTGGGTCATCGAAATCCATAAACAACAAAAGTAGCTTCTGTCAATAATTGTTCAGGGCTCCTAGTACCTAACCCCACTACCGGCATCCCCGCTGCCATCCCTGAAACAGTCCTGGTATAACAAAAATCATAACAAAGGGGGAAACCTAACATCAAAAATTTGTTCCAGCAGCAGTTCTATGCGCAGCATGAAATAATAAGTGAAAAGGAAAACCTCGGAACACAAAAGCATGCTTATGTGAAATGTCAAGTGTTTGGAGAGCTTTCAGGTACGGGTCAGGAAATGGTGTTGCTCGGTCACATTCATTCCCAATAACAAGAATTTCGAAGGAATCTGACAGGCCTAACATTGATGCTAAAAGCTCAGCATCTGATATTGGAGCATTAGTAACAGCAGCTCTTCTCAAACCGGCAATCCTCGATCCATTTGCGCAACTTTTGCAAGCCCTTCATAGGCTGTAATTGTTCTGATACGAACCTGAACATTAATTTCGACTCCTTCAACTCCTTATAGTTGAGGCAAGATAACTTATGAACTTGTAGAAAAGAAGATCGAATTGTAAGTTACCTTTGAAACATAGCTTCTTTATCTTCCATAAACTTTCGGGATCTTTGGATTTCCCAATCAGAAAGGAGGATGTGGCACAGATCTTCATTATGCCGACCACTAATATTTTCGATGAAAAATTCCTCGGTGATGGGAGTTCCTCCATTGAAATCAGAAGGGTCAGAATTAAGTAACCTCACGAAGCATTTCGCGAAAAGCATACAAATGGAGAGGATCTGAGTCACGCAATGTTCCATCAATGTCGAAAAGCATTGCTTCCAAAGGAGCAACAGAGGACAGAGAACATCTACTACCATCATAATACGAGAACAAAAAATTAGGCCAGAGAAATGCATGGGGACAGTATAATGAGAAAGACGTAAAAGAAACCTGTAGATTGGTCGAGTATTGGATGACGCCTGAGGAAAACATTTGAAGCCGTCTGGTGTGTAGGTTATAGTTTGATGGAGATGCGCAGAAAAGAAGGGGGTGGTGGTGGTGGTGGTTCTTGATGGAAGCGAAGGATATCATGCTTGAGCAGTGGTATATCTGGTTTTGGTTTTGCTAGGACTGAAAGAGAAGAAATAAAATGAGAGTAAAAGTTTCAGAGATTCAGATATGCGAAAAGCATCGAATGCTAGCACTACTTGTTTCTACTTCCTTAGTTTCCAGCTCTTAACATAGTGAAAATCTTTCCCACCGGATTTTCTGCCATTGTTATTTTTTAATTTCATTATATCTACATGATGATTATTTTGACACAAGGATTCGCAACCGGATTCATTAAAAACAGGAGCTCTAGGGGTGACACGGAAATTATCTTAGGCTCCGGTCAAAATTGATTTTATATTTTAATCATATATAGATTTAAATTTAATAGGTATATATATATATATAAAAAGTTATGGCCCAGGCAACAGCCTGGCCATGGTTGGCGCACGCTCAGGCTAGGAGCCTGGCCAGCACTTTCATGGGCTCGACCTCGCACCCGAGCTTAGTTATCATAGATTCGGTTACTGTGTTTAGGTTTATTTTTCATTTTTCTTCGTTCAAACAACTCATTTGAATCCTATACTCCCTGAGAATTTTTTAAGAATTTCATGCAAGTTTTTTAGTATTTTATATTGATTCAATATGTATTATTTTAAATGAAATATAATTTAAAATACTATATTAATATATAAGGGTGAAATTAATCTTCAACATCTCATCTCCATTAAAAGATAAGACTCGTGTGTTATAAATATTTTCATAAATTCTCGCAGTTTAAGGTTCACAATCTTTTTATTCTTAATATTTTCAATACTTTTAAAGCCTATCTTTTTAAAATATATTTACATTTTTCTTTATAAAATTATTAATTTACACATTCGAGAGTTTTTATGAATT
>Ga0307510_10008571_pt1 | contig 12192 bp, 4 predicted proteins | sample 12_EM_MG_FD_207224 | JGI IMG/M metagenome (GOLD analysis project Ga0307510, IMG submission 207224) | Populus trichocarpa ectomycorrhiza microbial communities from riparian zone in the Pacific Northwest, United States - 12_EM | ecosystem: Host-associated > Plants > Roots > Unclassified | place...
GGGCAGATTTGTAATCCAACTAGATATGTTTGACTGCAAAGATTTTCCCTCTACTTGATTCTTCCAAATCTTATGCATATGTGCATTTATATTCAGCATAGCCTGCAAAAAAAAAGCACAGTAAAATAAAACTTTTCTTTCCACAGAGTAGCATTAATGAACAGCTCGTAAAAATACCAGTAATTAGTCTCCCATTAAACATACAATACATCCAAAAGCTTTAAGGAAAATTACAGGCTTATTATTCATATCTGAACAAAGTGAAAATCTAACACATTAAACTCTCTAAGCTCTCCCTTTCGCTCTCTATCTCAATACACAAGTGATCATAAAAATTTCACAACATCATGAAAGCAAAACAAGAAAATCACCTCATGAAAGTGAAACCTTATTCGATGTTTCGCCATTCCTTCAGTCGCACTATAAAACATGTCCATCAGCATCGTCTTCCCTGTACCAAAGAAATCATCTTCTTAAGTTTATTGCATTCATATGAACGAACAAACAAACAAACAAACAAACTACAAGCACATACTACTTCAAACTCCCAACACAAAACCAGATGAATAACCTTAGCAGCAACATACCACTTCCAACATTGCCGTAAATGTACAATCCTTTCGGAGCTGGAGGAACAATCGGCCTACGACCAACAAGTGAATCCAATTTCCTCTCTCTATTTAAGTATGAAACCCACCTACCCACTCCAGGTTCTATTTCTGCTCCCTTTTTCCTAATTCAAAACATATTCCATTACAAAAATTCACATAATTTACTGAAACAAATTATCCAAAAATTCTATTCCTCTAAACATCACAGAATTTACAGAAAAATATTTTTAAAAAATCCGAAAATTCATTTCCTCTAAAAATAACAGAATTTACTGAAAAAATAAAAAAAAAATTCCAAAAATTCTTTTCCTCCAAAAATAACAGAATTTACTGGAAAAAAATCCCTCACCCGAAAATAGCAAATTTTTCCAAAATTCGATTCCTCTGCTTGTTCACCGACGTCCAGATTCCTCCTCCGCCAGTTTCTTGCTTCTCCTTCGCTTCTTTGACCAAAAGCTTCAGCCTCTCCTCCTCCCTCTTCTCCTCCCATTCCGCCAACTTTACGTAATAATCCTCCATATCTTTCTCGTATTGCTGTAATCTAGAAAGCAGTTTCTCTAATTCAAAAGCTACTCTTTCCTGGTACGGATCATGCTGTACCTTCCCTTGCTCAACCAAATTCTTGTAATTCTCCAATAGACTAGGAGGAGAATTAGAGTGAAAGCGAAGCGCAATCGAGAAAATTTTGTTTGACGTTGTCGATTTTTTAACAAACCCTAGGGATTTTAGTGAAGAAATTCCTCTCCTCATTTTCTTCTAGCGGTTAATTTTAACCAAATTTTGATTTGATTTCTGTGTGAAGGGAGTGGGAAAGAAGTGTAGAGCGGTCATGGAGAAGGGGAAGGAGAAGGAGGAGGTGACGTGGATGTTAAAAGGCTAGACACGTGGATGAAATATGGTGGTTTTCTTTTTAGTATATTACATCTTAGTCCCTGTTGATTTAAAACATGTTCAATTTTATCTCTATAGTTTAACATTTGTACAATGTCAACCTCGCGTCTCCAAGAAGTTCTAATGTGGTATGTTTTCGTTAAATAACAAATGGAAACCAAGACAAACCACTTTTTGATTTTGATTTTTTATGAGTTTTTATTTAAGGGTTTTTGAGATTAAATTGTTCAGGTATTTTTATGATTATTTACTAATTAAAATCTAATAAAAAATCATGCAATGAAGCATAGTTTTTAGACTCAGCTCGGTTGAAGGCCCGGGTTCCGAGTTTTGACCGGGTCACCGGGTTTTAACCAGGTCGCCCGGGTCAATTTTTTTTAATCAAAACGACGTCATTTTAGTAAAAAAAAACAAAAGTCAACAGGTTGCAACCGAGTTTTTTACCGGGTCTTATCGGGTCAACCGGGTCGCCGGGTCATACCGAGTTTTTCCTTCCCCTGTTTTTTCTTCAACCCGGTCCTGTTTTAGCCCCAGGTTGGCCGGGTCCTGGATCGACCTACCGAGCCGGGTTTCAAAACTATGCAACGAAGAATGAAAAGCAAAAACAAAAAAATTCAAAACATGTATATATGTAATATATTTTTATATTATAAATGCATATTGAATTTAGTTTTTAATTATTCTTGATTTTTTTAAAAAATATATATATATAATCATGTCATATAAATGTATCATATTTTATAAAAGAGTGTTTAGTTAAAAATAGAGAAAGTATTAAATCAATGCGGCTCTTTTCTCTTATACCATTATAGTAATAAAGATTTTTTTGCTTCGGTTTTTTATTTATTTTTCTTTAGATGTAATCCTCTTATATTTATCTTAAATATCTATGAGACTATGAATTTCACTTTGTATTCATTCTACATCAATAATATCTAAGAAAAATAATTTATAAAAAAATAATAAATATATGATAAAAAATAAATGATTAAGAGTCATGGGTTAAAGAAATTTTTTTAGCCTTCCTCTCCTCGTTGGGTAATGGGGCTCATTTTATATTATAAGTTTTAAGTTAATTTTCTCTTTAAATATCTTTTTTGTGGCTTACCATTTCTAGTTTTAACATTATATATCTTGATAACAACCCTAGTTATTTATATTTATAAATTATCTTTATATTTAAACTAAAATATATAATAGTTATTCATTTATATAATTGTTATGATAGTTTTTAAACTCAAATCGGGACAAATTTCGAGTCACGAGTCAGATGAGTTGACCCGAATCAATCTCGTTTTTTTACTTTATAAAAATGTAAAAAAATACATCATTTAAAAAATAAAAATAAAAGAAACTAATAAGTTTTGATTGAGTTTTTTCTTAGCTATCTAAGTTATAGGTAAGATTGAATTTTTTATCAAATCATACCAAATTAATTTTGTTTTTATTTTTGTTGATTTTGAAATCATGCTTGTTATATTTTATTTTTAATTTGTGTTTTTAATGTTTTATCTTTTAAAAATAAAATATTAAAAACCTCATATGCCACGTGCATGTCAATTAAATATGAAATAATCATCTCTTGTCGAAGCACATTTTTTTAAGTATTTTGCGCTTTAATTTTAATGGTTTTCAATTTTTGTGTGGATATGATGACATTTATAAGGGTTGAAGGGGAAAAACTTGAAAAGGCAAGAGAAAAAAATAAAAGCAAAAGTCATCATTAGAAAATTTAATCTCTGGGGTCAAAATAAAATATTTGATATTTTACAAGGACTAAAATAAAGTTTGCCCCAACTATTAAAACCTTTGAAGCAAATTAATACTTTCAAATGCAAATCTAAACCGCCAAAACCGAGCTGCTAATCCACACAACCATCAGCACCCCACCCACCATCCACCACGGCGGCCGGAAACACAAGAGCGGCGGAGCAGAGCTGTCTGGCTCTACTTCAAGCCTGCAACACGTTCTCAAAACTAACCCAGATACACACTCACATTCTCAAATCAGGTCTCCAAAACAACCCATTAGTCCTCACCAAATTCACTGCCACATCCTCTGATCTTGAAGTCATTAACTATGCTACTTCCTTCCTGTTCTCACCGGAATCCGATACTCGTTTGTATGATACATTTTTATACAATACTATCACCAGGGCTTATGCCCAAACTAATAATTTAAAGGCAAAAGCTATTGATGTGTATAAGCTCATGCTTGAAAGAAAAAAATTGCCCAATAAATTTACTTACCCTTTTGTTCTTAAGGCTTGTGCAGGTATCGGGGACTTGAATTTGGGGAAGTCGGTTCATGGATCAGTGATGAAATTTGGGTTTGGTGATGAAGTTAACGTGCAGAATACTTTGGTGCATATGTACTGTTGTTGTAGAGGTGGGGAAGGAGGGATTGAGTTTGCACGGAAGGTGTTTGATGAGATGTATAAGTCGGATTCTGTTTCTTGGAGTGCAATGATTGGTGGGTACGTGCGAGTGGGGAGGTCTAGCGATGCCATTAATTTGTTTAGGGAAATGCAAATCAAGGGGGTTTGTCCTGATGAGATTACTATGGTTTCGGTTTTGAGTGCGTGTACAGGTTTAGGTGCGCTCGAGTTAGGGAAGTGGGTGGAGTCTTATGTTGAGAAGGAGAGGGTACAGAAGAATGTTGAGCTTAGCAATGCGTTGATTGATATGTTTGCAAAGTGTGGTGATGTTGATAAAGCAACAAACTTGTTTAGGAGTATGAGAGAGAGGAACATTGTTTCGTGGACTTCAGTAATTGGTGGTTTAGCAATGCACGGTCGTGGTGTAGAGGCTGTTGCTGTGTTCGAGGAGATGGTAAGAAGTGGAGTGACCCCAGATGATGTTGTGTTTATCGGACTGCTCTCTGCTTGTAGTCATTCCGGGTTAGTTGATAAAGGGAAAAGATATTTTGATTCAATGAGAAAGGATTTTAGCATTGTACCTAAGATTGAACACTATGGATGCATGGTAGATATGTTATGCAGGGCAGGACTGGTAAAAGAAGCACTGAAGTTTGTTCAAGAAATGCCTATTGATCCTAACCCTGTTGTTTGGCGTACTCTGATTAATGCTTGTCGTGCTCATGGTGAGCTCAAGCTTGGAGAGAAAATTACCAGACAGCTAATCAGAAACGAGCCCATGCATGAATCCAATTATGTGTTACTGTCCAACATCTATGCAAAAATGTCCGATTGGGAAAAGAAAACCAGGATTAGAGAGGCGATGGACATGAAAGGGATGAAAAAGATCCCTGGGAGCACTATGATTGAGTTGGACAACGAAATTTATGAATTTGTGGCTGGAGATAAATCACATGCGCAGTCCAAAGAAATATATGAGATGGTGGATGAGATGGGGAAGGAGATGAAGAGGGCTGGATATATGCCAACCACTACAGAGGTGTTGCTTGATATCGATGATGAAGATAAGGAAGATACTTTAAATAGGCATAGTGAAAAGCTGGCTATTGCTTTTGCCCTTCTGAATACGCCACCTGGAACTCTTATTCGGATTGTGAAGAACTTGCGAGTTTGTGATGATTGCCACTCTGCTAGCAAGTTTATCTCCAAGATTTATAACCGAGAAATAGTAGTGAGAGATCGAAACCGGTTTCATCATTTTAAGAATGGTCTGTGCTCATGTAGAGATTTCTGGTGACAATCTGGGCTCGGAGATTCGTGATTATTGATGGTTGGCAAGAATCTCACAACAATTTTGGAACATTTTAACATGCAATCATTCTGTCTCGTGGCCATTTGCTGGATCACACACCTGGTACAAAAAATGACCCAGCAAGATATTTGAACAAATTCTGTGGAACACTTGATAAGATTGTTTGGACCAAAACCTGATCCATTTTGATATTCCATGATAACAGTCAAGGGACCATAACAACCAGGAGTGGGAGGTACTTATGGTTTGCAGCATCAGGATGAAAATGCTGCTGGCATGAGTTCGTCATTTTGCAGTCATGTTTCTGCATTCTTCTCATTGTAACTTCCAGATTGGGGTTTGGTTTAGACAGGGAAAAAAGATTGTAGTCGTTAAAAACGTGCCTTTGTTGTGAATGCCATTTATGTATAATTCAGAGAATCATCAAACAGAATTGATCTTTTATTCTGTAGTATGCACAGAAAAAGGCCTTGATTCTCATTTATTTATTAGCTTTTCTTGGAGCCAACTTCAAAGACAGATAGGGTTATTTATATCAGAGTAATACTTCAATTTTCTTGAAATTAGAGTCGGAGGATAAAGAAAAATTGAATCTTCTTGTTTAAATTTAATATTTTTCCATACAGAAAATTGAAAAATACAATTTAAAGTTTTTCCACTTATTTTAATAAATTTTCCAATGTTTTCCAAATGAAAAAAAAAACATGAGCAATACAATTTTTTTCTTTTATATACAAGCATTTTTAGCAATGCAGAATATTAAAGTTATTTTTTTATATATATTTTGTTAGTGCCATATATTTAATTTTTATTATACATCTAATATAAAGATTTTTTTTAGAGTTCACAGTATATAGTTTCAAGATGATTTTAATTTGAATGAAATAAAATTAATATTCTACTATTAGATTATTATGAATACAAAATATTAAGGTGATTATTATAAATTGTGGTTCTGATTTTTATATAAAAAAAAATAGTTGTAATTTTGATGTATTTTTTTTCAGTGAAAAAAATCATATCAAGAACACATTTTTTCAATTTTTTATTAGAAAAAAAATGAAAATGAAACTGAAAAAAAAAGAAGAAGAAGAAGCTTTGTGTGAGTAAACAGACCTATAATTATATATCGTTTCTTGGTTTGTCATTCTTGGTGATAACGCTCAGGACAAAGATTTACTCCCACTACAAAAAATTACCAGTACTTTTAAGGCAATGATCTCCACTTATCATGAGCATTTGTGTTTGTGGGGTCTCTCAAAGAAAGCAAAGTTTAGAGAAGAAAATATTCGGAATGAACAGAGCTGAGAATCAAGAGAGTCCTTTCACTATCTTACCTAGGATCTGCTAAGTGCTAATCTATACGAGGAGAATTAGCCATCTGTGCAATTGTGATTAGATTGGAAACCCATTATGACACTAAGTTAATGCCCTTTAAGCATTAGGTTTGTAGCAAATCAGCTAGAGAGGAAGTGAGGCATTCTGATCCAGAGTGGTCATCATTATTTTACATGCTAGGTTTGAAGTTGTTAATGGTTTAACCTTTGCGCAATTCGATCTTCGTATGTATGAGTTGAGAGAGATCAGATAAAAGAACCTTGAAAGCCCTGGGCATTTTTCTTTGAGAATCCCATTTCCCATGTGCATCTTGTTGACAGCAAATGCCGTGTCCCTTGTTCTAGCATGGCAATCTCTCTCTCTCTCTCTCTCTAAGCTTAATGTGTTTGGACTACTAGATTGATCCTCTTGTCTCCTTCTCTTGAGTGGGATATGTACAGAAACAGGACAAATTCTCCAAGAACATGAAAGCATCTCTGGTTTTCAGGAATAGCAAAGGGGTGTCCTCTTTTCTCATAGAAGACACTTCAAAAACCAACCACTATGACAATGGATAGGGCCTGGGATGTCAAAAACTAGCAGAAATTCTGAAATTTTGTCAAAAGATACGTTATTCTCAAACTGTTGGCTAAGCATTAGGTGTGATTTAGTCAGAAACTTGAAGGAAGACTCCATATCTTGATTTCCACTAGAAAATGATTTTTGTAACACTAGAATGAAGCAGTCAATAATCAAGAGAAATATCAATAATTAGAACCAGTAAACACACAAGCCTTGTCGGTGAGCAAGGTCAGGCCAAAGAATGGGCATGCGTCATTGCCGTGGACAGGTGAATTATTTTTTCACCTGCGTTGTCACCTTCACATATTTACTGCTTTTTATGAAAGCAATTTTCCCCTGAAGTTCTTTCAGAAACAAAATCAAGTGAGTAGGCTGTTGTTGTACGTGTTTTTTCCGTAAAAGGCTGAGGAAAGTGATTGAACAATCCTATGCTTTTCCTTGAGTCAATTGACCAAAGGATCATGACATACAGGCTCTTTCTGAAAAAAGGTTAAATTGCTTGGAAAATTCACATTGCTAGGGAGCTCTTGCCACATCGACGAGTACCTATGTCAGTGGCTTGACAATTCATGCACATCGATGGCCTTGACGATTCATCGGCTTGTCCTGTAGAACATTAATGACCTCGCACTTAACAAGATAACGAGGGATTTTTAGTATCAAGGGCTCAAGTTGAGGCCCCTAGGGTTGGAAGGTTCAGGGTTATGGATAGGAATGTGCAAATTGTTCATCATCTAATCCATTTCTTTAAGATGCGTAGCAGATGCTTCATAGGGATATAAAAACTCTTTGAAATTCCATAAACTAAGCAACTTAGGGTCAGAGTAAAGATGCAGATCAGATCCTCAATCGATGGGAACAGCACATGTCATGCTTTGTAATGATCTGGGATTTTACCAGGACTAGCTTCTAAGTTCCAGGAGAAGGGAAAAACTCGTTGACAGACAGGACAATTTACAAAGCACACTCCAGCGAATAGCTCTATAAGCAAATACAAGAAAAGGTGGCTTGATATTTGCCTCCAAGGACTAGCATCATCTGCATGTGACACTATGGTTAGAGCTGCCATTTGCATGGATGATTTCAACAAGATATAGCAAGACTAGAGAACCAGTGTTGTCGATTTAAGTATCTAATCATGCAAGAATTACCGGGATCGGCTTTGGATCATTTTGGTTCGTGGTCAATTCTAAATGAAGTAGATGCCACAAGAGAAGTTGCAATGGTAGATCCACATGCAATTGACTTAAACAATGATTTGTCTCTATCAATCAGTTACCAACTCGTTTCCTTTCCAGATCACAGTTTAGAAAGATTGCATTTTCCTGTTACAGAGAACCCTTCTTTATACCTCAAAGAGGCTCAACTTGAACTGGCCAAATGGCACAGATCAAAGCACAATAAATCAAACAGAAAGCAAAATGTGATTCAAACCACAATAGAATACACCTGTGATGTAAAAATTGCATCTCCACAACGGCATTGCATTGAGAAAAATCCACAGAAGTAATGAGAATAAATAAGCGCTAAAACTTCATCAATGAAAGATGTTCGTACATGGACACCAATTATATAAATAAATAAATAAAGTAAAAAAAGGTAAAATACAGGCATTTGAGATTTTTACTCTGATAAAAGACAACTCGGCAAAGCCGATTGCACAGATCTCAAATCCCTAACATTCAACTAACTAAAACCCATAACTAGCATATGACAAAGCATAAAACTAGAACCAGCATGCCCACTGAGCAAAAGCAAACAGAAGCACAAAACTCCCCTTGCGTCAACACCAATCCTTGGTGGTCCATATGTCCCTTCCGCTCTTATTTCCATGCTCTCTCCATCCAATCTTTATAGCTAAATAAACTCTTAATAGTAAAAAGTTAGTCTTCTGATTCAGTTCTCTTCGTGTTTCCCTCTCCTTCCCTGCCTTCCAACAACCTTCCAGCCTCCTCATCAGCCTGCTGAGCCTTCTTCTGTGCCTCCTTCGCCTTCAAAGCCTGCAACTTTGCATGATTGTAATACGCGACACCCAAAAATGCAAGCCCATAGCCAAACAAATTAATGGGGGTCACAGTATCCTTAATAACCGACCAAGAAAAGGCGATCAACAACCAATCCTTAACCACACCAGCCACATTCATGGTCAAGGCCGAAGTCTTTCCCACAAGCAAGAACACGGCGAGATTCAAGGCAAAAGCACACAAAGAATTGGTCCCAAAGATGACAAAATCAAAATGGAAACTTGAAGACTCCTTCAACACAGGGTATTCCACAAAAATCCAAGGGATAGACAAGAACGCCAAACAGCAAGGCGCGACATAATAAAGAGAGGTAATTGGATTCAATGTAATCCCTTTAGAAGTAAGCAAGATTTGAATCATTACCAGTCTTGTAGCCTCAAAAGCAACAGCACCAAGCTGAAGAAAAACCCCCCAGGTATCAAATCTAGCCTCGCCATAAGCAGCAATCCCAACACCAACAGAGATTGATATCATATTAGCCATAGTATTAGACTTAAAGTTCTCTTTTTTAAGCAAAACCCCAATTGAATAAACAGCAACAGGCATCAGGGCTTTTAACATCTGAATAAAAGAAACAGATAAGTAAATATAAGCAGAGTTAGAAAGCCAAAGACTCAGAGAATACAAAGCACCAATGGGAACAACAGATTTGAGATAAACATCTCTAGACATGGAAACAGGTTCAACAAATTTGAAAACTTTAATGAGAAGGATGGCAAGAGTGGCACAAAAAGACATGTGGATCATGGTTAGAGATATTGGGAATGGCCAATTATACATCTTTTTGTCAAGGATGTATTTGTTGTAAACGATAACAGTGAAGGAAAGGAAGATCCAGATGGCTACATAGGTGTAGGAAAGCAAGATCTTTTTCAGAACACTGTCACTTAGAGATCCACCCTTGCCCATTTTGGCTGATCTGGTGGAACTGCCCTGGGACGGTGGGGGTGGAGAGATTTGGGAGATAGGGGTTTGCCAAAGGCGAGGAAATAAAGAGGAGAGATGGTGGTGGAGATGGAGAGGAAGAGGGTTTGGAGTTGTTGATGTAGGGGAGAGGTGGCGATATTTGAGTGGACTTTTCTAACATCCAGTTGTTTTCCTGTGCAATTTTACTTGTCAGATTTATGGGCTTGGTTTTTTTATTATTATTTTTTGCATTTCATTTTTTTTTTTAGCGCTGGTGTAAAAATATAATTGAGATTGATTTTTAAAATGTTTTTCATGTTAAAATATAATAAAATTATATTTTTTTATTTTTAAATAATTATTTTTAAGATCAACACATTAAAACAATTCAAAATATATAAAAAAATAATTTTTAATTAAAAAAATAAAATTTTAAATTTGTTTAGAAACGCATATTAACCTGTGTTTCCAAATTGACTTTTATTACTCTTGTTTTCTTTAATGTTAATAATAGGACTAGAGGAGTGTTTTTTTATTTTTTAAATTATATTGTGATGTGTTTTATAAGTGTTTTTAATTTAGGGAGTTTTTGAAAGTATAATAGTGGTAGTTTTTTCAAATGTTTTTTTTAATGTATTAAAATAATACTTTAAAATATATATATATTTTTAACAACAGCACATCAAGACAATTCAAAAATATTAAAAAAAGTTTGAAGAAAAAAATTCTTATTTTAACAAAAAGTAAGTTGGAACTTAATGTTAAACATCCTCTTGAGTGTTTATGGTAATTTTAAGAAGTTGATATAAAAAAAAGCTGGAAAAAAAATTAATATATTTTTAAGTGAAAAATATTTTTAAAAAGTACACTACACTTAAAGTGTTTTTTTTAATGTATTAAAATAATACTTTTAAAAAATATATATTTTTAACAGCAACACATCAAGACGATTCAAAAATATTAAAATTTTTTTTGAAGAAAACAATTCTGATTTTAACAAAAAGTAAGTTGAAACTCAATGTCAAACATCTTCTTGAGTGTTTTATGGTGATTTTAAGAAGTTGATATAAAAAAAACTGAAAAAAAAATTAAAATATATTTTTGAGTGAAAAATACTTTTAAAAAGTATATTACACTTAAAGTGTTTTTTTTATGTATTAAAATAATACTTTTTAAAAAAATAATAATTTTTTAATAACAATAGATCAAGACGATTCAAAAATATTAAAAAAAAAATTGAAGAAAAAAATTCTGATTTTAATAAAAAGTAAGTTGAAACTCAATGTCAAACATCCTCTTGAGTGTTTATGGTGTTTTTAAGAAGTTGATATAAAAAAAAGCTGAAAAAAAAATAATATATTTTTGAGTGAAAAATACTTTTAAAAAGTACACTACACTTAGTGTTTTTTTTTAATATATTAAAATAATACTTTTAAAAAAAAATTATTTTTAACAGCAGCACATCAAGACGATTCAAAAATATTAAAAAAAAGTTTGAAGAAAAAAATTCTGATTTTAACAAAAAGTAAGTTGAAACTCAATGACAAACATCCTCAAGTGTTTTTGGTGATTTTAAGAAGTTGATACAAAAAAAACTGAAAAAAATATTTTAATATATTTTTGAGTGGAAAATACTTTTAAAAAATACATTACATTTAAAGTGTTTTTTTTAATGTATTAAAATAATATATTTTTTTAAAAAAATATTTTTAACAGCAGCACATCAAGAGGATTAAAAAATATTAAAAAAAATTTATAGAAAAAATATTCTGATTTTAACAAAAAGTAAGTTGAAATTCAATGTCAAACATCCTCTTGAGTGTTTTATGGTGATTTTAAGAAGTTGATATAAAAAAAACTCAAAAAAAAATTAATATATTTTTGAGTGAAAAATACTTTTAAAAAGTACACTACACTTAAAGTGTTTTTTTTAAAATGTATTAAAATAATATTTTTTTAAAAAAATTATTTTTAACAGCAGTACAATCAAGACGACTCAAAAATATTAAAAAAAATTTCAAGAATAAAATTCTAATTTTAACAAAAAGTAAGTTGAAACTCAATGTCAAACATCATCTTGAGTGTTTTATGGTGATTTTAAGAAGTTGATATAAAAAAATACTGAAAAAAAATATTTTAATATATTTTTGAGTGAAAAATACTTTTAAAAA